>Ga0209755_10008463_pt1 | contig 11009 bp, 16 predicted proteins | sample TergutCo191P1_FD_187301 | JGI IMG/M metagenome (GOLD analysis project Ga0209755, IMG submission 187301) | Cornitermes sp. P1 segment gut microbial communities from Petit-Saut dam, French Guiana - Co191P1 (SPAdes) (version 2) | ecosystem: Host-associated > Arthropoda: Insects > Digestive system... | reverse complement strand
CTCCCGCAAGAAGCACAGCCCCCTCAACACCTACATCTCAATCGACCACGAAAACCCCGAAATCCTGCATATAATCGACCATGGCGAGGGCGCAAACCCCGAACGCGCCCTGATGCAACAGGAATCACGACGCAATTTCCACGCCCTAGTCTCCACATCCCTCTCCCCGCTGGAATCAGCGGTCTTGACCCACTTCCTAGGCGGCCTGTCCTACACCGAAATCGCCCAAATTCAAGGCATCAGCACAAAATCCGTGGACAACGCCCTATTCCGCATCCGCCGCAAGGTTGCGAAGCTATTGGGTGATAATTCGTAATTTGCAATTCTATTTCCTCCCCAATGCTCGTATACATAATCAAGCATTGTTCGTCCGGAGGTCATAGTGATGAAAAGAATACTGATTTTGGCAGGCATCGCCCTGTCCGCCCTCGTGCTCACCGCCTGTGCTACATCCCAAGAGCGCGTAGACGCCAGCGCATACGAAAGAATCCACAGAACACTAATGAATATGGAAAGTTTTGTCGCACAGGCAACTGTCACATTTATTTCCAATAACAACACACATTCCTACGAAACACTACAGCACGCCCGCGCCAGCGGCGAATACCGCATCGAGGTCACAGCCCCCGCCAACGTAGCGGGCAACACCACCGTCTTTGACGGCATTACGATATCGCAATTCAATCCCCGAGTCAGCGGCCGTGTGTCACAGACCCAAATGGAGGCCCCCGAGCGGCTAGAGCTACTCCTGACATCATTTGTGCGTAATTTCAACAACTCGCATGAGGTCAGCATCTCCGCCGCCACTATCAACGAAGCCGCCACAACTGTGCTAGAGGCCCAAGTGCCAGGCGGCCACCCCTATCTCGCCATTGAGCGGCTATGGGTCTGCAACGACACCCTACTGCCCAAGCAAATGATAATTTATGACGCAAATGGCATTGAAAGGGTTATTGTAATTTTTCACAGCTTCGAGTATAATGTCAGTATAGACGACAATGTGTTCAGAGTGGCAGTATCTGAATAACACAAACTAGGAGTTGATACAAAAGATGGATACATACGCAAGAGCGGCGGCGGTCGTAAACCTAGCCAATGTCGCTAACAACATCAGGGTAGTCAAAAGCATGGTGCGCGGCGGCACCCGCGTCATGGCGGTTGTAAAGGCTAATGGCTACGGCCACGGCATCTATGAAGTAGGCCAAATGGCGTTAAACGCTGGTGCAGACTGGCTTGGCGTTGCCACTGTAATGGAGGGCGTGTTCCTGCGCCGCTGGAGCATCACCGAGCCTATTTTGGTTCTTAGCCCCGTCTTTGAGGAAGAATACGAGAATTTGATTCTCAATAACTTGGCATCAACAGTATTCAGCCTGCAATCCGCCCAGCGGCTGTCTTACGTCGCAGGCTATCTGGAAAAAAAAGCCAAGGTGCATATCAAAATCGACACAGGCATGAATCGTGTGGGCTATAACGCCCAAAGCACGCCCTCCGCCACACTCTCCGCTGACGAGATTATCAAGATTTCAAAACTGCCAAATCTTGTCATCGAAGGGATTTACACCCATCTGGCGACATCCGATTCCAACCCCGATTTTGCCAAAGAACAATACGAGCATTTCAAGCATATACTGGGGATAATTGAAGATAAGGGCTTACATATCCCTATTCGCCACATCGCAAATTCTGGTGGCATCCTAGGCTTTCGTGATTTTGATTTCGACATGGTGCGCTCTGGGGTTTTGACCTACGGGCTAGCCCCCGATTCCACCCGCGAAGGTGCGCTCAAAATGCAGGAGTTAGGCTTTTTGCCAGCCCTAACGTTAAAGAGCCGCATCGCCCATGTCAAAACAGTCTTGGCAGGCAGCAGCGTTGGCTATTCCCGCAATTATTTTGCCAAAACGGACATCGAGGTCGCAACAATCCCGCTCGGCTACGGCGACGGCATCAGCCGTGGCCTTAGTAACCGCGGCAAAGTGCTGATTCACGGGCATCTCTGCAACATCGTCGGCAATGTCTGCATGGACCAATTTATGGTAGATGTAACAGGCATTGACGCAAAGGTGCGTGACGAGGTGATTCTCATAGGCACATCAGGCGACGAGCACATCTGGGCTGAAGACGTTGCGGCATGGCAAGGTTCTATCAACTACGAGGTCGTGACAGGCATTTCAGAGCGCTTTCCCAGATTTTATGAGCAATGACGTTCTGATTGCGTATATTTAACACGTCCTGCGACAATAATAGGTATGTAAGCACAAACCGACTTTATTTGGGAGTGAGAACATGCTTGTTAAACGCGGCGACATATTTTACGCAGACCTAAGCCCCGTCATAGGGAGCGAGCAAGGCGGCATCCGCCCTGTGCTTATAGTGCAAAACGACGTCGGCAACAAATACAGCCCCACCATCATCTGTGCCGCCATCACCAGCCAAATCAACAAAGCAAAGCTACCAACCCACATCGAGATAGACAGCGCAAGGCACACCTTGGTCAAAGATTCTGTGGTGCTGCTGGAGCAGGTGCGTACTGTGGACAAAAAACGGCTCAGAGAAAAGATATGCCACCTAGACGACGTGTTCATGAGCCGAGTTGACAGGGCATTGCGAGTGAGTTTTGGATTGGGTTAGATACATACAATAATGGACAGTGCCTGCTGGCACAAGAGTTTGCAGAAAAATAAAGCCACCGCCGATTATGGCAGGGTGGCTTTTTGGTTGTACCCCATAGGGCTATACTAATTCGCATTAATCGTTACCATGTGCAGCACGGATTTTTTCAAGCTCCGCTTGAAGCAATGCAATTTCGGCATCTTTGTCAGCTATAGTCTCCTGCCATTTTGCATTAGCTCGTTCTTCCCCGCGTTTTTCACCGCGCTTTTCGGCAGTATAAATAGCCTGTGCTTCATCATGCCTAGCCTTAGAGCGCACACGCTCCAGCTCCCTAAACTCCTTTGAAGTAGCCACACGCCCAAAAGCTTCTACCGCTTGCGTCATAATAGACACCCCCAATGCTTTGATTTTCTCTAATTCTTCCTCTGTTTTTGCTCTAAATAATTTCAACCACATGTCTTTGATGCTGTCCTCGCTCGTGAGGGGCGGAAGTTTTTTCAGCTCATAGAAATGTTTTGCAAATTTATCTGATAAGCGAGTATGGCGATTGACCTCTAGAATATGAAATTCCGAATGAAACTCCTCACAGTCAAAAAGCACAAAATCGATGATGTTTATTGTGATGGTGGCTGGTAATTCATCGTAATTGCTGCCCTCACCAAGTGCAGTTGAATACATTTTCGCCCAATGGTACAGGCTGCGTTCGGGGTAATTGCCCTCGTCCGCCACCTGCACTTCGAGATTTACCCGCTTACCATTCACAATCATGCTTATATCTAGTTTGCAAAATTTGTCCCCCACATATTCAGGGGTCATCTCTGTGTTTGTGATTTGAAATTGCGTAATCTCATTATATGGGATACCTAAAAATTCCGCAATCAATATTTTGAGTAGGTCGGGGTGTTTCACGAAATACATTTTGAATAGAATGTCGTTGGTCAAGCTGTGTTCTAGTTTTTTCATATGCAAGCCCCTCCATGTGATTATTATAGCACACGCCGTTGTGAGTTTCAATGGCTAGATTTAGGCTCTATCCCATAATAAGCACTCTCGCACATTTTCGGTGTTATTATGGGATAGAGCCTAGATAAAATCCATCTAATGCTTTCCAACAAAATTGCCGATATATAACACAGATGGAACTGAATTCTACACGACCAAGGAGATGGTATTATGTCAATCAATTTTAACGTGAACCCCGCGCAACAGCAGCCACAAGTGCCGCTGACGCACCCCAACACCCCTGTAAACCCTATCGTGCCTACAGCAGAGCAAACCGCACCTACAAATGCTAACGACATTTTTGAAACCACCACCACCCGTCCTGCCAGCCAAGTGGACATGAACACAATCCGCGACGCAATCAGCCAAGCAGAGCGCCAAACGGAAGCGTTCCGCCAGCTTGTTGAGCGCCTTTTGGGACAGCAGGGCCAGACATGGACAAACGCCGCTGGCGAGGTCATGGTCTACGTTGACGAAGCAACCCAGACCCGTGCTGCTGAAGAAATCGCCGAGGGCGGCTATTTCAGCGTGGAAGCTGTGTCAGAGCGTTTGCTCAACTTTGCCCGCGCTTTTGCAGGGGACGACCCCGAACGTATCGAGCTTATGCGCGACGCATTCCTCCGTGGCTTTGAAGCCGCCGAGCAGCAATGGGGCGGCGAATTGCCGCAAATCTCTCAAGACACTCGTGCCGCAGTCCTAGCTGGCTTTGACGAATGGATTGCCAATATCAACCAAGCCGCACAGCCCCCTGAGGTTGTGTAAATTTAATACAGTTGTGTGAATTTTACAATTGCTGACACCGCATGAGGGCATCTCTTGCGGTGTTTTTGCTTGGACTAGGTTCTATCCCATAATAACACCGAAGCAGATTTTCGAGGATTTTTCTTCTAATACAAGGAAGTGAAATCCGCAGTGTGCCCAAAGGCACATAAGGATTTCACTGACGCAGGATTGAAGGAAAAGACCGAAAATGTGCGAGAGTGCTTATTATGGGATAGAGCCTAACTACTCCGCTTGAAATCTCAAGATTTTTATGATATACTGGGGTTAGCTCACCCTTAAGGAGATTTTTTATGAAGAGAAGCACGAAAATAATACTGGCATCCCTGATTATGGTATTAATCGCATCCATCGGCTTTAACATACATAGTGCGTACATTAATAATCGCCAGCGAATATCTGTCATGAGCATTATCTTTTCTTATGCACATAGTGCAATGCTTAATGCTGACCATTCAAGACATGCAACACCTATCCTGCATGAAAGTACGGGTATTGCTGTTGGCATTATGTTGCTTCAAATAGATACCGTCATCCGCAGCGATTTTAATATCTTGAGAAATCAGGACGGAAGTGCCGCTTTCCACTCAGCAATAGCAACTATCGGCGGCCAAATCATCATGGAGCCTGTTCTAGAAAATCGCATTGCGATGCTGGACAAAATTCTACCCCATTTGCAATCACTTGTCCTTGAAATGAGTATAAATGACGACATTGAGTTTCCCGTCATGAACACTCGGTTATCCTATGCCGAATTCATTGCAATATTAAGCCGTTTTGCTGTAGATATACGTTTAGAGTTCGCTAATTATAATGGGGATACACAGAAACCAGCATAATTTCAAAGGGGATTTGTTAGTGAAAATCAAACTTGACCATTTGGGACAATTTTACGGAGCGGTGAATAGCGAGAAAAACCCCGGCACATTCAGCATTGGCGTACATCTCAAAGAGCCATTAGAGCCAATAACGCTCCAAAGAGCCGTAAACGACCTCATGAAGCGATTGCCGCACATGAATGTGCGAAAGCACAGCGGATTTTTCCACTATTACAATGTGGCGATGGACAATCCCTTGAAAATCGAGGAAGAGGGCGAGCACACCGAGCCATGCCGCTATTTTCCAAAGGGGAAATACCTGCTTCGTATACCTTATGGCAAACGCCATTTCACGCTTGAAGTGTTGCATTCAGTCTGTGATGGGCGCAGCCTTGCAATAGCCGCCAGCTCCTTGTTGATAAGATACTTTGAACTCATGGAAATAAAAGTCAGCAAGGAGGGCTTTATCAATTGCGACAGCATGGGGGTGGCAGAGGAAGCGGAAGATGCCTACCTGCGCCATGCCGACATGAAAAGCAAATATAAATCGGGCAAAAATGATGATGCCTATGTACCCAAGCACCAAGCCACAAAATCACGAATCATTACGCAAAAATTCGACCTCGGCGAATTAAAACCAAGAGCGAAAGCCTACGGCGTAACATTGTCAGAATACATCATGGCACATATTTTCAGCGAGTTTGCGAAACAGAGGGCGGCAGATGGCGTTGCAAAAGCCATTACTTGCAATGTTCCTATTGATTGCAGAGGATTTTTCCCTACAAAGTCGTTGCGTAACTTTGTTTCCAGCCAAATCGTAAAAATGCCCGAGACGGCAGATTTTACTGAAATAGCACAGGGCATTAAAGCACAGCTTGCGGAAATTAATCCCGACTACATCCAAGGCAAGATTAGCGAAATGGAAAAAATGATACGACTTGGGCGGTTTGTTCCGTTATTTACCAAGAAGTGGATTATAAGGAGCGTGGGGCATGGTGCAAGTGCGGGTTGCTCGACTGGTTTTTCAAACTTGGGGTTGATAAAGCTGCCTGCGGAAATTGAGGGCAGGGTTGACATGTACACGTTTGCACTTGGAGCAGAACCAAATATGCCGTATCAATTTGCGTGTGTGGCTACTGGTGGGGTGCTGACCTTGACAGTCACTATCGCGGCTGAAGATACGGCAGTTATTGACCGCATAGGTGTGGCCTTGCGGTATGGCGGTTGTAGAGAGTAGAGCATCATACAGACGGAGTGTAGCCGCCCGAAGCAATCCAGCCCACGAATTTTGAGCTTTCGTCTACCCCAATATCACTTATACCCTACATTTGAGGCCATTCAAACAAAAAAGCACAAGCCCGAACATGTCGGGCCTACGCTATAATTACAGCCGTTTTACTTGAAATGAAAGTAGCCTTAGCTTAAAATAACCCATGTTTCTAGGCTTTTTTCGGCAGGAAGTGAGCGAGGGCATTTGAACGTTGAGCAGCTACACAAGACACAAAGCGTCCCTGTATGAGCCACATTCTAGGCGTGTCAGCATCACAGTCGTTTTACTCCTCATGTCTACTCAGCAGAATCCTCACAGCCAAAACTAACGACACCACAAACAAGAACCCCGGAAGCAGAAAAAGCGCAATATTAAAGACATTCCCACCCATTATGACATCTATGGGCACATTGTGGTCTGACACAAAAATCGCAATTCTTATTGATATACCCACAGAAAACATGAACGACGTGAAGGCCAAAACAAATATTACGTAGTCAGCCCATCGCTTTTTGAGCCAGCCATAACCAGCCCTGCGTACCGCTTTGATGCAATGCACAATCATGATAATACATATCACTGCAATTGCTGGAATTATAGTCGCTACAATCATTCAATCATCCTTTTTTTGCAAATTTAATCCAGAATAATCAGAACGAGCAAAAAAGCGCAAGCCCGAACATGTCGGGCCTACGCTATAATCACACTAGCTCAATATAAACCATCTCAGCGGCATCGCCTTTACGCTTGCCTATCTTGGTGATGCGGGTGTAGCCGCCTGGGCGGTCGGCGTAGCGCGGTGCAATCTCGTCAAAGAGCTTTTCGGCCATGTTGACGGATTGGGTCAGGGCGCGCTTTTTCTTGCCGTCTGCGGGCACTTCTGTGACAGGGTACAGCACAGAGAGGATTTTGCGGCGGGCGTTAAGGCGGGATGGGTTATCCACCTTGACAGTTTTTTCAACAGTATCAAACACCGTCATGCGCTTGCCATTGACGTCCTCTTTGATGCGGCGACCCTTGGCGTCTTTTTGTGCCACCTTGACAGTTTTGGTCACTTCGTTGTAGTTATCACGCTCTTTCACAGCTAGGGTGATAAGGCGTTCAGCCACTTTCCGCACCTCTTTAGCGCGGGTTTCTGTGGTTTGGATTCTTCCGTGGTATAACAAATTGGTCGCAAGATTGCGTAGCATCGCCTTCCGCTGGGAAGACGTGCGACCGAGCTTTCTATAGCCGGGCATGGTTTCGCCTCCTTATTAAAGCATTTTATGCGTCCTCGCTGGCTCTCAGCGTCAGGCCAAAGTCCGCCAAGCGATTAAGCACTTCTTCCAGGGATTTGCGCCCCAAGTTACGCACTTTCATCATGTCCTCTTCTGTTTTGCTCGCCAAATCTTCCACGGTATTGATGCCAGCACGCTTTAGGCAGTTGTAGCTACGTACGGACAAATCCATTTCCTCAATAGACAGCTCAAGGATTTTTTCCTTGTTCGTGTCCTCTTTTTCGGTCATGATGGTGGCCTCTTTGGCGTTAGAGGTGAGGTTGATAAATGTGTCAAGGTGGTCGTTGAAGATTTTTGCACCAAGGCTGACGGCCTCGTCGGGGGCGATGGTGCCGTTTGTCCATACTTCAAGGATGAGCTTGTCATAGTCAGTAATCTGGCCGACACGATAGTCCTCCACAGTGAAGTTGACACGCTTGACAGGGGTGTAGATGCTGTCCACGGGTATTGTGCCAATGGACGCGCTGATTGCCTTGTTTTTTTCAGCGTTGGCATAGCCGCGGCCTTTTGTGACGGTCATTTCTGCGGTGAATTTTGCATCACTGCCAGACAATGTGGCGATATACAAATCAGGATTCAAAATCTCGATTTCGGAATCCGCAATAAGGTCGCCAGCAGTCAGAACGCAATCACCAAAACATTCGATACGTACTTTTTTGTGCTCATCGAGCGACGATGTGTTTTTGATAGCGACATTTTTGAGGTTTAGGATGATTTCGCATACATCCTCCTTGACCCCTTCAATGGTGCTAAATTCGTGCAACACGCCGTCAATTCTAATATTTGAAATAGCCGAGCCAGGCAGGCTTGAGAGCAGCACACGGCGCATACTGTTACCAAGGCTAGTGCCAAACCCCCGCTCCAACGGCATTATAACAAAGCGGCCATACGTGCCGTCCTTGCTTTTTTCCGCAATCTCGACTGTCGGTCTTTGAAATCCAACCATACAAAACCTCCGATTACTTTATTTTGCTACTTAAAGTTTTACTACTTAGAGTATAACTCCACGATGAAGGTTTCATTCACAGGGGTGTCAATTTGGTCACGGCTAGGCGTTGCCAAAATGCTACCTTTAAGGTTGTTAGTATCCACATCAAGCCAATTTTCGACACGGCGGCCGCTAGTAGCAGCCAGAATGTCTTGGAAGCGCACGCTGTCCTTACGGGCAGGGTTCACTTCTATAATATCGCCCGGCTTGGTGTGATATGACGCAATGTTGACCTTTTTGCCATTAACAGTAATGAGCTTGTGGCTCACGAGCTGTCTAGCTTCAAGGCGCGTGCGAGCAAGGCCCATGCGATACACCACGTTGTCAAGGCGCATTTCCAAGAGCATCAGCAGGTTTTCACCCAAGATGCCGCCACGGATTTTTGATGCCTTGGCAAAATAGCCTCTGAATTGCTTCTCAAGCACGCCGTAACAAAACTTCGCTTTTTGTTTTTCTTTCATTTGCAAGCCGTATTCGCTGGGGGCTCTCCTGCGAGTCATGGGCGGCTTCTTTTTGCTTTTTTTAGCTGACCCGGTGAAGGATGCTTCGATGCCAAGGCTTCTTGACCTCTTCATCACGGGTTGTCTGTTGATTGCCATCTCCAAATTCCCTCCAATCAGATTCTACGACGCTTAGGCGGCCTGCATCCATTATGCGGCACAGGTGTCACGTCTTTAATCATTGTAACATCAAGACCAGCAGCAGAAAGCGCACGAATGGCGGCTTCACGGCCGCTGCCAGGCCCTTTTACAAATACTTCCACGCTACGCAGTCCGAACTCCTTAGCCGCATTGGCGGCGGTGTCGGATGCCATCTGTGCGGCATACGGCGTGGATTTGCGAGAGCCGCGAAAGCCCAAGCCGCCAGCACTAGCCCAGCACAGCGTATTGCCGTTTGTATCAGTAATGGTCACAATTGTATTGTTGAAGGTAGATTGGATGTGGGCCTGACCAAAATTAACGACCTTTTTCTCGCGACGTCTTCTGGTAGTGCCCCGTTTAACCACTTTTTTAGGCATTAAGCGTTGTTCCCTCCTTAATTAGAAAGCGAGCAAGGAGCCCGCCCCTACGAGATTACTTCTTCTTGTTAGCAACAGTACGTCTTGGACCCTTACGTGTGCGGGCGTTGTTTTTTGTACGTTGCCCACGCACAGGCAGACCTCTGCGGTGTCTGATGCCTCTATAACAGCCAATTTCTGTAAGACGTTTGATATTGAGGGCAAGCTCGCGACGCAAATCGCCCTCCACCACTTGGTTTTTATCAATGGCATCACGAATTTTGGCAATCTCGTCATCAGTCAAATCCCTGATACGTGTATCGGGGCTAACGCCTGCAATAGCCAAAAGTTTGTTGGAGCTAGAGCGCCCTATGCCATAGATATAGGTAAGGCCGATTTCAACCCGCTTTTCGCGGGGCAAATCCACGCCGGCAATACGAGCCATGATATTCCTCCTTTACAGTGCTGATGCACTTATCCCTGTCTTTGCTTGTGCTTAGGATTTTCACAAATCACACGCACAGCACCTTTTCGCCTAATGATTTTGCACTTTTCGCACATAGGCTTTACTGATGGTCTAACTTTCATGTTAAACACTCCCTTGAAAAATTACTAATTACTAATTACGAGTCACGGGTTACGAATCCAGCTGGCGACCACAGGTCGCCCCTACGGTCACACTCTTTGTAATTCATAATTCATAATTCATAATTCATAATTGCCCGTAGGGCTACTTGTCTCTCCAGATAATGCGGCCTTTGGTCAGGTCGTACGGGCTCATTTCCACAAGCACCTTGTCCCCAACGATGATTTTGATAAAATTAAGCCGCAATTTGCCCGAAATGTGGGCGGTAATGATATGTTTGTTTTCCAGCTCCACCTTAAACATGGCGTTGGGGAGCTTCTCCACAACGATACCTTCTACTTCTATTGCATCATCTTTTGCCATGAGATAACCTCCCTCAACTTGTGCAACTATTTTTGTTACAAAATGCGTCCAAGGCGGAACGAAAATCCGCGTCTTTAATATATACTCGGCCAATAACGGCCGTTTTGATGTGTTCATTCACAGTATGGGTGGGCTGTAGATGCTTGATTTTCTTGCGTTTAGGATTATCCAGACAGCGTAATTTGCCATCCACTAGATAAACATACTCGTCCTCAAGCTCCGTTATGATAAACGCCTTGCCCTTGTCCCTGCCTGCTTTTGAAATCACAATCTGACCAATAGAAAATTCCATTATTCACCACTCGTGGCGGCCATGGG
>Ga0209755_10008462_pt1 | contig 11009 bp, 4 predicted proteins | sample TergutCo191P1_FD_187301 | JGI IMG/M metagenome (GOLD analysis project Ga0209755, IMG submission 187301) | Cornitermes sp. P1 segment gut microbial communities from Petit-Saut dam, French Guiana - Co191P1 (SPAdes) (version 2) | ecosystem: Host-associated > Arthropoda: Insects > Digestive system >... | reverse complement strand
TGCACAGTTTTGATGTTGGCTATCGCTTTATCAACAACCGTTTGATGGCGGACGTGTCGTTGTTTTACCAACTTTACAGAAATTTCCAATCGTGGCGATGGGATGAAATGACATTTATTCGTCATTTCTCTGCTGGAAGTGCGACCAATTTTGGTACGGAACTTTCCGGACGATTTTTGGTGAATGACAACTTGGTTGTGTTTGGAAATTATGCGTTTACACATGCCACTTTTGACGATTACGATTTTGATGGCGAGCCACAAGAATTTGCAGGCAACACATTTCGTTTAACGCCAAGACATAGTTTTTTGCTTGGTTTTACAGCAGGTGTGAATGTTGCAAACAACGTGCGTGTCACGCTTACGCCAACATTTAGATGGCAAAGCCATATCTATTTTGAGGACGAAAATGTTAGAGGTATCGACCAAGATGCTTACGGTTTGTTGAACGCAAATTTGGCGGTAACGTTTAAGCAACAACGCTTGACGCTGTCGATGTTTGGCAACAATTTGACCGGTGCAAATTATTTGATTGGCGCAGGAAATACCGGAGCCATGCACGGCATTCCAACCTTTGTTCCAGGTGCTCCGCGAATGCTTGGTGCACGCTTGACTTGGCGATTTGGTGGCTAAAAATTTCCCGCAAAAAAATAAATGAAAAAACCGCCGAGGAAGGCGGTTTTTTCGTAAAAAAGTTAGTTAAAAGAAGAGGTTTTTTATTTAAATCTTACCACGGAAGATCTGGATTTTGCACAACGATAGGATTAACTCTTACTTCCCTTTCAGGAATACGAAAAGTCCACCATCTGCTTTGAGGATTGCTAATAACTTGTGTCATTGGATGAACACCAGCCAGGTTTACACCGCTGCCTCGTCTATCCACTGTTTCGCCACGACGTTTGAGATCGAACCAACGAATACCTTCGCCCCAAAACTCCAAACGACGCTGCATTTTTAGTTCAGCCAAAAGTTCGTCACGATCCATTGCATCAAGCGTTGCTGCAAACTCTCCATCATCGTCGATACGTGCATTGATAAGCTCTTGCACCAATGTGCGTGCTCTTGCGATATCGGTGTTTGCCATAAGCAACGCTTCGGCTTCGTTAAGCATCATTTCTGCACCTCTCATGTAAAGAATATTGTAAGGATCGCCAGCGGCTGTCCAACGAAACTTGTTGTAAGACAGAGGCTCATTACGGAAATGAATCATCAAACTTGGTGTTAGCGTATCCGTTAGTCCGCCAATACGAACATCTCTCGCAGAATCCGTATGGTCAACCAATATTTGGCTGATGTTGTGAGTAAATCCCCACGCACCAGGATACATGCCTGGGACATGCGTACGCATCGATGGCTGGCTGTGGAACATCGTACCTTCATCGCCAGGCACAAATGATGCCCACATCCATTCAGGATTTACGATATAAAAGCCTTCCATAAACTGTGGGCGTGTCATTAGTGGAACACCAGTACCGGCCAAATTAGCAAAACGTGCAGCTTCCGTCCAATTGTGCATGTCCAAATAAACACGAGACAACACGCCGTGCATAACTCTCAACGAGATAAATGTTCTGTCGTGAGCAGCAGCAATAGCACTTACACCGGGCTCTCCCATCAAGCGTAGCGCTTCATGTAAGTCTTCCCTAATTTGTGCATAACTTTCTCTCACCGTAGAGCGAGCAATACCTTGCGTGCTGTGTTCTAGAGCCAAAACAATACCTAACTCGTCAGGCGAATGGTGATAAGCCGGACCATAAATCCTTACCAACAGATGGAAGAAATGCGCTCTATATGCCAATGCTTGTGCTGTCAGCCAGTTGCGTTGTGCTTCTGTTGAGTTTTGGACCTCATCAACGAGCGCCAAAAGTTGGTTCAAAGGGCTGATCATCTCATAGAGCATGTTCCACGGTATTGCTGCTGCTGAGGAGCCTACCATTTCGGAATGCAAACTCATTTCTTCGAGCCATCGACTGGCTGCCGTAACACCAACTGGCGACTCAAAAAAGTCGTCGCTCAATCCTTCCAAGAGATCAATGATAGCACCTTCGCCAAAAGAAACCGTTGCGGTTGCAATAGGCGTATTGTTGATAAAACGCGTACGATTAACGCCTACAAGCAACATTCTCGCACCTTCGAAAGACGCTTTAAAATCGTCTACATTTGCAGAGTTCGTTGGCGCTGTCTCCAAAAAGTCCCTGCTACAGCTCATTGTTTGCAACATTAGTGCCGCAAACAAGATTATTATTATCGATAATTTTTTCATGATTGTATGTTTTTTGTAAGTTAAACGATTAAAGTTGACCTTGAATACCAAACGTCATTGTACGGGTTGGGAAAAATGTATGACTTGTTGTTCCCAAAAACGTTTGTTGCGGATTCATGCCTTGACGTGCTGTGGCTAACCAGAAGTTGTCCAACGACACGAATACACGAACATTGTCAACTCTTGCTCTACGCGTCAGCTCTTCCGGTAAGGTGTAGCCGAGTGTTATGTTTCTCAAATTGAAAAACGAACGGCTAACCAGATGACGATTAGATACTTGCCAGCTAGCATCAAATCCTGAAGCAGGATTCAATTGTGGAAGCATCGTGCTGCTATTTACGCGTCCCATATCTGGCGTCCATGTGTTAAGCATGTCTCGGTGAAGATTCATTCCACCTGCAAGTCCACCATGAATCAATGAATTGTAATTTGCATCAATCATATAGCCACCAATGCTATATGCTGCGATAACAGAAAGATCAAACCCTCTCCACGATATCATTGTATTGATACCACCATGCACGATTGGTACAGAAGTTTTACCTTGTGCATAGAAATCCGCATCACCTACAGCCGTTGTTTCTAAATTTCTGTCGACACCTATCGTACTACCGCCCCAACGTTCTTCAGATCTGGCAAAGATAACGCGTCCGTATTCATCAATACCAACTTGTTCGCGAAGCCAAAACTCATGCACCGAGTGTCCTTCCATAATACGGAAGTTACCACTGATGATACCCAAAGAATCTTCTGGAGCCAATCGCGTCACACGATCTGACCAATGCGTGGCATTGATACCAACCGACCACACCAAATCGCCTCTGTTGATAATATCGTAATTCAACTGAAATTCTACTCCCGATGAACGCATATCGCCAATGTTTTCCCATACCGTCAGAATTCCTGCTGTAGAACGTGGAACTGGTCTTTGGAATAACATATCGGAATTTGATCGAACATAATATTCAAAACTACCGCTCATGCGTCTGAACATACGGAAGTCGAAACCTACGTTGAACATGCGTTGGTTTTCCCATTGCAAATCTGGATTTGATAATGTACTTGGGAAAAATCCAGGTATGCCTTGATTATTACGAGGAATATACATTCCCATCCATGGGTAAAAGTTTTGATTAACGCCCGAAGCCGTCAATGTTCGCATGGTTCCATCGTTTCCTTGTGCACCATAAGATGTTCTTAATCTCAAAACATCTAAAAAGGCCAAATTGCTCATGAAATCTTCGCGAGAAATGGTCCAACCACCACCAATCGACCAGAATGTACCCCAGCGATTGTCGGGATGGAAACGCGACGACGCATCGCGACGCAACGACGCCGATCCAAAGAATCGACCATCATAATCGTAGTTGATATTAGCCAAAAAGCCTTCCGTGCGGTGTTCGTATGCAATGGACGTTATGCTTTGGTTGGTTGCACCCAAAACCAACTGGTTGGTTGGGAACGGAAAATGCGTACGTTGTGCTGAAAAGAATTCATGATCCCACATGTGTGCATCGTGACCAATCATGGCCGTGAAATTGTGGCGTCCAAATGCTCTCGTATAAGTCAGCAAGTTTGTAAAGGTCATCGCTTGCGTTTTGAATTGGTTACGCGTCAAACGACCACCAACACCACGAGCATCACCATATTGCATATTCATCCAAACATAACCGTAGTTGTTGCGAATATCCATAGACGCTTGCGTACGGAAGGTTAAACCTTCCAAAAGAGTAAATTCCGCAGCAAAACGCGCATTCAAACCTTCAACATTTGAACGGCTACTTTCTAACGGCAACGTCGCAACCAAGTTAAAGCCCGGATTCCGTGTACGCACACGATTAAGAAGTCTGCCCGGATTCGGATAATACACATTATTACCAAAATCCCACATCGGGCTACCGTCTTCATTAAACATTTGTTCGCCCGTTTCTAAATTATGTAGATAGAACGGGAAAATTCTAGGTATGTTGCGAATAAAACCAAACGGGTTGGCAATTACGCCTTGACCGTCAGCATTTACATTGTTTGTCGATTGATGCGTCGCATTCAAGCCCAACTCCAATCTCACCCACGGTCTGATTTGGTTTTCTGTTGCCAAACGCGCGGTTAAACGCGTAAATCCAGTGTTTGGAACAATACCATCTTCATCCAAATACGACAACGATGCAAAAAAGTTATTGTCGCGTGTTCCTTGCGAAAACGAAAGTTGATATTCTTGACGATGTGCAGGTTTAACCAAACGGCTTTCCCAATCGGCATCCCATCTGTGGCTACCATCTCCAACATTGACTCGCCCAGTAATAGGGTCAATCAATTCCATGTGAGGCGTGTGGAAAATGTTATAACCACCTAACCAGCCCATTACACTATGCGTACCCATAAACGCATTTGAATGGTTGTCCCATGCCCACTGATTACCAGCAGCAACTTGTCGGGCTATGTCTTCGTCCATGCCTTGTCCGCCCAACGCACGTGGCGCCATCAAACGGTTTTTCATGGCTGTAAACAAAGCCCCGTAATATTCTTCGGCATTCATCACATCATATTCTGGAACACCACGCGATACAACACCGTGCGTCATTCTAAAATTGATTCTTGGCGCACCTTGTCCTCTGCGTGTTGTTACTAAGATAACACCGTTTGCACCACGTGCACCATAAAGTGCAGCTGCAACAGCATCTCTCAATACAACGATAGACTCAATGTCGTCTGGATTAAGCTGCTCGATACCGCCTGCAAAAGGCACACCATCAACAACCCAAAGAGGTGCGTTAGATGCGTTTACAGAACCAACGCCGCGCAAGCGAACATTTACGCCCGAACCCGGCTGACCCGTTGTGCCAAATACCTGCAAACCAGGAACAACACCTTCAAGCGCGCGCGTGACGTTAGAGGTCTGGCTTCTGTCCAAAAGGTCGCTGCCGATCACATCAACAGCACCTGTAAACGCTTCGCGCCGAACAGTACCAAAACCCGTAATAACGACATCGCCAAGCGTTATCGCCTCTCCCGTCAACTGCACATCAATGGTAGTTCGTCCACCAATTTCAACTTCTTGAGTTTCCATTCCCATAAAAGAAAAGACCAAGTGCGTTGCATCTGCTGGAACATTAAGCGTAAATCTGCCGTTGATGTCGGCAACTGTTCCGATGGTTGTGCCTCGAACAGAAACCGAAGCTCCTGGAACGGTTGAGTTGTCGTCTGCACTGATAATCGTACCCGTAATGGTACGCTGTGCCGATAGCGTTTGTGCCCCTGCTAATAACAGAGCCACCAGTAATAACATCATTCGTTTCATCGTGTTTTAATTTTGATTAATATATTGGATTAGTTGTCTATAGGTTCGGTTTTTGAGTTGTTCCGTTTCTTTGTAAGAGACGGAACACGTCCAACTGTCCACCAACGAAATCACGCGAGAATTCGCATCATCAATGCGATCGTGGTCCAAACTATCCAAATATATTTGTGTGGTGATGATTGAGTTATGTCCCAAAGATTCGGAAATAACCGCCAAATCCACACCACTTTTTTTTGCTAATGTTGCCCAAGAATGTCGCGCCACATACGAACTCAACGGCTGCTGTAAAAACATCATTTTGGACAATTGCGACAAATGCTTGTTATACAACCGTAGCGCATTATCGTAGGTTTTTGCAGAGGTTTCAAACGGATTAATGATTGGTAACAGTCTGTCTGACAGCTGACAAGCATAGCGATCCAGAATTTCTTTCGCACAAGGTTCCACACGAACCCGCAGATCTTGTTTGGTTTTACTTCTGGTATACCGAAGCACGCCATTTTGCACGTTATCTTTCTTCAGCTTGGCCAAATCCACAAAAGCCATGCCTCGAAAGTAGAAACTCAACAAAAACAAGTCCCGCGAAAAGGCAAGTCCATGCCTATCATGCAACTCGAGCGACTTCAAGTGTCGGATATTATCCACATGAATCGCCCGTTTTTCGGTTTTGGCGATACCTGTATAAACGCCTGAAAATAAATCTTGTGGCTCAGCTAATCCCGCCTTGACGGCTTTGTTGTAAACCGCCCGTAAAATCCGCATATAAAAGGAGACTGTGTTTAGGCAAAGACGCCTGCTTAGCAAAAATTGTTGATAACCAGCGATAAGTTTTGGCGAAAGATTTTTTAGAGAAATTTTTTTCGTGTTGCAAAACGCCGAAAAACTTCGCAAACAATTTCGATAGCCTTGTGCCGTTTTGAACCGTTTAGTGTTCTCTAATTCAGAAATTTGAAAAGTCATCCATTGAAAAAAAGTTGATGTCATGATGGTTTTAATTTTTAGTGGTTTTTTTAGTGATAGTTTATTAACAATTATGTAAAATTATCAAAAAAATTTGGTAGTTTCATTTTTTTTGTTTACCTTTGTGGTGTGAAAACCCAAAAAGTTCTGTCTCTTACAAAGAAATGGACACTACTTAAATGAATACAACGAAGCGGACAAAAACCGACATTTTTTTGAAAAATAAAACATAAACTCTTAATAAACTCAAGTATTAACCAAAATTAAAACAAGATGAAAAGAATGATGTTACTAATGGTGGCTCTGTTATTCGCAGGGGCACAAACGCTATCGGCACAACGTACAATTACAGGTACGGTTGTTAGTGCTGATGACAACATGACCGTTCCGGGCGCATCGGTATCGATCCGCGGAACGACCATCGGAACAATGACCGACATGGACGGACGATTCTCGATCAACGCTCCAGCGGACGCAACACATCTCGTGTTCTCTTTCATGGGTATGGAGACTCAAGAAGTAGAGATTGGAGGACGCACGACGATTGATGTGTCTATGACCAGTGGAGCAGTGATGCTGGGCGACGTTATTATTACAGGTTTTGGTACGATGAGACGCGAAGCGTTTACAGGTGCCGTTGATGTGATTGGAAGCGATATTTTAGAAAGAAGCCAAACATCGAACGTAACACGCGCACTTGAAGGCGTTGTACCAGGTTTGCAAATTTCTGGAACAAGCGGTCAGCCAGGAGCAGGTGTAGATGTTCGCTTGCGTGGTGTTGGTTCGGTAAACGCAGATAACGCCCCGCTTTGGGTTGTTGATGGTGTACCTTTCTCAGGTGGTATCGAGCAGATTAACCCTAACGACATCGAGTCTATTGTTGTACTAAGAGATGCTGTTGCAGCTGCACTTTATGGTGCACGTGGTGCAAACGGTGTTATCTTAGTAACAACACGTAGAGGACAAGGTGCGCCAAGAATCAACGTTAGTGCTACTTGGGGTGTTGTATCGCGTGGTATTCCAGAATTCGACGTTATGAACGCTCAAGAATATTACGAAGCGATCTTTAGAGCACAAGTCAATCGTATGACAACACCATCAGCAATAGGCGGAATGGGTCTTTCAGAAGACGTAGCTCGACAAGTTGCTGCCGGTACGGACTGGGCACACGCTAACCATACAGCGGCTTTTATGCGTGATAACAGTGTATTGGGATGGCTTGGTAACTACAATATATTCAATGTACCTAACAGAGAACTGTTTGATCCTGCTACAGGACGCGTAAACATGGGCGACGGTAGCCACAGATGGGATGCCAACTGGCAAGACCGCTTGGTTAGACCAGCGCTCCGTCAAGAATATCAGCTTTCATTCTCGCAAGGCGACCGCAACACCAGTCTCTTTGCATCGTTGTCGTATTTGGATGAGCAAGGTATCGTTCCAAACACTGGATTTACACGTTTGACAGGTCGTTTGAATGTTGAAAGCCAAATCAGACCATGGGTAAGATTAGAATTGGGCTTGAACGCAACACATCAAGAGCAAATGAACGACCAAAGAGACGGAGGAACAGCAATCGCTAACCCGTTCGGCTTTATTCGTAACATGCCAGTAATCTTCCCGTTCTATTTGCATAACCTACAAACAGGAGAGCAAATCTTTCATGAAGACGGAAGACCAGTATTTGACTTTGGTAACAACGATATTTATCCACAATTTGATCCAGGCAGAGGTGGGACCGTTCGTCCGTTCTCTACTGGACACAACTTGGTGGCAGTGTTGCCATTGGATAGAATGGTTTCAAACGTAGAAGCTTTGAATGCGCGTTTTGCTGCAGAATTTAGAATCATCGAAGGTTTAACATTCCGCACGCAAGCTGCTTTTGACGTTCGCGGCAACTACCAATACACGTGGCAAAACATGCAGTATGGTGATGGTCGTGGTGTTAATGGTCGTTTGACACGTAGCCATTTCAAAACGCAGTCTATGAACTTCACGCAATTGTTAACGTATACAACAACATTTGCAAGAAGACATAATATCACGGCTATGATTGGTCATGATGCTCACTTGTGGGAGTTTAACCACTTCTCTGGACAACGTACGCATTTCCCATTCCCAACCAACGATTTGGCTTTGGGTGCAACAATTGCAAGTTTGACTTCTTGGACAAACACTTACCGTACAGAAGGTTTCTTAGGAAGCTTCCAGTATGATTATGATGGCAGATTCTTCGGATCGGCGTCGGTACGTCGTGACGCATCGTCGCGTTTCCATGCAGACAACCGTTGGGGTACATTCTGGTCGGTTGGTGCAGGTTGGACAATTTCTCGTGAAGACTTCATGAGCAATTTGGCGTTCTTAGATGTTTTGAGATTAAGAGCATCTTTTGGACAACAAGGAAACGATGCAACGATGACCGCAGGAGCGCAAAACTGGTTCCCTTGGATGGGACGTTTTCCAGCGCGTAACAACCAAGGCATGAGCGGATTTTTCCCAACAACAATGGAAAATGCTGACTTGGTATGGGAAAGCCAAAACATGTTTAACGTAGGTTTCGACTTCCGTATGTTCAGACGCTTAAGCGGTAGCTTTGAATACTATATCCGTACAAACTCTGATATGTTATTCAATAGACCAGTTGCTAACTCTGTTGGAGGAATCTTTGACGTATGGGAAAACATTGGAGAAATGCGCTCAAGTGGTGTAGAACTTCAGTTGAACTATGACATCATCGACAGAGGTGACTTCAGATGGTCGGTTGGTTTTAATGCTACGCATTGGTCGGATCGTATCACAAGGTTGGCTCCATCAGATTCTTTGGGTATTGGTGCAGCTGGTAACAGAAGAATTATGGAAGGACACTCTGTACACGAACTTTGGGTTCGCGAACAATATGGTATCGACGAATTCGGACGCGTGCTTTGGGTAACAGCAACTGAAACAATGGGAAATGCTGGCCTAATTGGATTAAACAGAGACGGAGCACCAACACCAGCACACGGTTCAGCACACTTGTTTGCTCAAGGCAAAACTACCGTTCCTATCGTTCATGGTGGTATCAACACGAGCATTTCGTGGAGAGGTTTTGATTTTTCTGTAATTGTGGCTTATAGCCTTGGTGGTCACATGATTGATGACAACTTCAGAGGATTAATGCACGAAGGCATTGGTACAAACGCTCGTAACTTGCACAGAGACATGATGAACGCATGGACACCAGATATGGGACGCGTACGTGGAAACGACATCATTCCTTCAATGAACCCTGCTTTCACGACTGCAAACTGGCAAGTATCGGATCGTGACATCATTAGTCGCTCGTTTATCAATTTGAGAAACGTAACCCTTGGTTATACACTTCCTCAAAACATACAGGAAAGAATTAGATTCCAAAACCTTCGCGTGTTCGCGTCGGTAGACGGACTCTGGTTAGGAACAGCGCGTAGAGGTATGGATCCACAACAAACGTTTATTGGAACAACAGCTTATACGTTCTTCCCAACCCGTACAATGACACTTGGTATTCAGGCCCAGATATAATTATAAACCATTAAAAACACACTATAATCATGAAAAAATTATTGATATTAATAGGTTTGTCGGTGGCACTAATGCTGAAGACAACAAGTTGCAGCCAAGATTTCTTGGACACCGCACCGAGTGATGGCACAACTATCGCAAACTTGACAAATTCTTTCGAAGATGCAAGAAGTTTGCTCGTGGGACTTAATCGTTCGCGTTTTATGGGGGACAACTACAATACCACGACACAGCCATTCTTAGCTGGTGAATATCCTATCATAAAGTTCTTAGAGTATTTGGGAGACGATAAGTTTAACCAAGGTGCTACGAGCCAGCAAGGTAACTGGGCATTGGTCAGTAGCCTTCACTCTGAAATGGCGACGTCTGCTATGACGGCTCTACCATGGAACAGATACTACTACTGGATTCTTTCTATGAACATCCTTTTGAGTATCGTTGATCAGGTAGATGCCACGGAAGCACAACGCAATTGGTTAAGAGCGCAAGCGTTAGCTTACAGAGCATACTATTTCCACAAGTTGGTTAGAATGTATGGTCCTGCGTATAACCATTCACCCGATGCTTTAGGTATTGTTTTGACCTTGACACCTCCAGAGCCTCCTTTTACAGGCATTCCTCGCGCTACAGTACGAGAAACCTATCAACAAATTGAGGCTGACTTGCTTGAGGCGACCCGCTTAATGGGGCTGCCTGGCGTGGATGCAGTTGCTGCTGCTCACGACATTACATTTATCCGACGAAATGTGATTGACGGTCTATTGTCTCGCGTCTATTTGGATATGCACAACTGGGAACAAGCGGCATTTTTTGCCAATTTGGCAAATACAGTGCCATTGATGACCAGAGCACAATTCGCTGATGGATTCTTGACAAGAAATGCGGAGTGGATGTGGGCATCGTTTGTTCCTTCAGACGAGTCGCAAAGTTGGGCTACGGCTCAAGT
>Ga0209755_10008460_pt1 | contig 11012 bp, 8 predicted proteins | sample TergutCo191P1_FD_187301 | JGI IMG/M metagenome (GOLD analysis project Ga0209755, IMG submission 187301) | Cornitermes sp. P1 segment gut microbial communities from Petit-Saut dam, French Guiana - Co191P1 (SPAdes) (version 2) | ecosystem: Host-associated > Arthropoda: Insects > Digestive system >... | reverse complement strand
AATAGAATCTTGCGAAATTGCCGTCAGCATCAGGATGTGTTGCCGCCGCTATTTGAAATTCCATGCAACCAATAACCACGGGCAAATCCAGCCGCACGCCCCACATTGCGCCGTCGTCAGCGTCCCACATGGCTTGCAGTCTATCAAAATAATACGCCGCAAACTCTGCTAATTCGAGGATGCGTGCCCCAATGTCGTTTTCCTCATCATAATCGTTATAATCGTTATACTCTTGATAATCGTCATGCTCGTCATAATCATCATAATCATAACCATCTGCATAGTCATCGTAATCATCTGCATAATCGACTTCTTCCACATAAGCCTCGCCGCCGCACGCTGTCAGCATGGGTATAAGCAACGCCATTGCCAGTATGCACAAAACACGTTTCATGTAACGTCCTCCTTCAATGTTTAATCGGCGTTTATTCAGCGAAATTTACGCAAACACCAAATCCAACAGCTCATTAATCACACTCACGCCATAAACCCGCATTCCGTCAGGCCTTTTCAGCCCTTTCAAATTCGCCTGCGGCACAATCGCCGCTTCAAAACCCAGCTTCGCCCCTTCGTCAATGCGCCGCTGGGCGTTATTCACCGCCCGCACCTCGCCAGCCAGCCCCGCTTCGCCAAAAATGAGCATGTTGGGGTTGACGGCCAGATTCTTGTGGCTGGCGGCTATAGCGGCGATGGCCGCCAAATCGGCGGCTGGTTCGGCGAGCTTCATGCCGCCAGCTACGTTTATGTATGCGTCCGCTTCTGCCATGTGCAGGCCGCTGCGCTTTTCAAGCATTGCAATCAGCATGTTGACGCGGTTAAAGTCCATGCCGCTGACCACGCGGCGCGGGTTGCCAAAGCGCGTCGCCGCAACGAGGGCTTGCACCTCTGCCAAGATGGGGCGGCTACCCTCAATGGCGCATGTCACAACCGAGCCGGGCGCATTGAGCGGCCGCCCTGCAAGCATGTATTCAGAGGGGTTGGCAATCGCCTCCAGCCCTTTTTCTCCCATTTCAAAGATACCGATTTCGCCTGTTGAGCCAAAGCGGTTTTTGACAGCGCGAATGACGCGGAAGCCCGCGTGACGCTCCCCTTCAAAATACAAAACGCAGTCCACCATATGCTCCAGAATCCGTGGCCCTGCGATTGCACCCTCCTTGGTCACATGCCCGACGATGATTGTAGCCATGCCCCGCGCCTTGGCCAGAGCCATCAAAAAGGCGGTGGACTCCCGCACCTGCGTGATACTGCCTGATGCAGAGGTCAAATCGGGGTGGGTCATGGTCTGGATGCTGTCAATGATGAGCAATTGGGGCGACAGGCGGTTTACCTCCGCCTCGATGGTGTTCAGCCCTGTTTCGGTGAGGATATGCAGATTCTCGCCAAAATCGCCCAGCCGCCTAGCGCGTAACGCAATCTGTGCTGGGGATTCCTCGCCAGATACATACAAAATTGGAAAATCTTGATACAGGCATATCTGCAAGAGGATTGTGGATTTGCCGATGCCTGGCTCGCCGCCTAGCAAAATCAGCGAGCCAGGCACAATGCCGCCCCACAGCACTCTATCAAGCTCCGACACCTGCGTGGAAAATTTTTCCTCATCTAGCGACACGATTTGTCCGATTTGCTTTGCACGTGCCGCCGATGTGCTTACAGAGACAGGCCCAGCCACCTTCCGTGCTGTCTTAGGCTCTGCCAGCGATTCCTCAAAGCTGTTATATACGCCGCAGGATGGACAGCGGCCCAGCCACCGCCCAGCTTCGTGGCCGCATTCGTTGCATGTGAATATGGATTTTGGTTTTGGCACTTTTTAACCTCCAAGAGCGAGTTATCAGCTATCAGCTATCAGTTATCAGTTAAAACCCTGTACGGGATGTTCCGTCAACTGGATTGCTTCGGGCTGGAACTCCCCATCTGTATGATGTTCGTGAGCCCTCGCAATGACGGTTCTAGAGACGAGAGATTAGAGACGAGAGACGAGAACATCCTGAATCGTCATTGCGAGGGCTACGGAACATTGCACATACGTAACGTATAAGCCCGAAGCAATCCAGTTGACGTCATGCACGATGCAAGGGCATGATGTACACGTCAACGTAGACGCTTGAATGACTGTGTGCCAAAAATTTGCAATTTAGGTTGCGGATACCAGAGGCGACCACAGGTCGCCTCTACAGGGGTTTTAACTGATAACTGATAACTGATAACTCGCCCTTACTTCAATCTTAAAGTCTAGTAAGAACAACTCTTTTAGCCGCGCCAGACAGCTCCACGCCAAAGCTCAATTTGCCCGAGCGGTTTGCTGTGATTTCCTCATGGGTCTCTGCGCCTTTGCCATCGCCGATTGCAAGGTCGTATGTCGTTTCGGCGGCTAAGCCAAGCGTCACCTGCACGCCGCCCGCGCCCTCAATTTCAAATGAGCAGCCCGCTTCATTTAATGCAAAATTGCACACCACAACGCCAGGCACCGCTTCTAGCAGAAGCTCGCCATTTTTTTCCAGCCGTGTAACTGCGTCGTGAGCACGCAGGCTGTACATATTGCCAAGATGCTCAAAGTCGTTAATCTTGATTTTTTCAGCCGCGGAATAATCGCCGAAGCTAAGTCCGCCGTTGTTTGCGGTGATACCCTGTTCTCTGTTGTTCATTCCCTTTTCAGTCATTTCATACCTCCACAGTTTCTGTTTTTTCTATTTTGACTTTCAGACTTTCAATACGATTTTTGTCCACTTCCTCAACAATAAAAGTGAACCGACCCTGCGGGGCCTCTTGCACGTATTCCTCAGATTTATCAGGTATGTACCCAAACAGCCCCACGACGTAGCCCGCCATTGTGTCATAGTCATCAGAAACAAAGTCGGTGTCGAATTGCTTGTTAAACATATCTATACGCACGCTGCCAGGCACACGGTATTCGCTGTCCTCAATGATGCAGATAATGTCCTCGGGCTTGTCATCATGCTCGTCAAATATCTCGCCCATGATGGTTTCCACAATGTCCTCAATGGTGACAAGCCCTGCACAGCCGCCGTATTCATCCAGAATAACGGCCATCGAAGCCCCCTTTGCACGCATGTTAGCAAATAACTTTTGCGTAGACTGCAATTCATAGGAGAAAAACGCCTCGCGCATGTGCTTGGTCACGTCAAAGTGCAATCTGTCAATATCTGCAAGCATAAAGTCCTTGAAATTCAGGATACCAATAATGTGGTCCATGTCCTCTTGGTAAATAGGCATACGTGTGAATTGCTCCGCTCTGAACACCTCCACAACCTCGTCATAGCCCGCATCGGCGGGGATGCCCACCATCTCTGTACGTGGTATCATGGCATCACGAGCGTGTGCCTTGCGGAATTCAAACACAGCGTCTATCATCTGGCTCTCTTCCTCAGGGATTACCCCTGCCTCGTAGCCCATGTCAAGCATTGTCAGCACTTCTTGCTCTGTCAGCGGCTGCTCGTCCTCTTGCGTCTGACCACCAAACAGCCCTAGCAATTTTTTGATAAACCAGTCCAAAACAGCGTTAATAGGCGTAAAAATAAACATAATCAACGCAATAGGGCGGGCAAAGAACAATGCCACCTTTTGGGCGTGATTGCTTGCAACAACCTTGGGTATAATATCGCCAAAGACAACCACAACAATGGTGGTTATAACTGTGGCAATGGTCATCGCCAATGCTTCGTTGTATTCCGTTGAAATATTGATTGCAAACATCGTCGCCATAGACGACACCAAGATCGTCACAAGGTTGTTGCCAATCAAAACGCTGGAAATAAACCGCTCCTTTTTGCTCAAAATCTTCTCAATGAGCCGTGCGCGCTTAACGCCGCTATCAGCCATCTGCCGCACTGTCAGCTTGGATATGGACATCAGCGACGTTTCGCTCATTGAAAAAAACGCCCCGCACATCACGAGAAAAAACGCAAAAATCAGCAGCCCCGTACTGCCTTCCAAAAAAATCATCTCCCCCAATAAAAATCTCAAAAACTTATTTCGTACGTATATTATATCACAAATCGAAAGAAAGTCAAAAGGAAAACAATGCGCCGAATGAAAGATGTTTGAAATTCAACTTAAAAAAATCTTGTCCTGCCACCAAATTCGCTTGACAAAGCAGTTTTGGTAATATATGCTTGATGTATCATATTATATTTGACATAATGGACAATGAGTTGTGAAAAGGAGTGAAGCGGAATGAAAAAACGATTCGTACCAATAGTAGCTCTATTGGTGGTTGCTATAGCAACTGGGGCATTTGTGTTCTCCAGGGGTCAATCAGACACCATGGCAACTGACAGCCGCATAACGCAAATTCAAAATTTAATCACAGAATTGGCAGAGGAAAGCCGCACAGCGGCAGGATTAAGGGTTGATTTCAGTATTTATGAAAACCTGCATTTGCATCCGCTGTATAGGGATTGGATGGTTGATGCTAGGAGTGCGCTTTTTGACGAATTTCTGCAACACACGTTGGACGTTGCTATCATTTTAGATGGTGCGTATGTCGGTCAGTATGATTTCCCAGCTATCATTAATAGCGCGGCCATCCCTGACGGAATAGTCAATCACAAGTTTGTTATTGGCTTTGATAGCGAGGACCACTTTGAACTGGTTGATTTTATTTCTGAATTTACAGGAATAGAGCGAGAGATGATGGTGGTGAGAGTTTCAGAGCGGTTTTTTCAAGATCCTCCTCAAACCATTTGGAAGCTTTGTGAGATTACGGGCGAGTGGATTTTTGTTGGGTGTGAATCTCGATTTGAATATGTGCCGAATTTTAACCCTTACTCACGTCTTGTAGATTTATCTTCTGCTCCTTCTATCATTGGCAATTTTGGATGAATCCTTGGTGCTCAAACTGCAAGAGGTGCCTCTGGTCGAGCCGCCTTCAGCCCTGCACCTGAGTATCGTGGATTTAGTTTTACGTTGTTTTCCCTGCTCGTAATGCTTCAATTTCCTTGCGTAATATTTCTATTTCTGCCTCTGCCTTCTCTGCTCTGCGTGTCGCTTGTTACGCTATCTGCAAATTTTTAGCCAACTCTACATTATGGAAATATATATCATCTTTCCTACGCTGATAGGCTTGCCGCATAATTTTATCTTCACTCTGTTTTGATATTGCTGATACAGCCATTCGGATGACCTCGGTCGCACGTTTATAACGATACAAACCAAATAATGAATTTGCCGTATTAGCAACATTTGAGCCGCATATCGCATAAATCAAAAGACTCTTAATGGCATGTGTAGCCATTAAGAGTCTTTTGATTGCAAAGGTTTTATGCTCTCCTCTGCGATTGCATTTGCATATAACTCAAGTGAATCAATGATATTTTTTCCGTTACCCCTTTTTTTGAACTGGCTTTGATATAATATAGAAAATTCTGTTAAAGCAATAATTACATTTTCTGACTTTATCTCGCTTTTAACCAAGTTGATGAATTGTCGGAATGCGGCGTTATTGTTATTCATTTTTTTTACTGCAAACCCTAAATCCTTGAACTTGGAAATCACTTCGCTTGATAATAGCTCGACATTAAGGACATCCAAATCTGCGTAGGCACTATACTGCTTGAATTTCTTAAAATCAGAAACGAAATCTATACCCAAGATTGCCATATCAGTTATGCTGGTATCGTTAATGTACTTTTTAACAATCTCTGGCATGGATATAAATTTTTTTCCGTTTTGCTCAAAAATCTCCCTTATTCTATCTGTATAGTAATGGGTGGTGTGACACGCAAGAGCAAGTAAATCGACATCTTGCTCAACCATACTCTTCACGCCTCGTGACAAAGCCTCCCAAGTGGCAGAATTGCGTTTGTCAAGCTCCATAGAAAAACCCATCGCTGGCAGGGATGACAGGCTGACACGAGGTAGTGCGATATCTCCTAGAAAATTATCGCCGAACTTATTTGTGTAAAATCTGTTGATGCCATTCCAGAGTGCAATCCCAGAATCTGGACCGTTTCCTGTTATAATACCGATAGATTTAGGATTAACACTCGTTGGTAATTCATACGGATGCAGCTCTTTATCTGGTGTGGCAAATTTGCTGACTTTTTTTATTTCAGTTTTATCGACAAGGTCAACGGGGTCAAATTCAACTCCCCATGTATGCTCTCCTGCATTAGTCATCATTGTACCAGGATATTTTGCCACTTTTGAAAGGACACTCTCATCGAATAAAGTGATAATTTCCCCAGAAAAATCGGCATCTAAAACAAAGGGTGTTACTGTGCCATAATTAACACCATAACGCCCCTGCAATTCATTTTCTTCCATTATAATTGGCGGCTGGGTCAATTCACAAATCTTTGACAACGCCTCAAAATCAATGGTCGTATTTCCCCTGCAATGTGCAACAATGGTTATCTTGTCTCCCGATGACCTTGTGCCTATTAAAACAATGGACTTTAGCTCATCATATAAAGGAATGCCACGATGCCCCAGTCTATCACGATTACTTCGAGCATCTCGACATGACAACACTCTTGGATTTCTGGATAAAATAAAACCGATATTTCTGCGTGTGCAGTATTCGATTGTTTTTTCAACATTAAATGGCAAGGTTTCACCTGTCTCCAGAAGGGACTGTGCCTTGCTCATTTCATATTCATAGGGAAAAGCCTCTAATAACGGCATACTGAAGCACCTCAAAATTCTGTGTGTACTACTACACAACACTAACTCTCAAAATCCCAAAAAAGCTCGAAACCTTGATAAGCAACGATATTATAGGGGATTTCTAAATCGCAAGAATCACCTTTTAATGTGCCATTGCGACTAAGCCCCCTTGATTCGTTTTTACTTCTTATACCTTCTTGCATTGGATGATTGAACCATATGCTCAAATCGCCTTTCCTTTGTTTGCAAGAATTCTCTTTTCTGATACCGATAGATACATTATCTTTGGAATAGCCTTGAAAAGCCCACACCATTCTATCTCGTAATAGGTATTCGTTCCTAATTACAAACTCGAAACTTAACCTTCCATCGTCACCTATAAAAAGCTCCTTATGTTCATAAAAGAGCTTATTATTGACCCGATGCTGTAATTTTTGGCGTAATGTCTCTTTCGCTGATTCGCTTTCAACGCTATCGGTCTCAACATCTTCCCAACTATGCTCAATCCTACTAATCCCATCAATGCAGATTTTTTCAAAACGAAATGAAGGATTGCTTTCGTCTTCTTCTTTGTACTTTCTGTAATCGCTACTTATTTCAAATGGTACTTTTTCCCCTGGTTTACCCTTGAAATGGAACTTGTGCGTAACCTTCACAATTATCTTCTCGCCTTCCATAGAAAAGCGAGCTACAATACTTTGACCATGCCTTATCCTTCTATGTTGTTTCCATGTTTCAAATGCAACATCGTGCATCATTGCGACAAGGGGCTCTGATTTGGCTTTCGCAACTATAAAATTCACGATTCCCGCAGTAAAAATTGACGTGAATATTCCTATCGCAATCATGGGATACTCACTTCCAGGATTTTTCACTTGAAAATAAACAGAAACCACGCCGCAAACTAATCCTAAAAATATAATGAGCAAATTTGCATTTTTTGGATTCAGTAAAGGAGCATCCCTTTTACGCCAAAACCCTTTAAAAGGATTCGGTAATTTGCGAGACCTGTTCTCAGTAACATCTTTGACTAGGTCTGCTTTATTTTTAGGCTCTGGCTCTTCGTCTTGCACATCTATATCTTCACTGCCATCATCGTTACTTTCGTTATTAGATGATTCTGAAGGTGCGGGGTTGTTGAGGCACAACAAAACATACAACTCTTCTTGTTCTCTTCCAGTTGTAAATTCTTTATAACAACCAAAAATTTGAACATCCCTTGACTCCTTGGTCAGACGTTCCGCTGGTTTATCTTTGTAGTTATACCAAAGGATTTTTCCAACTTCATCCAATTTGTTGACATCAAAATTCATATCGCCACCCGCCTTCCGTTAGTCTTATCCACCGCTACTTTGGTCAACTCTAGCAGAAATTACAATGCTTAAGGATTCTATAGTTACTTTGTGTTTGTGTGAATTTATCCGCAACCCAAAGTCGCCCTTGAAACCTTCCATACCTGTCAACTTCCTCAATTCATCTGTTGCATTTATTGTCAATGGATAGTCTTTGTTGCTTTTTTTCAACTCTTCTACCAATTTCCTCCGATATTTACCCAATGTCATATTCCTTGCGGGTACTGTCACAGATATTTCAGTAAACTCGTCTAAGTTTCCTGTTCCAACGCTAGAAATATCTAAAATAATAATTGCACTACATATGATTTGTGAGCCAAGCTCGGGCAACCTTATCTGTGTGCGAAGGTTATTATTTGTGTCAATTTCACTGCTGTCGATATTCGGTCTAACAACATAAGTATTTATTGACATTTCACCCTTAAAGTTTGCCGACATACCCTCGGAAATCCTCGCATAACGCTGGTATAATTCATTTTTTTCGGCTAATTCATACTCATCAATCGGGCGGGTTAATTTTGGAGAACCGTGACGTGCCAAAAAATATTTCATTTTAGTATAAGCCGCCTCCGTGGTCATGTCTCCGCCATTAAGAACTCCCATATAGAAAAGTTTAGCATTGGTTTCGAAGAGCCTATATTCCACCTCACCAATAGGGCATTGCGTAAGACTAACAACCAACACATTCTTTTTTAGAAGCCCTTCAATACAAGTCATAAATTTGTCATCTTCGTCTGGAACTCCCCCTGTTCCGTATGTTCGCAGTATTAATGCTTGCAGACAATCTTGGTCACATATAGCCTTAAACACATTCATATCCATATCTGGATATATATCACAGACCACAACGCCTCCAGGGTCTGTCATAAATGAATTGGAAACGATTGTTGTGCCTCCAGACGAATCATGGCTGTGGTGAGCATTCATGCTATAGCCATAAATTCTATCATTGGTTATATTAGCCACCACTGGATAATTCGGTGAGTAAAATCCATCAGCAGGGTCTAGGGAAACTTTTTTAGTAGCACGATTTCCTCTAAATAACTTTTTGCCAAAAAGAACCGAAACCAGCGGGATGTTAATGTATTTATTGGATAAATATCCAGCAACATTCAAAGCATCAACTACATTTTCGGCGGCATCACTTCCAAAATCTGTTAAAGGATATTCAGCACCAGTAAGAACAATCGGCAAAGAAACGTCATCTAGCATGAAGGAAAGTGCGGATGCCGTGTAAGCCATTGTGTTGACACCATGAATAACAACAAACCCTTGATACTGGGATTGCATAGTCTCAATAAAACGTGCTAAAAACTTCCATTGGTTGCTCTCAATATTTGACGAATCAATAGCTTTTTTATATGCATAAAAATGCACATCAAACTTGAGCTTGGCTAAGTGTGGTATGCGGTCAACAAATTCTTCAAGCGATGCTTGGCGTAGCGTAACTCCGTCACTCTCGTGAATGATACCAACTGTACCCCCTGTGTATATAGCACAAACTGGCAAGTCACCTTTACCCTTTTCAGCAACCCCCTCGGCTTTCAATCGTAAATCTTCTAACAACTGCTTAATATCATCTTCCTCAATGTTTTTACCTTTAGCAATTTCAAGCTGGTCGTAAATCATATGAATATTTTTCTTAAGCTTGATATCCAGCAATCGCTCTTTTATATTCTCAAGTCTGTCTGCGAGTAAAATGTGAATCCTTTTTTCTATTTCGTTAGATATACTGGTTGTGTCAGCGTTATCCGAAACACATTCTGTCAAATCCAAGCAATCCATCGTATGCTTAATCTCATCAAAACTCAAAGTAGATGATGATGGTACACTTGTTGGCATATTCTTTTCAAGTAGAATTGGCAACACATAATGGTCATCACGAAATTTACGAAATTCTTCCAGCAATCCAATGCATTCTGGATTTCCCCAAAACGCTGAGTCTATAAAAGTGACCATAAAGCGTGAATTGCGGCACTCTAAATAATCACGCTTGTCATCCTCAAACTGATTCGTTCTAATAGTAACCGAAATGTCGGCTAAAGATAGGCATATTTTTTTAATAACAAAATCAGCAAGTGTAATTCTTGCTGGTTTGTTGTTTTTTCTGTCCCGCAGGAAAAATATATCATTTACCATTAAGCCGTCCAATGCCAGTCACCTCTTAACATATTAAATTATTTACCTAAAAAATCAAAGCGAATTTGCCAAACCAACGCTAAATCGACAATGGCATACAATTCACATTATATGAATAACAGTTAGCCATTGTCGATTCTTTTGTTTTATGCAGTTTTATGAACACTAATCATTGGCTACAATGATTTCTCCCTTTACTGGCAAAATCATCTGCCCTCTCATATGTTCATATTTAACGCCTTTACCCAAAAGCCAAGCAAGCTTAACTGTCATAGCCTCCATGCTCATATCCCATGCTGGAATAGCCCCCATTTTATACGCTAGAATTCCCGAAGGATTTACATCCATGCTAGATACACCTTGTGAAGATTGTGTTGTGATGACAATAGGAATATCCCTACTCTTCAAAAATTCAAATCCCTCACGCAAATTTTCATATTTTTCCGTTTCATCATCTGGTGAAATGTTTGGGTCTCCAGCTCCGACAGCACGGAATATAATTCCTTCAACTTTGGCATCTTTAACCAGTGATTCGAAAATTTTCGAACTCATGCCTGGAAATTCTGTTAAGGAAACTATATTCATATTGAAATCCATTTGAACATCCAACTGGTCTTTAGTTTTCGCACGATGCCTATATAGCTCCATGTGTTTTTCTAGGGCTTCATCATCAAAATTGATTACACGTCCCACATGACCTATGGGCTGGGTTGTCGAAAAACTCTCGAATCCATCATAATCAAATTCTGTCCTCTTTTTGACACGTGTGCCAGTTATAATTTTGCTCCCAAACACAGCCATAACCCCTACCAGCACACGCTGACTAGTCATTGCAACACGAGCGGCGTTTTGTAGATTCATAAGAGAATCCGACCCAGATGCACCAAAGGGTACTTG
>Ga0209755_10008459_pt1 | contig 11012 bp, 9 predicted proteins | sample TergutCo191P1_FD_187301 | JGI IMG/M metagenome (GOLD analysis project Ga0209755, IMG submission 187301) | Cornitermes sp. P1 segment gut microbial communities from Petit-Saut dam, French Guiana - Co191P1 (SPAdes) (version 2) | ecosystem: Host-associated > Arthropoda: Insects > Digestive system >... | reverse complement strand
TGGGGTGGTGTGGTATCCTTATGCAGGCTGAGGCCTGCATAAGGATACCACACCGTAACGCCAACACACATCCAACCAGAGCAGTATACCCACACACAGTCGCAAGATCCTGAAGATGAATGTACTAGCATTCGAAACATGTTGAGCAGGAAAAAATAAAGCAAGTGACATCAGTTGGTCTATCTTTATTCAACTATCAAGGTGATGCACGATCCAATAAACATAAGAGAAATGTCATTTGGAACTTCTTCAGTGATTGAAGGCAAGAATAATTAATGCATTAATATTCCGTGGTGAGAAATATTCATGGTTCACTGCTGCTGGTAGGAAGAAAGGCTTGCTATAGCTTGACTACTGTGTTGGATTTTGTGGAAGAAAACTTCAGATAGGCTTGTGCAATCTGTAGTATTTAACCTTTTGGCACCAGAATTATTTTTTTTTTAATTTTAGCACACCCTGTATATAAAATGTAAATAATACAGGAACCAAATAAGTTAGAATTATGAAACAAACTGCATTCTGAAGAGGAAAAAAACGGAGATTATATACCATGTTTAAAATATTCAGCACCTATATTTGTTGAATAAATATATAAATGCAACGTTTAGAGGTTAGCAGTGCGGTACGACCCCTATAAGGGTCGTTGGGCGTCAAAGGGTTAATTACACTTCTGGCCAAACATTTCTGGAAAATATTAGCAACACCAGTTCACTTCAAACTAGTGGCTCAAAATGACATTCAAATATGTCCGAATCACCACTACAGTTACCGATCTATGTACCAAAGTGATGATAAAGACACCTGAATACAACCACAGATCGCTGTGTTATAAACATGAAATACCATATCATACTGGATGCAGATATGCACAGTGACGTACCAAAAAAGGGATTAGCAACATCGATGAAGTTATTAATCATTGTATGAGATGTAAAAATAATCATACACAATAAACTGGACTGAATTAGGAAGTAAGTGATAATGCCCTATTCAAAAGCAGCAGCATTCATAGAAAAGGACTAACGCAGAACAAGAAATCTGTCAAGGCAAAACACACACAAAAATTACACACACCATCATCATTCCATCATGCACAGATTACCGCCATGAAATGTAAGATGTGAACAGCTTTGTTACCAATATTTAAATAAACACACATTCAAACACCATCCGAATCAAGGCTATGCAATTGCAACAGCAAGACATTAAACAGAATATGTTTGCTAACAAGTTTTTACTAAAGGCTACTGTCTCTCCCTGCACAATACCTGACAATATAATGTGTTCACTAATGACAGACATAACACAGAAAAGTGCGAGTGTGTTACACTAATGAGCAACAGGAAACTTAGTGGCTTCCAAGACAACCTATTAACTGAATTTACATTTCATAGCCATATTTGGTTTGTAATTTACAGTCATGTGCTTTGCAAAACAGTTTTTCTTGATACAACACTGAAAGGTCAAACAACCCCAAGCTGGCTTATCCATTATACCTACCATATGTGTAAAACTGCCTCTCAATTTGCTTTAAATTACAAACTAATTAACCACTTACCTTGACCATCTTCTTTGAAGACCAATTCTCTTTTCTCCGTTTCATTTTCATTCTTGCCCCTCCTCCTGTTTTTACCTCCCTTTCCTGGAAATTAAACATGCTGGTTTTGATAGGTTATAAATTGTCATCTCATATTCGGACTCAGTTTCTCCAGCTCACTGTATTGTATAAATGCTTAGTCCTTCAGAATAAAAAGGATTGACTTAAGCTCTTCGTCATTAAATGCCGCAAAAAGTTGCACATTTTGCATATGCTACTTCGGCTGGCAGTCAATATGCGAAATGGCCGTCTTGACATCTTCGACCAACACAGGTACGTAATTTGTCTCGCCTTCTCTAATGTGACAATCTAACATTACGTAAATAACTTACCTTTATTTTTTGGCATATCTCAAAGCTCTCTATTGCTTCCTTTCCGAAAAAATTATCTCGGCAAAGCTGATATTAAACGAAAACTGCTGATAATTTTCTGTTGCATACCAAACGGAAGGAAGCACCAGTAAAGCCCCAAACAAGCTCCTGAATTAATTAAACCAATGTTTCACAGGCGGCAGGAATAATGGTTAAAAATTTACTGTTAATTGCAAACAGATAATAGATGAATGTTTACATATATATTATACGTTTATATCATTTATAAGTTCTATATAAGTTCTCAATATACATAGTTTCGTAGTTTCCCATTTGCGATTCCCTGATTTCGCCGGGAGAATTCGATTAGAGTACCTTGCACGCGCAATATTGAATTCAAAGCATACACCGTAATACTCGAAAAGACAGCGCATTATTAGCAGTATTTCCAACACGTTGCTTCATTAGGGGGCGGCAATAATAAAAAAACGCCCTTGTAATACGACATATACGTTCTAACATAAAAAATGCAGTAGTACTGTTCATGCCTGACATGAAATCATTTGAGTTGATAGATTTTTTCCATACAGTTACAAAAATCTGTAAACAGATGAGCATCTCGAAATTTCTATGCCAAAAATAAATGTTACCAGTGAACAAAAGAAAACGTCTGGGAAAACTGACAGAACCACACTAGGGCGAGTGACAGAATTCATTTAGGTGGCTTTGTTACTTGAATATATGAGAATTTATTTACATTCCATAAATTCTTTACAATAGAGGGATGTAGAACATGTCATAGTATGAATATAATACAATGCAATACAATAAAAATATGAAGTACTTGATTTATACAGCCATTTGTAATTACATTGTAAGAATATTATACAGAGAAAACGCATATAAACTAGAAGAGCAATGTGTAACTGGTTCTTTCATAGTTCACACCATTTTGGTAAATAGCAAGGCCAGTGCCTGGCACAAGGAGGTTGTGGCCATGCCTGATGGGGAAGTAAAATTTCAATGCCTCTCAATATATATTACTATTATTTTTATTATTAAAAATGCTGTCCTACCCTTTTGGTTTAGGCATTCCAAACCGAAATTTTTGAGACTCCAGGTTATTTACTTTTGAATTTAAATGTTGGAATTGACCTTCCACTTGATGTGCTTCGGCTGCAAATGCCATCGACAGTTATACCATTCAGTCTTGGTTAATATGATTGATTAGTACCTGATACTTTTACTGCATAATTCACAAATTCTCTAAACCACTGTTCCTGTAGTAGATCTAACCTTTAACTGTGTTTTAACATAAGGTCCTGTAAATTTCATACATTTTGTACTACTACTACTACTAAAATTTGTCCTGTGCTGACAAATGTTTGTGTATTAGTACTGTTAATATTGTGTACTGTGTGCTAGTTCTAAGTTCTAAAATTGGATGTGTGCTGTTAAACTAGCATGTTAATACACCAGATATGGAAATTATTATTATTATCATCATCATGTTTCTGGAGTATATAGTGTTGTAGCTGTTCTGTATTTACGAACTGTACTATATGTAATGTTACTTCAACTGAGAAATGTTTCGCACTCTTATGTTTGTACTTTCTGCAGTATGTGTGCAGTGCCCAATACTGTTGTTTTTTGTAGTTCCTAAATTTCATGTTTCCTGGTATGTTGAACACATATTGTGTAAGTGATTTTGAAATGGTTACAGTCACTCCTCTTATTACCAGTATCACTTTTGCTTTCATATTATTATTATTATTATTATTATTTAGATATTGAGAGCTGTTGTGTCTGCAACCACCATTATCAAGACTGCAGGATTCTGTTCAACTAGTTGGTGGAGTCAAGTCTCCCCAAACTCTGGCTTGAAAGTCATTCCATTTCATTTTCAGGATCATGTGTCTGAAGTCATGTGGTATGGCCTTATGGCAGCTTCTCTGTTCTTCAGGTAACAACATAAATTAGGTGAAGGAAAGAACGTGTCCAGAAACAACTTATGTCCAACTATTTCCACCTTCCCACTATGATGCCTCATACTTGTGTCATTGTCATTTCATCATTTTCACTCCCAGGAGTCTGTACCACGATGAAACCTCATGTCATACGTGTAGCTTGTCATATCACACAGACTGTAAATTTTGATGCCAAAACACTTTTTCTTCTGAGGTATATTGTTTGTTTGTGTGTGTAGGAGAGGAACAGAGTATTAGATTCAGTTCAATGCAGCCACACTGAAAGTCATATAAACAAAAAGATGTACCATGAGAGTGACTCAGTTATGATAAAGAAATACTCTCCTACATGGCAGGGCACATTTGATATCTGAAACTAGACTGTAAATTTCCCCATCCAAGCATTCATGAGTCAGTGTAAAAACTGGAGAAACACTACCGAAAAAACAGATCTTCTCCATGGATAGCTAAAACTAGCAGTCAGTCGTACAAAACACACAACCTAATGCTAATTCCCTTTAATAGTAGACCTAAAGTATACACACATGGAAAAGGTAACAAATAATAAGAGTCTATGATTTAGTTTATTCATTATACTCTATGTATTTGATTTTCATGGGCAGGTAGTTTTTACTTTGACATGAAGAAACTAATAGGATATAGGACACTGCCAACCCTCCACCCACTTCGACAGGCAGTTCACAGCACAGCCATTCTTCATCAGTTCTTGGTCTGTCTCTAACAGTGGTTACTGTCACTGCTTAAAATCACCATTGCTCACAAGTAACATTTTCTGGAACTTCCAATGATCAGCACTCATCTGTTCACACATCTCAGTGCTAATAGCCAATCAGACCATTAAATAGGCTAAAGGTCCAGGTAACTTATATGAATCACAAGGTTCTTTAACCATCTGAAGCATAGAGTTCATCTAGATAATGTTTAAATGTTCAGTTCTTTCTACACAGAGGGCACAATGCATCATTATTACAAGATCCAGTGAGTTACTATGTTTAGCGAAATGACCACTTTTTTGTGACAATCACATGGAAACCATGAAGATAATCTTGACAAGTTACAGAATTATTAATGTGAAAGCAGATGGTAATACAGCTACCACTGTGCTTGAAGAAAAATAATGAAAACCCCCTTACACCCCCCCCCCCCCCCCCCCCCACCCACCCTCAAAAAAAAAAGTCATGTTCTTGTCATGAAAAAATGAACACTATATATACAAAGTTACAACCATCATATCTAAGATCACATGTAAATAAATCCTTCTCTTTCAAATAAAATTACACAAACTTTCTGCACAGTCTCCAATTTATTCAGTATAACCCATATTTTCATTCATAGCCACACACAACAGGAAAAAGCATTAACACACAGCTGTCAGTATCACCAGAGATGGCACAAATGGCTTTAATTACAGTGCTGTTTGCAATATGTGGAAAACAGATTCATAGCATGGAGGATTACACTGCAATGAAGGGATGAAGGAAGCAGTAAGCACAACGAAGTGCCTCCAAACACACATCTTGCTCTTTCCTATGATGAACATTCAATGTCGTAACTGTTCCACGGTTTGCTCAAGTTCTGAAAACTTGGCTTGTAATGTCTTCTCTCGTTCTGTCTGCCTGCTAACATCTTCTGTCAGTGACTAGAAAACAAGAATACAAAATGTTGCAGCTCATGGTAGCACATACAAACCCACTTTGGCTTTGTTAAATGCCAGCATTCAGAAATTTCCGATATGCTGCAGGGCTTAGCATCTTCTCTTGCTGTTCACATCACAGTTAACAGATGCAACACAAATATAAACATACAGGAAGTAGAATTAGTTTAACCTTTTCACATCGGGATTTAAATGGCTACAGTCCACCTCCGTGCACGACATTATTTTCGCTAGCCATTTAAACTTTAGCACATGGTTTAAAAAAAAGCATTAATATTAAGGTAACCAAACAATACTAAATAATGAATTAAACAGCATTTTTTGGGAAATAAGACAGAGATATTTCTGTGGGTGTTCAAGAAGAGGTAATAATTTTTGTTCGTAAATAGACAAAATAATTTTAGGGATTATGCAAAAATCTCAGTTTCTTTTACTTGCATATTGGCTTGAGTCCCCATTTTTTCTTTAGGAGGTCACACCTGATGTTGTTACAACTGTGCCTTAGTGTGGTAGTCTTCAAAACCTGTTCTTTTAACACACAGTCCCACTTCACACTTATGGCACTTTACAAAACTTTTTGTGTCACACCCCTGGCCTTACACACGCGACACCTCAGCTGCATCTCAGATGGGATAGGCCAATGTTTGCTGTCGCAGACTTCGAGCCTAGCGACATGTGATTTGACATTAGGTGGTCTACCTAACGGCCTTGGTATTCTCTGTTCTGGTCTACCATGTGCCAACATATTCCTCACAAGGGTAAATAAAAAAAAATCTCTATGTCAAATTTTCTTACCCCACAAGAGGAATGAAGAATGTAGCTGTTGAGAATGGCCAGGTCTAACAGATGAAAGAACAATTTTTTGTCCACTTGGAAGTCCAATGGCTGATGGAGTAACTGTCTGCCATTCTGTCACCCTTATCCCCATACCTTATGTGATGGTTATAATCCATCACAATTTGTGGCTTTATGGCTTTTCCTCCCCCATTGCAGGAACATCATGAATATTTGTCAACATGCAAATGTCTCTCTTGTTCTGCCACAGTACTGCCATCAAGTCAACCCTGGTTCCTATGCAAATGTCTCCCCTTTTCAGTTTCACGGTCTTAGGTGCCAGGTCTTGTGGGATACCTCACTTGTTCGGTCTGACATTCCCACATCAGTAACTCTGTTTCTTTGCCACGTCATGAAATAATTCAGGGTAAGAAAAGTAACTGTCCCCGTCAGTTCTGTCATCACCGCATGCATTGCTATCAAGTGACGTGCCGTGCGCTGTCTATCCTTCAACAAGTATACTTTCATGTGATAAGTGTATTCAGTCAATTTACAAAGTTTGAAAAATTTTGATGCCAAAATGCTTGCATTTATTAGGTATGTCCTGTCTGAAAATCACCCTTCCTTTGAAGGAAACAATAACTTTGTCAATAGCCAGATTTTTGGAAGAGTTGTAAAATTTGGAATGTGCCATTTAGAATTTCAAATAGGTCTCATGTCTTCCATAAAGGTAAAAAGGTAAAGTAATCCCATTACAGGCCTGGAGAGGCCCAGAGGGTTCCAGAGGTTGAGGCTACCAGATTTCAAGACAATCAGCACATGAAGGTGGTAAGGTTGTCAGCCATAAGCACCTGCCGCCTTTACCCACCAGAAAGTATTCCTGGTACTCATTTCTGTTACAGGCTGAGTCAACCCCAGGGCCATAGTGTGGCTGTCAAAATATCTGTCAATCCTATCAGGTTCATTCCTGTTGCCAGTAAAATGTAAGTGACGAAGGATGTGAAGGTATGGTCCCGTTTCATCAGTGTCGTAGAAAGGTGTGTATAACTGGTCCTTTGTTGCCCAGTAGTCTGTCAGTTTGTCTCTTGCGCCATGTCCCATCTGTACGTAAATATCAGAAAGACAAACATTTCTGTTCAGTAACTTAAGGTTCAGGACAGAGTCCATCATGAAGCCTGTCTATGTAATCATGGTAGTAGCAGTTAGCCTCCACCACCAGCAGTGATAATTTCTGCAAAATACAGAAGGAAAACACTACATGGACTTGAGCCATCATTTATGTGTGATGCTTCATTGTCCTTCTTTCCTCTGGGGCCCCCTGTGTATGTGTGTACTATACTACTCTGCGGACGAGAGGGGCGTGTCCATCGCAGGGTTACTGCCTGTTGAGTCCGTTCACCTGGCCCACTCTCAACAGCATCCTTTTCATCAGAGGCACTGGATGAAATTGAACTGCAGGACTCACAACAACTGGCTCTTTGGCAGTACCATTGAGGTTGTGACACCCTTGGTACATTTTCAGAACCTCCCTCAACTGAACTGAAGTCCTTGAAACCCTCGCTTCATCACTATCTGTGTCAACAACCTGTTCAGATACTTTGCTTGGTCCATTCAGTATGCCACCCCTCACACCAACTGTGAATTGCTTATTGGGTAGAATAACAAGCTCTCTATGCAACACTGTGGATGTAAACTCAGCCTAAAGTCTGAGAAATGAAATATCTCAAGCTCGAAATGGGACCCTTCAAATGAAAAGGATGGCAGATAAAGGTCTGCTTATTGCTGCCTGTCACAACATTACCACTGTAACCATAGTGCTGTGTATCTACACTCTCCAGACTAAACCATTAGTTATACAAAAGCCATACGAACAGAACACAGAGAATAAGCTTTGCATCATTGCCGCTACATCCTTACTGGCTGTAGGTACAAACAGCCTAATATAAAATGGATAATGGAGGAAGTTTCTCTCAAGGAGTAAATCAGTTGGAGCATGAAGATCAACAAAATCTTAAGGTGAGGTGTTAAGAATGAGTGATGCTTCCCTATATGTCCCATTGTATTGAGAGCAAAATATTTAAATGGCTGAAGCTGTTGTGGTCCTACAGACAGGATGCTTGGGCCCAGAGGGATTTTAAATGCCGTCCTATGCCTGGGATGCAGGACTCAAAAGGTTAAGCAACACATAGTGTTATTGTCCAGAAACTACAGCAAGATAAAGATGTTAAGCTTGAAATAAAAATGACAGTCTGAACTTAAAAAATCACCCACAATTCTGAAAATACTATGTAAATAACAGCAAGCCAACAAGATGCAATCCACAGTAAGAAATGCCAACCCCATTCTTCTAGGATGTGGCACTGCGTCACTGGGCAATTATGCACTGTCACATCCCAGAAAGCAGACCTAGACGGCACTTCTGCAAAGGCCTAAAAACTCACACAGGAAAAGCAAATTTTGTTGGTCATTTTCCATTTGTAGTGATAACATTTATAATAATATGATATTAATGCAGTAAGAAGACATTGGTTATGTCTTGTATACAGCAAGGCCAACAGTGTTCAGACTACACAGCTCTGGCAGTGGACAAATGGATGTGAAAATTGTACACTGGCAAAAAATGTTCCTTGAATCATGCAGACTTCTAGTTCATTTTGCAAATGTCTTTTTATGATTTGAAATTTCTCTCTGTATAAAGAGCACTTGTGGAGATATAAAAATGAAACAGTTCTCTCTGAAATTAGGCTATATGTTTTGAGATGAACTCTACTTGTAAATGTCTTTAACTCTTACACATTTGTTCAAATATTTTACATCTCAGTTTGTAGCAATGTAACTCTGTTTATGATCAATGAGTGGTCACAGTAAATTAATGGGCTACACAATCAACTAACAGCAGTGAGAAAAGAAAGAATATGTCAGTTTGGGAATGACAAGAAGTTGCAGCCCTATTTTCAGGTTGAATCTTTGGAATAAGGTGATCCACTACATGGTGAAAGTGACAGAAGTGAAAATATGCAGACAGTAACTAAAATTGTGCAGTTGGGATAGTGTAGTCAGTATAACAACTTGCTATGGGCTGCACAGTCCAGAGATCAAAACCTGGTTGGGGCAAGATTTTTCAGACCCATCCAGACTGGCTCCAAGGCCCACCCAGCCTCCATTACAATGGGTGCAGGTCTCCTTCCTGTGGGTAAAGCAGCTGGGGCGCGGAATTCACCACCCATCCCCCATCCAGCACTGAGGTTGAACATAGGTAGTTATATCCCTACCTCTCAGCACCTGCTTGGCATGTTATGGGACAGCTTTACCTTTTTAACTAAAACTGTAATTTTAAAGAACAAAATGTCACACTAGCATGTATCTCAATCAAGTTGAAAGCAGAAACCCCAAAAATACAGGTGAGAATAATCAGTGCCAAGCAGTATCTGCCAGAATGAACTGTGGGACTGACAAACTCTGTAGTGTTAGGCACTGACTGAGCAACAAACATGGATGCCACTGGACAGCTGGTCTGAATGGCTCTGAAAAAAACATACTTCAAAGTTTCAGTTCTACTGTGACATGATGCTTTGTCATTAAACATCAGGAACCAATTACCCAGTGATGTGGCATCATATCCTGGAAGAATGGAAACCTCAGCCACACAACTACTATTCCCAAAATCCTGCATAACATACCTCAAGTCTACGTGGGATGGCAGCCATTTCTTGACGCTGAAGGAAGTTGAATGTTGACAGTTCAAGCTGTGCTTGTTCTATCTGCTCATACAAATCATGAAGCTGCTTTATAAGTGCCTGTGCTCGAGACTGAAACAAGGCAATACATTCACAGTTTATCTATTCATGGATTTAAGTGCCAAACTCTGGTTGAATCTCTAACTTTATTTATGACAGTGAATAAATGACTCATATGTGGACAGCAGAATACTGTATAAAAATCATGGAAAAATGAATATAATGTACAACTGATATTCTCAAAAACAATTCATTTTAAAACTAATGCTTTGAACAAGATTTGACATTCATAGGGCTGTGCACTGTAATATTATTTCTATAGTAAAACCAACAGGATACACCAATGTATCAAATTTATTTTATTTTGGAATGACACTCTACATGTTTTGGATGGTTTTTCCGTCCTTCATCAGGAGTTCAAGGCTGTACATACAGCAATAGGAATTTGTCAGACAGCAGTATCTGTTTGACAAATGCCTGTTGCAGTATGTACAGTCTTGAACTCCTGATGAAGGACGGAAAGATCGTCCGAAACATGCAGAGTGTCATTCCAAAATAAAATAAATTTGATACATTGGTGGATCCAGTTGGCTTTACTATAGAAATACTTTGAACAAGAGTTTTACCTCACAGAACTCTAGAAATATCAAACAGTTTTTTTTTACTAACCCACCTATTCATGAACCACAGCCTTTCTTCAGAAGCTAACAGCTTCTATGCTAGACAATAACATTTGCTGCATTTTAATGAATCTCAATTTCTGTTACTGTATTTACAACAGCACACCAAAATCCCTATCCTAGGCAACACAAATTCAATCAACATCCCCACATACCATTTCTTTAAGATGAACAGTTTTATCTGATAACTTTACTACCTCTCCACCATATGGCTGATTGAATGTCACTTAAAGGTAAGGTGAAGGAGTCCCAATACAGGCCTGGAGTGGCC
>Ga0209755_10008458_pt1 | contig 11012 bp, 6 predicted proteins | sample TergutCo191P1_FD_187301 | JGI IMG/M metagenome (GOLD analysis project Ga0209755, IMG submission 187301) | Cornitermes sp. P1 segment gut microbial communities from Petit-Saut dam, French Guiana - Co191P1 (SPAdes) (version 2) | ecosystem: Host-associated > Arthropoda: Insects > Digestive system >... | reverse complement strand
ATGAATTTTAAGTATATTACTTGTGACATTAAGACAATCTAGAAAAGTCCAGCAAGACACTGTACCCACACTAAGGTTGTCACCATTTTTAACATTGTTGGCAAGTATGTTGTTGAAGATCCCAGTCTTATGTGATGTGCTGCTGTGCTGTTGGATAGGAAGTTCCTGCCATTTTGGAGGATTGTAGTGCTTTTATCTTCAGGGTCAAACAGTGCAAGAAGGAAAAGGTGTGGTGTTATGTAGCTGAAGCAGATGGCTGGACAGGGTGGCAAACCAGTCAGGGGAGGTAGTTGGTGGGGCCTTGGTATACTGGTTGGCCCCTGATAATGAACACTGACTGACTGGTAACCAAGAGGGTAGCTGATAGCTGAGGAATACACTGCAGGCAGAGTTGGAAATGTGATTTGGTGATAATGAAAGAAGTAAATAAAATTGCTTTAATGGTGCTCATCCTCCCAGAAACATGTAGTGCAGTCACAATAAAATATAGTTGTGTTGACTGGTCATATGTTGTTTTAGAAATAAAAATATATTGAAAATTGATATGAGGGGCCCTGGAAAGGGCCATGACTAGATACAAGTAAGGTAAGAGGAGGAAGAGAGAAATGGCTAAGCTTTGTTGGCACCACAAGTTATGTACCAGGGGCAACATTGGGTTTCAGAAAATAGGAAAACTGGAGATATGCAAAGGAGAGAACATCACAAACACACCATTCCAAAAGCAGTCTGCTTTCATGTCCAGGGGAGGAAGGACTTGCCCTGTACAGTGCTTACCCTGGGCATTTAGTGGAGTCAGTTTCTTATAAGAAGTCAAAAAATAGGGTGGTGCAAAGATTCAGTTATAATAAACCTGTGTGAATGGTGCATATTTTGAATGTCAGAGAAATTTAGAATTGGTGAAAGATACAATATTACAGCTGTTTTTTAAATAAAGTATATTCTGGGAGGTTTTTTGAGGAAAAAAACTAAATGAAGATAAATTAGTAGATCACAGGTTTTCACCTGAAGACAAGAGCAGACTACTTCTGAAGCACTGTGAGAGTGTGCTTGTGTTCAGTGACAGTGGAAAAAGTCCAGGTACAGATTAGTGATGTTTCACATGTTAAACCATTGTCAAAAGATTGTATGAATGTTGGTCCTGAAAAGTTCATGAACACCCCTTATTTCCTGCTTGGGTAATCTCCTCAGACTGCTTGACCTTGAAGATGAAGGCAGTATGGTCATTCGTAACTTGTCTTCAACAACATCTGTGGGAACCTCCAATTTCACAGAGGTGCTGTTCTTCTCAGCCTTCTGCCTTCTTTCCTATTTTCACAGTTTATAATTTGTAGGAATATAAATTTTGCAACTAATTTACATAGAGTTGAGCAGGCCGGAGCCATATCAAGTGGGAATATGATTGGGCTAGTAACATTACACTTAGGTGTGTCTTATTCAGTTAATTAAGATTTTCTAAAATGATGTACATTCACTAAAATACTTTTTCAGTTACTTGTTATTGCCAAACAATAACAATAATCTACGAAGGTCCTACTATATACATTGTGCAGCACAATGTATATAGTAGGACCTTAAGTTTTCGTGAAGACAACCTAAAGATGGCCAGTAAAGGCCGAAACAGGTAGTTGTCTAATATAGCCATTAGATACACCTTAATTGATATAGTTGTGTTTGACTACATACCCTTTCCAATAACAATAAATTTCTCAATTAACTAGATGAACATAACAGTGTATCACAGATTTCTCTAATACATTTGTTATATCTTCAGCATTTAGTTTTACTCTTAAATGCACATTTTTAATAGTTACAATAGCAGGTAAACAAGAATTATTCCTGTTCTATTGAAATAATGAGCAAAATGTTGATGGATTTGAGTAATTTATGTTCCTAGATTTTATCTGTGGTCACAATGGAATCGCAAGTAGCCATGTGGCCATTCGATGTACACATTGGGTCGTGCGTGAAATACAGTTAAATCCATGTTCCTGTTCAACTTGGCACTCCAGATTTATGACAATAACGGGAGCCGTGTTTGATAGTACCTATTTCAGTTCCCTAAAAAGCCATCACAGGATTTATATGCCAGTTAATGTCACAGATAATTTTATTGACAGTCTGGTTTGACACTGCAGTGTGTCTTGACCTTACCTGGCATATTTGACCTTCTTATCAACATAGTCTTCTACCCACTTGCCAACCAACAAATGTGGATGTCTCAGCAAAGTACAAATAGTCTTCACCTTTGCTTCATTGTGGAGTTTAATAACACATCTCAGGGAAGTACTGGGACATAAATCCATGGTTTTCTTCAAATCAGGAAAACATTGGTGTGTATGTGATATATATCTGGTATAAATAAATAATTGTATTTGATTGAGGGTATGGACAAGCCACATAAGGATCAATGCAGGTACATTATAAATGGCTGGAATTCTAATGTCAGGTGTGTGCTTACTTCATTTTAAATTTCAGTCTTACTTGTCATACAGGTTTAACCTTAACAGACCAGCATTTGCATATGTGAACAGACATACAAAAACACGCCCTACAAATTCATTTTATATATTTAGGCAACAAGGAAATTTACTGTATTTGTAAGATGTGCTGTATAATCCCTGTTGTTTTCTTTTTTCCACAAGTCCTGCATATTGCATAATTTTATCTTTTCCCGGTCAAATAATACATTGTTTATACGCCATATGCTTAAATTTAAATTCCAGTCTTCTGCAGCTCACTCAGGGCATTTAATTCTTGCATCAGAGGGTTTTAAAGCTTATTGGAAGAAGAACTGAAAGTAAAGAGTGTGTCTCGAGGAGATTTATTGCATATGAAGCCTGCATGTGCCAGGAATTTGGAGTCCTAATAGTCCCCCCCTCCAGTCATTCAACTTATCTTATTACACAGAAGTCGTACAGGGACAAACACCAGCTTCTCAGCACATCTTGCACCTTCTGAAAATAATTCTCAAGACAAGACGGTGCTCTTACCTTTAATACTGCCAGTTTCTCTTTGAACCTTTTCTTTTTAGTCCTTGCAAATAATGTGGATTCTGCACATAAATTCTAACTTTCAATGACCCCTAAACAAAATAAATGCATGGATTCAACTCTGGGGATCTAGGAGACCACAATCTGTGTTACCGATCACTAGCTGAAAAAGCCTTCTAGGGCAACCACTGAGAGGTTTTGCTGTTTTGGCTGTGGCATTGTCCAGTTGTTTTGAAAATTGGTGCCAGACTTAACTGAATTTAGTAGTACAGATTTGTTTCTTCAAAAATCATAGGCCTTCTAACTTTGCATCCACAACAGACTGACTTCAAAGCCACGAACAGGAACTCACTGAACACCAGTAACTGTTGTTCTTTCTGTTTACATCCCAATTTAATGTAAACCATGCCTCCTCATTTGAATAGTACATGAGTTCTGGATAACACATTCCATATGGGACTCGCTTCCATTCGGCCAACAATACTGTCCAATTTCTCTTCAGTTAAAACATGGTATCATTTTCGGTATTTTCTTTTCATTCAGCATAGAATATGGTATTAGAAATTTTTCATCTTTTTACATCCTGTTATACCGTACTGTTGCCATGTAGTATTTTTTTTTTTAATCTATTGCAAAATGTTTTCTATGCAAATGAAGGCCCAGTGGTACATGAGACACAACTGGGTAAGCATTTCATGTTCCAGTGCTGAGATGATGATTAGACTTCTCACTAAATTGTCTTGGCTATGTGAGCTTGTTTTCCTCTGTGCATGGTGAAGTGATAAAAGGTACACTGTGTACTCCAGTGTCAGTGGTCAGACATGGCCTTAATAGTCAAGATTGGAGCACTTGCCACTGTTCCAATCAAACAGTAAAGAATATTGTGGGATTATGGGGTAGACAAATACATAATCCAAGTTAGAAACATTCTACTATTGAAGAATACTGGTGATTAAAAGCAAGTAAGACACTGCATACTTTGTTTATAAAATTTATTACATTAAATTTTACTCCTTCACTCCCACTGCAGTCAACTAGGCTTCATTCAAAATCTTTAACAAGTAACCAACATAACTATCATAATTAATTAAAGACACAATGGTGGAAGTGGAGAATTCTAACAGGAACACTACAAACAAGTGGGATACAGTCCAACAGAACAGGCTATTTATGTTCAGAAATGGTGACTGCAGTTCTGCCTGGGACTTGCTGTCCCTGTTAAATGATGCGAATGCTATGGTACAGGAATGCTAACTTCACTCATTTCCACCACTGTTTGTAAGAAATTTCAGAAAATGCCTACAAAAATAAGAATGAAACATCTCTGGTGAATATCTTTGAATATCCACAGTAAATCATGCTTTCTAATGCTCTTTCTAAATGCATGTCTACCCACAAAATATTAACACTAAGAACAGTAGTACTTACTAAACTGCATGATAATCATACAACTGACACTGTCATTGCTGTGAAATACTTATACATAGTCTTTTGTTCATGGTCGATATGTCACAGCTGTCAGCACTCATCATGTGCACTGAACAGACCAAGCCGCAAGCTGTTGGATGCTCAGACCTCCTGGCCAGTATGTATAGTAAAACAAATACAGCTTGTCACATCATGTGTTCTGTCGTTTGCCCAGCCTCTCAGCTTCCTCCACAGTGTCTGGAAGTTTCTGGTTGAGTGTTTCAGGAATTAAGAGTATTAGCAGTCCTGATGCAACAGACATGCCTCCGAACAGGAAGAAAGGTAGTGCCTTGTAGATCTCTGCCTGCAAGTATATACAGATATACCCTCTGTATTTTCAGATTTTTGTTGCTATTAACTGTATTTGTGCAGCAGTCCAGTGACATTAACAGGGGACCACCCAATGAAAATATGGGGTCATTATTTTATCTGACAACACTTGGCTGCAAGGACCTTACAGCTTGTCAATCACATCAGTGTAGCTTTCTCAGGTGACTGGATCACACACAGAGGAGTAGCAGCGTGAAATGACAAACGATAGTTATCAGATAAAATTACAATCCATGTACTTACTTATTTTTAATTAACCATTTCAAGCACTGTGGTTACTGTGAATACCACCTGCTTTAATATCAAACAAGATACAAAACATAAAAGTAATGTAACACTGAGACACATTTGGATCTTTGCTTCCTGGACCCTGCTCTGATGTACAGTAAAACTTCAGATATCCGCCAGGCATCAGGAACAAAGTAATGACAGATACGAGAATAGACAGTTAATGGAATATGTGCTTAAAAATTATACACTACATAATACAAATAAAATTCCTTTTTACAGTACATGCTACAGTTTATGTATTTGCATTTAAACGCTAAGAGTATAGGTCAATATTCAAAAGAAAAAAAGCTATCTTAATTAAACACTACACACCATGTGATAAGGAACACACCTCCTACACCTGCCAGACAACGTGGCTTGCCAACATGACAGTTAATAGACACTGGCGGATATTCATGTAACAGATAATCAAAGTTTTACCATGTTACACTACTATTTGTTCTTCATGTCTATAAATGGTAGGGCTAAAGTACTGATGCACTTCCACAACATCCTACTTCAAAGGATATTTCTAACTGGTATTTCGAAGTACTGTAGGTGTGTTGGCTACCAAACCATAAACTTGACATCCACCCTGATATGAACCATTGTAGAAATCCATAACCCTACATCATCTGCATCTTATGGACTACATCTACACACTGCTACAGACAAATTTTGTATCTGCAGGCATTTTATGCGCAAATTTTAATGTACTTAATAACCCATATATATTTTTGTTCTTTACTGATGTTTAGAAAATCCTTGAGTATGATCAAGACAGATCAATACATGTTGAAGTTATGACAAACTGTGTGTAAAAAAAATATAATTTTAACATTAGTGTATTTGTTGGTTGTATTGTGTGAATTGTTTATTAATGCACAAACACGCATAACATTAACAATAATTTAAATACATTCTCACACTGCTAGTGGAGTGAAGCCATTTAAGGGTAGTCAGTCCTTTCTTGCAGTATGATTAACTTACAACTTAATTTTGCAGTTATCAGACATCAACCACTCTTAATTAATGTAAATAAGAGAAATAGAATACTTACTAGAAGTGGAGTCTGAGGTGCGATAATTGAACCAATACGACCCACCATGGAGCAGGTACCAAGCATTGTATGTCGAAGTTCAGTTGGGAACAACTCGGCAGTGAACACATATACCACTGTAAAGGCAATGGTGATAGCAAATTTCCCCGCCAAGAACACGATAAGTTTTGCTACAGTGTAGTCTGTTGAGATAAGGAAATAAAACAGTCTGTGAGTAATAATTCCTTCCATGAGCAGTGTAAATAAATACATTGTATGAAAAATTAAATTATGACTGTTTTGAGACTGTAATGTAATGTAATGGAGTCAGTCAATGATGACAAAAATGTTACGATAGAATAATTACATGTGATATGAAGCAAGTTCCACACTGGGGGCCCAAAAATATTAGGCGCCGCGGTAAAAAAATTTAGTCACCTGGATGACGTGCCTGGAGTTTCTGCACCCCTGCCTGCAAGGGACTTCAAGAATTTAGATTTGGAATTATGGATTGTCAACAATTTAATCTTCCTGATATTCTCAGGTGTTGGTGAAGATACAGAGCATAGAAGTGGAGTGGGCATTCTAATGAACAAAGAAGCTCGAAGAAGCTTAATGGAATGGTCACCAATTTTGGAAAGGATAATATTAGCACACTTTAAAACAAAAATCCACAATTTAACAATTATCCAATGTTATGCCCCAACAGAAACGACGGACAAGGATACGAAAGAAAAATTATACCAGCAACTGCATGAAATAATAACCGTAGTTCAAAAAAGGGATGTAATCATAGTGATGGGGGATATGAATGCCAAAATTGGACCAAACAATGAAGGTTTGGAACATGTCATAGGTAGGCACAGAGTTGGAAACAAGAATGAAAATGAACTATTTAGTGAGCTATGTGCTGACTGTGACTTGATTATAGGAGGAACAGTATTTCCTCATAAAACATGTCATAAAGTGTCATGGGTCTCCCCTGATAATATAATGGAAAATCAAATTGACCATATAGCAATTAGTAAAAGATTTAGAAGGTCTCTGTTAATTGTGAGAAACAAAAGAGGAGCTGAAATAGGCAGTGACCACCATCTCATGATTGCAAACTTTAGGTTTAAAATATTAACCGCAAGAAAGAAGATTGAAGCAAGAAGAAAGAAATATTATGTACAAAAACTTCAAATGCCAAGTCTAAGAGAAGAATTGAAATTGGAACTGAAAAATAGATCCTCAGTACTGTCCACCCAGAATGAAGATACAGACATTGAAGAAAGCTGGAACGCAATAAAAAATGTATATATAGAAACAAGTGAGAAAATACTGGGTTTTAGAGAAAATCAACAAAAGGAATGGATCTCTGAGGAGACATGGAAAGAAACAGAAAGAAGAATGAAAACTGGCAAAAGAAAATGTAAATAGGAGCAAAACGAGACAACAGAAAATTAGTACACAAACACAGTAATCAGAAATTAACAAGAGAGTAAAGAGAAGTATTAGGAGAGACAAGAGAAAATGGATAAATGAACAAGCAAAACTTGCAGAAGAAGCAGAAAAGAAAGGAGACATAAAGGAGGTTTATAATATTACAAGAAAGCTGTCTCAAAGAAAATTTAGGATGAATAGACCAGTGAAAACTAAATCAGGAATGCTCTTAACAACACAAGAAGAACAAGTGAAGAGATGGGAAGAACATTTTTCTGAAATATTTAACAAAGATGATAACAGCATAGGAAGTAAGCAAGAAATGAGAAACATAGAAGATAATAATGAAAATGAAAATGAAACTGAAGTAAGCTTGGACCCTCCTACAAAAACTGAAATACAGTTAGCCTTATCACAGTTAAAGAATCGAAAAGCAGCAGGTTTGGATAATATATATCCAGAAGTACTAAAAGATGACCCTGAAATAACTGCAGAAATGCTGTATCCTCTATTGGAAAAAATATGGGAGGAGGAGAAGATCCCTGAGGATTGGGAAGAATGATTAATTCTCAAGATACCAAAGAAAGGAGACTTATCAAATTGTAATAACTGGAGAGGAGTTACCCTTGTAAGTATCCCAGGCAAAATTCTGGTTAGAATCATTTTAAACAGAATACAAAATACAGTGGAACAACACCTCCGAAAAGAACAAGCTGGATTCCACAAACACCGAAGTTGCGTTGATTTAATAAACACTTTAAGGATAATTCTAGAACAAAGTATAGAATGGCAGGCCATTCTATATGTGATCTTTATCAATTATGAAAAAGCATTTGACTCCATGAAGAGAGAAATAATGTGGCTCATGCTACAGAAGTATGGTATACCAAGGAAAATTATCCAAATAATTAAAATATTGTATGATGGATTTAAGTGCAAAATTTCCCATAAAGGAAAGCTTTCAGACTTCATAGAGGTCAGAAATGGTGTAAGGCAAGGATGTATTCTATCCCCAACCCATTTTCTGCTAATATTAAACAGAGTCATGAAAAGAGTGAAAGGTTTAAGGAAAAGGGGAATACAGTGGAGTATTGTAGTGAACATTTCAATAGCAGAGAAAATTCTGTAATTTTATAATTTTGTAACTTTGAAAGTGGGACCCTGTGTAAACTAGGAAATGACACACTCTGTTATAAACTGAGTTTGGCGATTACCACGCTGTAAACTGACCAAGGAACAGGAAGGTATATCAATGTGTGAAGAATGCCTGACATAAGCACTCTACTTTCACAGAGTTCTAAAGACTTTTACAATATAGTATGTATTAAACTTGGTTTAAGTGATGTAAGGATGTGCTAACACACAGAAAAATGCATGACACAAGCAAATTGCCTTTGTATATTCTTATGAATATCTGGCTAGGTAGCTTACTTCTGGCTTGATTTTGGTTGACAAAATTTGGACAACAGAATACTGATGCTATACCACTGTCTCGAAGAAGATTATACTAGCTACGAAGAATCTTTGAAGGATTGGAGGCTGACATGCAGTTCAGCGTAGTGTACCTTCTGATAATTAAAGGTGAGTCGCTTTGGTTGAATTAAATTTTGAAGATTAACTTGAAAGCTTACTTTGGAAATTTATGGAACGAATTGAGATATATATATATATATATATATATAAAGGCGAGACAGCTAGTTGTACCTGAAATCGGAACTTTGATACACGAGTGTAATTTTGCTAGTGAGAACACTTCTGACACTTACATGCAGAAATTGTATATAACCATAGTGAAATAAAATTTAGCAATTAGCCATAACTGTTGTCATTTGGCTAGGGTTGTACAGTCCTTGGACCTAACCCTATTCGAGTCAGAATCCCTCTGACTCTGCTAGCAGCCTACCGCCTACTTGACCCAATACAACCATCGGTGACAGTAGGAATCTTTTCCTCTCCTCACAGTGCTAACAGAGCGGTCGAATTCGGTCCACTCTCATCGCCTGACTCTGTGAGCATTACAGTATGAAGGAAAGATTGGGAGATCTGGACTATGCGGATGATATTTGTCTGTTACCCCAGAGATTTTGCGATATGGAAGAAAAGCTAAAGAGACTAAGAGAGGAAGCAAAATTAGTTGGTTTGCATATTAACATAAACAACACGAAGGGGATGACAGTTAATACATCTAATATGCAAAAATTTGGGTTAAAGGAAATGGAAACTGAAGAAGTTGGATCCTTTGTGTACATAGGAAATGTGTTGTCGGAAAGCGGAGGAACAGAGGAAGATGTAGCAAGTAGAATCAAGAAAGCAAATGGTGTACTTGTTCAGCTGTATCCTGTGTGGAGAAAACTAAACATATAAAAAGAAGTTAAAATATGAATATTCAATACAAATGTAATATCACTAATTATATGCTCGTGAAACTTGGAAAACTACCAACCAGATAACAAGAAGACTACAGATATTTGTAAATAAATGCTTAAGACGAATAATGAATATAAAATGGACTGATAAGATTACAAACAAAGAACTGCGGAGAATCACCCATCAGAAGTCAATAAAAAATCAGATAAAAAGAAGAAAACTGAATTGGATTGGACACACATTACATAAAGGAAAAGGAGCAATAAAGAAAACTGCATTCGATTGGAATCCTCATGGATATAGAAGGAGAGGTAGGCTGAAGAGAACATGGTGAAGAACAATAGGGGATGAGATACAAAGCACAAGAAGATCATGGAATGAGGTCAAGGGGATAGCTGGAGACCGCAATGCCTGGAAGCTCTTCATGGATGCCCTATGCTCCACAAGGAGTAAAAGGATCTGATGATGATGAACAATTTAATGTATGTAACAGTGTTAAAATTTCAGTATAGGGTGGTACATAATTTTACATGCATTGGAGAGTCCCATCATACCCAGCTTGAAAAATTTAATAAAGATGTAATTATTAATGTTTCATTTTCAACCCGTCACTGCCAGTAGTACATTTGCAGATCACTGGATTTGTATTAGTTATAAAAATTTTGGCATATTCATAAGCATGCCCGCAGTGTTTCTTTTTACCACTAATTTGCTATCAAAATACCATTTGCCTATGCTTTTTATAAAACAGGGTATCATCCAGCTTTGTCAGTGTGTCTGTCTTGCAGTAATCTTTGAGTGGGTGACATGTTTGTGAAAGTTAGTACATAATGTCACTATAGACCACCTCAGCGTTATACTTCAATAATTTATTACCATGAGTAAATACCAACACAGTGGATGTAAGAACGTGTGGTGTGGGGCCAACAACTGTGCCAGTATGACAGTACTAGTAAAGTTCTGAAATTTTATGTAAGAAGAAATTTTCACACGTAGTAAATGCAACTTTTGGTAAGGCATTATTTTTTTATGCAGAGCACTGGTGGTACAGTACAAAATCTGTACTGAACATTTAGTGTATGGCACTACACTTTGGACCAGTGGCTTGAGAGATATAGAAACTG
>Ga0209755_10008457_pt1 | contig 11012 bp, 12 predicted proteins | sample TergutCo191P1_FD_187301 | JGI IMG/M metagenome (GOLD analysis project Ga0209755, IMG submission 187301) | Cornitermes sp. P1 segment gut microbial communities from Petit-Saut dam, French Guiana - Co191P1 (SPAdes) (version 2) | ecosystem: Host-associated > Arthropoda: Insects > Digestive system... | reverse complement strand
ACCTGCTTGACCTTCTACTGCAAAACCAATGATTCCGCCGACATTGCTTGCCGAGCCTGTTACAGCACCTGCATTTGTATTCATCGTAACAACCGAGCCACCTGTTGCGCTTGTTTGTCCAACAACTGTATTTGGCGCACTTAATCTACCTACGATACCACCAACGTAGGTAGTGCCGTTTACTGTGCCATGATTGTTTGAATTTTCTAATCTTCTTGTAGCCACTGTTGTACCAAAGTTTAACTCACCAACTATTCCGCCAACTCTTTCTGCACCAACAACGCTAGCTCTATTTGTATTGCCACTTATGTCGCCGCCTGTATGTCTACCAACTACGCCGCCAACTGTATTAGCGTTAGCTCGACCAATAGTCCCGCTTACAATTTCAATATTAGTTATTGTCGCGCCTGTGCTTATACCTGCCACTGCACCTGAATTACTCGCTGCTACACTAACGTCCGCCATGTTGAAATTGCGAATATTTGCAGTAGTGCCAACTACTCCAAACAAGCCTACGCCTGTTGTTAAAAGTGAATCTATCGTTAGCCCGCTAATTGTTCTGCCGTTACCATTAAATGTACCAGTAAACATTGTCGCATTAGTTGTGCCTGTACCAATCGGTGTCCAATTAGCAAAACTGCTTAAATCTATATCTGCACCAAGCTGGAAAGTGCCGCTAAGGTTATTACGGATGCCGTCTAGATCGTTAGCATTCATAATCATTGCGCCTTGTGCTGGGTCTAGTGTGAATGTTGCTGTTGCAACATTTGACTCTAAGCTACCTAGCCTCGCGCGGAATGTAACTGCGCCCGGTTGAGTAGATGTTAGTTGGTTGCCACTTAAAGTTGCACCAATTGTATTTTCTACTAATTCAAAAGTTAAACCTGTCGCGCTTGCGCCTACTGGCTGCACTGTTGCAGTTAGAGTGATTGCGCTGCCCGCAAGTCCGCTTGCGTTAGCTGCTGTTACGCCTGTTGCTGTTGGATAAGTCGTAACTATTGTAGCAGTTCCACTTACGCCGCCGACTGAAGCAGTAACTGTAAAAGTTGTTGCAGTTGTCGCGTTAAATACGCCAGCATTGCTTATTGTAGCGCCAGCACTAACTGACCATGTAACAGCTTGCGGCGCATCTGCTGGCAGAACTGTTGCTGTAAAAGTGACATTCTCGCCAACCAACGCAGTATTTGCGCCACTAACAGTAACGCTCTCTACAGCAACTTGATTTGTGCCGCCTCCCCCGCCACCTAAATCGCAGGCTGTCAACATTGCAACGCTTAGGGCTAATGTCAGTGCCACTACTATTGCAACTATAATTTTTATCTTATTTCTTCTCATTGGAATTCTCCTTTTGCGCTTTTCTTCATCCATCATATTTATGGACGCACAAAACAATATAATTATATCAAAAAGATATATAAAACACAAGTAATTTATAGTAGGTTTTTGAACAAAATTTCATTTTGGGCACTCTTTGAGCGACTTGCAAAACTGTTGCTCTTTTTGCGAAGTGTTTTCTATCTTTTTAGAGGCACAGATTTCGTCCATCAATATAATAGACGAAATTTGCGACTATAAAAAAGTCGCTATTTTTTTATCCTTAAAGAATTGATCAAAGCCTTTCATCATCTTGACTTTGGACTCTTTAAGACTGTGGGTATAGCGGTTTAATGTTATGTTTGTGTTGCTATGCCCTAGTGTCTCACTGACTGTTTTTGGATCTGCACCCTGCTCCGCCGCTCTTGTCGCAAAGGTATGCCGCAAGGCATGGAACTTCTTTGGTGACACTCCTGCTTTCTCTAGCAATTTTTTGAATAGAAACTGCATTGTGCGTGGGTCGACAAACTTGCCATTTTTCATCGAGAATACATAGTCGCTATTGCTCTCGCACTTTAATCGTTTGAGCAGGTCTGCAATAAAACTCGGTAGTTCTATTATCCGCTTTGACTTTTTGGTCTTAGGGTCACTTAGTTTCATTTTGGTCTTTTTCTTGCAAGTTGCATCACTCGCCTCTCGGTTTAGTGATGCTTTTATTTTTAGGCTCTTTGTCGCTAAACTGATGTCGCTCCATCTTAATCCGCAAAGTTCGCCCACTCTCAAGCCTGTGTAAAGTGTTAGCATAATTCCGTATGCCCTATTGTCTCCGCTGTTTACGATTATCTTTTCTAACTTTGTTTGCTCCGCTCTCGTCAAGACTTCCACCTCGTCCTCATCCACTTTTGGCAACCTAATTTTACGACATGGGTTTCTAGTGATTACTTCGTAATCCTCCGCATCGCTAAATACTCTGCCGAGCATTGTGATTATAATCCCTATCGTCCTTGCGCTCAATCTTTGCTCTACGACTAGGCTGTTGACATACTCTTGAATAATCATCGGCTTTAGTTCCTCTAGCACAATATGACCTATCAGTCGTTTTATGTGGTTATCTATGTAGCCCTTATACGAAATGTAGGTGCTGTACTTGACGCTGATTCGCACCCCGTCAAGCCATTTGTCTAGAAACTCGCCTAGTGTCATTTGTGTTTGTATCATCCTTTTGGGTTCTCCTTTGCCAGCCAGCAATACTCATCGTGCGCCAGCCGCACCCAATATTTTACAGCTATTCGCTATTCCAAAGATTTTGAGGTGTGCCTTTTATTTTTAGAATACAAATTATTTTTAGAATACAAATGAATAATAAATATGTCAACTAATTTTAGATGGCTTTATGAAATTGACAATGGACAAATGCTCTCTAGCATTGCTTATTGAGCCACTTCGTTGTATCTAAAGCAGTCTATCAAATGGTCATTAACCATTCCTATCGCCTGCATCCATGCGTAGATGATGGTTGAACCTACAAATTTGAAGCCTCGCTTTAGAAGGTCTTTGCTTATTGCATCGCTTAATGGTGTTTTAGCAGGAATTTCTTCAAGCGATTTGAAGTTGTTATTTATTACTTTTCCGTCAGTAAAGTCCCAAAGATATTTTGAAAAGCTGCCGCACTCCTTTTGCACTTCAAGTATTCTATTAGCATTATTTATGATTGCCCTCACCTTTAATTTATTGCGAACAATCCCTGTGTCCTGCATCAACTCCTCATACTTTGCTTCATCATATTTTGCTACTGTTTCTATATGGAAATTATCAAAGGCAACATGAAAACTCTCCCACTTATGCAGGATTGTACGCCACATCAGCCCAGCTTGCATCAAATCTAGGCTTAGTTTAGCAAACAAGATTTGGTCATCAAATACGGGGACGCCCCAAACCTCATCATGATACTTTATCATTTTTTCATCGCTCCCAGTCCAACCACAGCGCATTTTTTCATTCGTCATAATACACCTCTATTATATTGAGTAATTTTTCATATCCACCTTATCGCCTATAAAACCCACACCCTCGCCTTCTAGCAATTTTCTTTGAATATCTATTCCGTCAAAAGTAAATGCTGGGCTTAAATTGCCGTCTTTGAATACTACTCTATGGCAAGGAATATTGTCAGGGTCAGGGTTTTTGTGTAAAGCAAAACCAACCTGCCTTGCACAGCCTTTGAAACCTGCTAATGAGGCTACTTGACCACAGCTTGCCACTTTACCTTTTGGTATGCTCTTTACTACTTGAAAAAACTCTGAAAACATCTTTTGATTCCTTAGTATATAGATTGCTCCACTACCTAATCCGCCTTTGTGTTTTGTGTAATCCAGTCAAAATAATCTGCACTACCCTGTTCAATTTTGACAGCTATAATTTGTGGAACTTTGTACGGATGGTGAAGTTTAATAAAAGCCTCGCACTCATCATACAACTCTTCCCTTGTTTTCATTGCAAGCAAAAACTCCAAATGATTGTGTGTCTTGCCCTCAAAATTATAGATGCTGTGAATTTCACTAATCTGACCGCAAGCGACTAGCCCAGCCTCTAAAATCAGCTCGGACAATTTTATTGCGCCTACCATATTAGTAAATGTAGTTTTAATTTGAATATAGTTCTTAGCTGTCCTCATTAGACTCCACTATCTCCTTTAATTATATATCGATATAATGATTGCGTATACTCTTGATATAAATATATCAAACTACACTAATAATTGCAAATTAAAATTGCGCTATAAAAGAAAAAACAGGGATTAGTACACTGATTTGTGTGTACTAATCCCTGTCTATTTTCTGCTAATGCATGATGACGGCGCCTGGATGACCTTCCCATGAGCGGAACCATTCAGATGAAAACAAACTATTTCTAGCGGCACCGCCCCCTCTGTTTCCTGCACCAAAGCCCCATGAAAAGCCTGCTACTTCATTCTGTCCTTGCCCAATTCCCATTACACTACCCCCTCCGCTTCCGCCGCCAGAGGTGCTACTGCCCGTCCCTACAAACGCAAACCTTGGTCTACTTTGCCCTCTTAAATTTGTGTTCCTTATATTAAAAGGCGCCGTTATTCCTGAAGTGTTAAATTGCAAATTTGCATCATAAACCCCACCAGCACTGCCTGCACTGTTGCCATCACTTGTGCCACGAGATGCCCCAGTCCCGCAGTTTAATCCTGATTGAAATTGGATTACTCTTACGCCCGGCACAAGCATAACCCCCTCAAAAAGACTAAAGCCCCCTGTAAATGAAATTGTTCCACCGCTGCCTCCTATCCCTGCTGTTGTGTTGCCAGAAGCGCCATTTCCTGCCCTTCCACCACCAACTGTGATGCGATGCTGTGCAGTGCCAGGAGAAGTAGTTGGTCTGCTGCTAAAAAATTCAATAACTGTGGGGTATCCTTGATAGCCATTTGCGCCTTCAGAATTGGGAGCTCTTGCACCGCCGTTACCGACATAAAATTGGATGCACCCAACAAAAACCCTAAAGTCTATTGCTAGTGACAAAAACGCTCCGCCGCCTCCGCTTGCTCCTGAAATACCCGCCGCTCTTCCATTACCTCAGCTACCACCTCCGCCTACCATGTCTAAGATGAATAGCGTTCTGCCACTGCCAAAACTCCACCCAGACGGAGACCAGTTGTGCGCTTGCAGAAATCTAAACTCTATGAATGGATTACCGCCAGCGTTTCGAACTAATCTAAATTGAATACCAGGTACTGGATGATTGAATGCTAAGGGAGGGTTGAGCTGGGACGATATAGTGTTATTTCTAAGTCCAATAAACCGCCCGCCTTCTATGCCGTTTGGTCTGCCGTTATCTATCCACCATTGAGGCGAAGGAACTATGTTTGTACCAAAGTTACCTAAAGTCCCACCCCAAGTTGTAGCGCTTTGACCTGATGGTCTGTTAGGAATTATTATTGAGTCTAAATTTGTAATGCTTCTGACTTCTGCACCACCAAAAAAGATATTAGTATTAAGGACGCCTGAACCCCACCCTGACGGCCATCCTAAGTGATTGCCTGCTGGTTGTTGAGAAAAACCATTTGTTCCAGCTAATCCTGTTATTGGGCTTGATGGCAATAAAAAACCGTTTTGTGGAGTATTTAACCCTCTTTGATTTAGCCTAAACATTTGGTTTTGCAGTGCTGATGCAAGCAAGTTTCGTTCTGCTTCAGTAAAGAATCTAGTACGAGATTCAAGTCTTTGATTGCCTATAAAAATATCTGAATTTGCCATTATAACACCTGCCTTTTTAATTCATCCACTTCGTGTCTTAATTTTTTGACCTCAATCAATAATGGATAAACCAACTTATACTCTTCAACGCTGAGCATTTTAGTTTTTTCATTTATCGTAACAATTTGAGGATATACCTTTTGTACTTCCTGTGCTATCACACCAAATGAGTTTTGCTTAGATGATTTCCAAACAAATTCAACCACCTCCAAATCCAATACAGAATTACAAAAATTAGCCGGCCTGATTTTTGTTTTAAGTCGTCTATCTGATTGCGTTGTAAGCGTAACGGTTGTTATTGCTCCTGCCGATATTGTAGTGGTATTGTTAGCTGTTCCGCCACCTACCTGCAAAGTTCCGCCACTGCCTGCTGCTGCATTATTTCTGATAATCAAAGTCGCAACACCGTCAGCTGCCGAACTTCTTCCTGTGCCTCTTATAGTAACAATAGCACTGCCTGTGTTTGCCGTGTTTGCAGTTGTATTAGAATTACCAAAAATATTGAGAGTTACTGCTCTGTTGCCATTAATATTTTCGCCTTGGAAAGTAACAATTGGATTTAATGTAGCCGTGCCGGTAACTGAAAAATTGTTTCTTATTGTTGTTGCACCATTTAGAGTAGTAACACCAGCAACTGTCAGTGTGCCGCTAAGATTTAATGAGTCATGCGTATGACCAACTGTAGAAGCTTGTGCCCATGTGCCTACCGATGGGCCATTCCAGCGCCACCAAAGACCTGTTGGGCTAATAACCATTTGGGAGCCGAACCTATCAGCAAAGCCTGAGATGGTTAGTAGTGAGCCTGATGTGGGATTGGCAGGGCCGCCAGGAAACCCTGTACCTGTTACTTCACGAAATATGAAAACTCCTGGCTGTCTAGGTGCATTATTTGCAGTTGTTTGATTATTAAGATTTGCTGTTCCGCCTCTGTATAAATTCAACAGCATTGGACGGTTATAGTTTCTAGTATCAACATCAGGAGTGTTTGTAGTAAATCCTCCCACTCCACCCTCAAAGACACCTACTTGATAGCACCATTTGGAATATCGTCTGTCTCTAATCCTCTAAAACCTACATTTCCTGATGCCGTTGTTCCAGGATTAGTAGACTTTCTTGCTAGAAAAGTTCTGTCAGCTGCAGTTATAGCCACACCTTGACCTGTTCCACCATTTGCTATCGGCAAAATACCATTTACATCTGTTGCTAATTCTACCCTCGCAAATACTAGCTGCGAGCCGGCTGCTCCAACTCTTAAAACTCTATTAGCTACAAAAGAAGTAGGCATTCTTGAAAAGTCTATTCTTGTAGTAGGCTCTGGGTGTACATGGTCTTGTCTTGAAAATCTAGTGCTTGTGCCTTGAGAGGCATTATGAGCATCGGGCAAGGGATTGGCATTACTCGGCAATGCTCCCTCGATATTGAAAATTGGATTGCATCCAAACGACCTACTACACCATTAACTGTAATCGTATTAGACCTTAGAGCATAGCGTCTATCCGCAGAAGCCCTGTTTATAGCAGCAAGCGGCCCTATACCATCGTTTGCCGTGTTTATGTTTATATGGTCAGGAACTGCGATTGTACCGATTGGCGTGTTGCCGTCAGTCTCTCCACCTCGCCTTAATGGAATTGTACCAACAGGTGCATTGAAGGCATGACCTAAACCTATCGCCCTTTCCTCGTTATCCCTGCGCCCATAGATTATGTCATTTGAAGATGACCGCTGAACCACTGTGTCGGCAAGGTTTAAGCTAGTCTGTGCGTTTATATCTAGGTGTTCTCTAGTTACTGTGCCCTAGCCTTAAAGTAGCTTGAATTTCATTGTTAGTGCCTATGACTATTTGGATTTGCTCGCCTGTGCTTCCTGTGTATTCATGCAAAAATTGTGCAACGGGAACTCTTACTTCTGAGTTGTCTGCTTTGACAAAAACAAGCTCTTCTTTGACTGGATCATAGAAAAAATCCTTTGAAAGTGCGGCCTCATAAGTATTAAATGTAATTGTAGAATTATCTCGGCGAGTTAAGACTACATCACCTGTTGTTGCATTGAATGAGCCATCTGCAATAAGGTATCAATCGCCGCTTTGTTTTCCTCAATTTCAACTTGTAATCTGTTAGACTCTGTTGTGTAAATCTTCTCCCATTTTGGTGCATTAGAAAAAACAGTGAACCGTCTAAACCCTATTACTTGGTACTCCGTCTCAAAGATTTCTCGTTCTGCGTCTATGACAATCACGATGCTTTCACCAATTAATTGGCAATAGCTCTCTACATTTTCTTCCCCACCAACACCGCCAATAGTGTTGTCTCTAAAATACAAAAAGTTACCTTCAATGGGGTGAGTGGAATTATCAAACGGAAACAGCCAGTTGTTGTTAAAGGTGTTGGTTCTTGAATCTAGGTTAGGGTCGCTATTAAGAAAGTTAAACCTCCCCGTCCATCTAAACTCATCCGATTCTATCGGCTCAAACTGCGGTTGCGTGCGCCAAGCTGTATGAGTAGCATTTTTGTCTAGTTCTATGTCATAGAATATTGATAATTCATCTAAACTCTTTTTGCCTACTCTTACTTCTTCGGCAGTAAAAATAGCACGGGAACGCTCTAAGCTCTCTAAGTCAGTAAGTCCTAATAAATACCCTTTTTCAGCTAAATGAAACCTATCTATTGCGTTTCTTAAATCAAAGAGCTTTAGGTCAACAAATTGCTTTTCTTGTTTTAGCTCCGATTGGATGCGGTATAAGTGTCTAAGCTGTGTTACAAGCTCTATCCATTCAGGTGTTGCCGCCGCCACCTCTCCTTCCCAATCCTTAATCTTTCTACTTAATTCCTTACTCATCCACTTTGGATGCTCATCATCTTCATCAGCCATAAAATGAGAAAAGTTAGCTATGTAGTTAGTTCCTGTTGGATTGACTGCACGAATATCTAGGTTGTTTCCATTACAATTTAAGATTGTAACAATCTCATCGGCTTGCTCAGTGGTAGTTAATTCATTTACGATGTTATCATAATCCAAGTAGATATTAGTGCGCTGCGTAACCTCATCAGCAGTTTTAATGCTTATACTTTGGCGGAGAAAATCAAAGACGAAGATAGCCTCAAAGATTTCTGATGCGAAGTTGATAATAAAGTCATGGCCAAATATTGTCCGCGTTTCAGTAAAGGTGCGAACAATATTTTTATCTCTATTCTGAATAAACCTAAACACTGGGTTGATGTAGCTAATCGTCCACTCATCATATGTTATGTCTGATATAACAGGCAATCCTTGTATAACGCGGGGGTCAATTTGAATGCCAAGCTGCTGATATAACTGACCTATCACTGACGGGATTTCATCAATGTCCCCTCCGCAAAAGCCTTCATCCTTTGGATTAGTCGGGTCAAAGAATTTATATACCCGCTCCTCCATGAAAAATCCTATGTCGTTTAGCCTAACCTGCAAAGACTTTGCTGTAACAGTTTTATAGCTATCCAATCCATCCTCAACTTCATTAACCTCCATGATCTTAAAATACCCTACACTATCCACTAGGACTAAGCGTTGCATTTCTACTCTGACATAATGCGCATACTTAACCCGCCGTCCTTTTGCATTAGTAGTATGCGAAGGCACTTCAAAGGTAAGTTCAGATAAATCATTAAAACGCAAGGTCAAGTGAGCATATCTAGTTTCAAGTATCGCAATCTTTCTTTTGTCAGGATTGCAAAGCACAAACTCCGGCTCCTTTAGATTCTTAAAATGATCAAAACTAAAATTCAAATACTCCCCTCCTCTCCATATGAAAAACAGCACCCTTCACAGAATGCTGTTTGTTAATATAATTCATTGATATTTTATTTAACGCCCTGTGTTTCTAAAAACGCCTTAACCTCTCCAAGAAAAAACTCTGCATTTTCAACCTGCTCCTTTACACTTGCCTTTGATATAACATAAAAGTCATCATAATCACTTTTGCCACGCACTTTGAATAAATCGTCAATAATCTTTGAAAGCTTTTTGCCATGCTCTCCAAACTTGCCTAACAATATATAATGCTGTCTAAAATGTGCAATTACCCCAGAGTGTTTCTTAAAGTCCAAATCCTCTAATGCTAAAACCGCCCTCATTGCGTGAAACACACAATAATATGAACGACCCGCTGAATTGCGAAAATTTTCATCTTGTAAAAGTGATTTAGCAGCCCTTAGACATTCATCAGCAACTTCAAGACGGTATTTTGGAAGTACCAGATTATGCGGCATAAACTTTCACCCCATCATTCATAACATTACGATAAAAAGGCGACATAGGAAGACGCTGCTTAAATAAATTCATATCGTATAGGAGTATACACAGCACTTTATTTGTTTCCAAGCCTATCTCACTAGAAACCTCGGATAGCTCACGGTCAAATGGGCGTGACTGTTCATCATCACCTACATCCGCCAAAATAATGATATCTATATCCGACTCATCATCAGCATCGCCCCTGGCATATGAACCAAATAGGATAACCTCACGCAAGCGATTGCCTAGAATCTCTTGAGCTTTTGTTGCGACTTCTTGAGTGATTTGTTGTAGTAATGCTTTGCTACACATGGTGAAACCTCCTAACAAGTTGAGTATATTGTAACATTAATTTTGGTTAATGTCAAACTTTTATAGTACTTTTTTAATATTATATGCGATTTTAGGCTTAAAATCCTATTTTCACTAGCATTGGCCATTCAATTGTGCAGGTGCCGTTGATGCGGATGCATAGTTCATAGCACCCCGCATTAGCCTTAGCCAGTTGAGGTTGAATTGCCCTAGTTTGTCACCACCGATGTTGCTGGTAATTATTTTTAACTCATTGTCAAACTCCACTATTTCAGTTGGAACTGCGTAGCCATACTCAAAAGCACGATGCGGATTGGCTCTATCGCTTGAATTTATAATTACTATACTTTTGTCATCAATAAGGTCATTAGCTGCAAACCTAACTACAGGATAAATATAATCATCTAAAATGTCGCTATCATTTATAAGCTTCAACTTCACCCAGTCGCTTCCATCACTAGAAATTGTTTTCATTTTTGTTATGCCATATGCATATTGACTATCAAACGAAACTGTTAAATTTATCCCATGACAGTTTCCGTTTATGTATCTTAATCCTGTTTGAGTGAAAACACAGTTAAACTCACACTCTTGAAAGTCAGGCTGATGAATCTGCAATTTTCTAAACCCATTCCTACCAACTAGCCATCTTAATAACTCTCGTCTTGTAATATCCTCAATAGGAGTTTGCGATATCACACTAAAATTAAATTGCGGCATCTCCTCTATTTCTAGCCCTGCAAAAGAAAACCTTCTGCCCTTTCTAGTTTTTGGTGCATGATATGATTTCCTCAGAGGCACAAATCGCCAGTTGATTTATTGGAGTAGCCGCTCCCG
>Ga0209755_10008456_pt1 | contig 11012 bp, 10 predicted proteins | sample TergutCo191P1_FD_187301 | JGI IMG/M metagenome (GOLD analysis project Ga0209755, IMG submission 187301) | Cornitermes sp. P1 segment gut microbial communities from Petit-Saut dam, French Guiana - Co191P1 (SPAdes) (version 2) | ecosystem: Host-associated > Arthropoda: Insects > Digestive system... | reverse complement strand
GTAAGGTGAAGAAACACTCTCCAGCGTTTACGTTAATTATTGGGAGTTTTCGTTGGTTCTAAAAGTAAAGAGGAAGGGGTAATGAGGAAAGAGAAGGCTGAAAACTCTGACTTCATTATACAAGGTGATATATCCGCAGAGAATAATCCGCATCAGCACAAGCATATCGGACAGTTGTTTCGGCGGAGGGGTCTAGCTCGTCAAAGTGCCTATTACCCACAACATCGGCATATGTTGGCATATGTTCTTCAAACCACTCGGACGCCAGAGTTTTCAAGCCGCAGTCACCTAGACCACGAAAGCCGTCTTCTCCCTTGTACACTAGCTGGGCGGCGGCTATTGTGTCGTAGCATGGTTCTTGGATGACTATGCCACGGGCGTATAAAAATTGGCTTTCGAAGGCTAGGTTGTGGGCGATTTTTGTTACAGTTGGGTCTGTAAACCAGTTCTCCAGCCATTGCCATATGGCGGGTTGGTCTTTGGCGTTGCCGTTCATATCTCTGCCAGCTACATCAGCGGCTGGGTTGGCATCTCCAGCATCAGTATCGCCATCAGCTACACTCCCGTCAAGCCGATGTGCCAGCGGCAGATAAACGCCGCTCCCCTCGGCAATGGAAAAACTGATGCCGACAATGCGGCTTTTATGTGCATCTAGTGCCGCCTTTTCTTCTTTTCTGTATTTTTCAAGGGGAGCGGTTTCAAAATCGAATGCCGCCAGAGCCGCTCCTTCCAGATATTTCTTTAATTCATCGAGGGTAAAAATGGGTTTGTACATATTGAACAACCTCCTTTTGGGCAGAAAAATAGCTTTAAGAAAAAGGATATGCTGTATAATCTCATTATAAAATTTGTCCCAAAAATTTAATGGGTTTTCTATTGCGGGGTATGGCAAGTTGTGTTATAATTAAGATGGGCTTGTTCTGTGGTTTTCTATATCGTATGACGAAAATCGCCAGCAAGCCCTAAGTTTTATCAGCTATAGATGGAGGATATTGGAATGGCTAATAATAGAAAAGAACAGGAGCGGGCAGAGCTACACCGCACCATTTGGAATATAGCAAACGACCTGCGGGGGAGTGTGGACGGCTGGGACTTTAAGCAATATGTCCTCGGCATCCTGTTTTACCGCTATATATCGGAAAATATTTCCGCTTACATAAGCCGAGGCGAATGGGATGCTGGCAACGAGTCTTTTGACTACGCCAGCTTGACAGACGATGAGGCAGAGCAAGCCCGTGCTGATTTGGTGGAAACAAAGGGTTTTTTTATCCTGCCTAGTGAGCTTTTTGAAAATGTGCTAAGGCGTGCTCCTAATGATGAAAACCTAAACGAAACGCTGGAACAGATTTTCAAAAACATAGAGGCATCCGCTCAAGGCACAGCCAGCGAACACAATTTCAGAGGGTTGTTTGATGATATTGATGTGAATAGCAATAAACTGGGAGCTAGTGTAGCCAAACGAAACGAGCGGCTGGTTAAATTACTGAACGGCATTGGTGATATGAAACAGGGTGACTACAAAGACAACACCATTGATGCCTTTGGCGATGCCTACGAATTTTTAATGGGAATGTATGCCAGCAATGCTGGAAAAAGCGGTGGTGAATATTACACACCACAAGAGGTTTCGGAGTTACTGACCCGCCTTACTGTTGTCGGTAAAACAGAAGTGAACAAGGTGTACGACCCAGCTTGCGGCTCTGGTTCGTTACTCTTAAATTTTGCCAAAATACTGGGCAAAGAAAATGTCCGCAATGGCTTTTTTGGGCAGGAAGTTAATATAACCACATACAACCTATGCCGCATCAATATGTTTTTGCACGACATTGATTATGATAAATTTGACATTGGGCATGGCGATACGCTAACCGACCCGCTCCATTGGGATGATGAGCCGTTTGAGGCTATCGTTTCCAATCCGCCATATTCCATCAAATGGGAAGGCGATAATAATGGACTTTTGATAAACGACCCACGCTTTTCCCCTGCGGGTGTGCTTGCACCAAAAAGCAAAGCAGACCTTGCCTTTATCATGCACAGCCTTTCTTGGCTTGCTACAGGGGGTACTGCGGCTATTGTTTGTTTTCCTGGGATTTTGTACCGAAGTGGGGCAGAGCAGAAAATTAGGAAATATTTGGTGGATAATAACTTTGTGGACTGTGTGATACAGCTACCAGATAATCTATTTTTTGGCACATCAATTGCCACTTGTATTATGGTGTTGAAAAAATCCAAGACGGAAAACTCCACGCTATTTATTGATGCCAGCCGTGAATGTGTTAAGGTTACGAATAGCAATAAAATGACTGAGGCTAATATCGCCGCAATTCTTAAAGCCTATGAAAATCGCACAGATGCGGACTATTTTGCTATGGTTGTGGAAAAAGATAAAATTGCAGAGCAGGGGTATAACCTTACTGTGTCCACATATGTGGAACAAGAGGACACACGAGAAGTCGTGGATATAACTGAGCTTAATGCCAACATAAAACAAATGGTGTCACGAGCAGATATTTTGCGGTGTGAGATTGATGCTATTATTGCTGAAATTGAAGGGGGTGGAACGATATGAGCAAACTCAAAAACCTAATGGCGGAGCTATGCCCACATGGTGTAGAATTTGTGCCTTTGGGTGCTTGTTGTGATATAGAGGACAACAAACGCAAACCAATTAAGGCAAGCATACGAATAAAAGGTGAAACTCCATATTATGGTGCAAATAATATCCAAGATTATGTCGAGGGATTTACACATGATGGGGAGTATGTTTTGATTGCCGAGGACGGCTCTTCTAGCTTGGAAAGATATTCAATCCAATATGCCGTTGGTAAATTTTGGGCTAATAATCATGTCCATGTTGCCAAAGGCAAAGAGGGGCTGGATACAAGATTTTTATTTCATTATTTGTCAGCATTTAATTTTATTCCATATCTTGTTGGCGGTACAAGAGCAAAGCTGAACAAATCAGAAATGGAAAAGTTGCCCATCGCCCTGCCGCCGTTGCCTGTGCAACGTGAAATTGTCCGTATTTTGGACAATTTCACGGAGCTTACAGCGGAGCTTACAGCGGAGCTTACAGCGAGAAAAAAGCAATATGAATATTACCGCAATTTGCTTTTAACATTTGATGATACGAGAGAGAGAGAGAGCGGGGATGGCGAGTCCGATGGCTAACCCTAGACGAATTAAGCCTCTCATCTTCTACTGGCGTTACACCACTTGCGGGCAATTCCGAGTATTATGGCGGGGATATACCGTGGTTACGGACACAAGAAGTTAGGTTTGTTGATATTTGGGACACGGAAATGCGTATCACAGAAAAGGCACTAAGCGAAACTTCCTTAAAATGGGTGCCAGAAAACTGTGTGATTGTTGCAATTTCTGGAGCTACTGCTGGCAGAGTCGGCATAAATAAAATTCCGTTGACAACAAATCAGCATTGCTGTTGTTTGGAAATTAACGGAGATATTGCTATGTACAGATATGTATTCCATTGTTTGTCGGAGTCGAATGCCGAACTGTTGAAATTAAAACAGGGTGCGAGAGGGGATTTGAGTGCAGGGGTCATCAAGCGTTTCAAAATCCCTGTTCCACCACTCTCTGAGCAAGAGCGAATTGTTAACATTCTCGACCGCTTTGATGCTTTGACTGCCGACATAACAATCGGTCTGCCAGCAGAAATCGAAGCCCGCCGCAAACAATATGAATATTACAGAGACAAATTATTAACTTTCAAGGAAATAAATTCGGCATGATGATATTTGCCGAATTTGTAATATGCGATTGCCATGTAATGAAACTATTAAAACAAGCGAGGGGGTGAAAATATGACAATACAGAATATAAATGGTACAGGCGAAAGATTGCCCACTGGATATAGCTCATGGATTAGCTTTTGGGAAGACAAAACAGGCGAAAAGGCGGGGAGCGGTAAAATTGGCGGTCATGTGAAGAAAACAAATTCTACTGACAATGCTTGGTATATTGCGGCTATCACAAGCACACAAAACGCATCAACAACGCCATATGAATACTCTGGCAAATTGGCAAAATTGCGTGATTAATTAACATAGAAATAACTGGCAATCGCATATTACAAATTCTGCAAGTATCTTTTGAAAGGGGTCGTATCTATGAACAGGAAAAATTGGATGGGATTGGCTGTTGTGTCAATTTTTGCAGGAAAAGGTCTATATAGACTTTATCAATACTCCAAAAATAAGCATGACGAAGTCCAAACATATGCAGATATTGCAAAAGATGGAATGGACGGAGTTAAAGATTTGGTTGATATTTTTTCTAATAACGAACAAGAAAAAGCACTTTGCGACAACATGGTAAAATTTGGCAAGTGTACTGTTGGCATTGTGGCAGAAAGCGAGAGGTGGCAATAAATGAGTTATAACATAGTCTGCCAAGATAACCAATCAACAGTAGTCTGCGAATACACCCCGTCACCCCGCCGTGATGACTCCTACCAATCCGAGGCGGCTTTGGAGGCAGATTTTATAAAACGCCTTGAGGGGCAGGGTTATGAGCGTGTAAATATCACCAACGAGGCGGGGCTGATTGCCAACCTACGCCAGCAATTAGAAAAGCTAAATGACTACACTTTCACCGATGCCGAATGGGAGCGGTTTTTTGTGAGTTGCGTTTCTGGTGCGAATGACGGCATTGTTGAAAAGACCCGCCGCATCCATGATGACCCTGTGCAAAATTTGACCCGTGATGATGGCACAACGAAAAATATTAAACTGATTGATAAAAAGTGCATCCACAGCAACCGCCTTCAAGTGCTAAACCAATATGAAGAAGAAGGTGGCACACGGCAGACCCGCTATGATGTGACAATTTTGGTTAATGGCTTGCCCATGCTCCATATTGAGCTAAAACGGCGAGGCGTAGCTATTCGTGAGGCATTTAACCAAATAAAACGCTACCAGCGAGAGAGTTTTTGGGCGACATCTGGGCTTTTTGAGTATGTGCAGATTTTTGTAATTAGCAATGGCACGCAAACTAAGTATTACAGCAACACCACTCGCAACCAACACTTGAAGGAAATGGCTGGAGAGCGAAAGAGCCGCAAAAAGACCAGCAACAGTTTTGAGTTTACCAGCCATTGGGCTGATGCGACAAACCGAGTTATTGCGGATTTAACTGACTTTACCAAGACCTTTTTTGCAAGGCATACCATTTTGAATATTCTGACACGCTATTGCATATTTACCGAGCAGGATATGCTACTTGTGATGCGACCATACCAGATTGTGGCAACAGAAAAGATTTTGAACAGAATTGAAATCGCTCACAACTATAAAAAATATGGCAGTATCGAGGGCGGCGGCTATATCTGGCACACCACGGGGAGTGGAAAAACGCTGACCAGCTTTAAGGCGGCACAACTTGCCAGTCGTTTGGAATATGTTGACAAGGTGCTGTTTGTTGTTGACCGCAAAGACCTTGATTATCAAACTATGAAGGAGTATGACCGCTTTGAAAAAGGAGCGGCTAACAGCAATAAATCCACATCTATCCTCAAAAAGAATTTGGATGACCCTGCCAGCAGTATTTTGGTGACAACAATCCAAAAGTTGGGCATATTCGTGAACAGGCATAGAAAGCACCCGATTTTTGATAAGCGTGTGGTGCTTATTTTTGACGAGTGCCATCGCTCCCAGTTTGGTGAAATGCACAAAGATATAACGGATGCTTTCAAAAATTACCATTTATTTGGATTTACAGGAACACCGATTTTTCCCGATAATGCCCCATCTGGCAATAAGCATCTAATCAAAACTACAGAGCAGGCTTTTGGGGACAAATTACACACCTATACAATTGTGGATGCCATAAATGATGGGAATGTCCTGCCATTTCGCATTGACTACCACAACACCATGCGTATGGCTGATGATGTCAAAGATGCAAAGGTTCGTGCAATCGACACAGAAAAAGCCATGTCTGCACCAGAGCGTGTTACAGAAATCACAAAATATATTCTTGACCACTTTGACCAGAAAACTAAGCGGAGTAGTTTCTACACGCATAATGAAGTAAGAAAAGCAGGGTTTAATTCGATTTTTGCTGTGTCATCCATTCCGATGGCTATGAAATATTACACCGAATTTCAAGCCCAGCTTGCCGAAAGTGGTCGCAATTTTCGCCTTGCTACGATTTTCAGTTATAGTGCAAATGAAGATGACCCAGAAGATGTGCTACACGATGAGGAATTTGAAAACGACAAGCTGGATAAAACTTCAAGGGATTTTCTGGAGAATGCTATTGCTGATTACAACAAAATGTTTGACAAGCCACTAAGTTTTGATACATCAGCCGAGGGCTTTCAAGGCTATTATAAAGACCTATCACAACGCATGAAGGATAGAGAAGTGGACTTGGTAATCGTTGTAAATATGTTTTTAACAGGCTTTGATGCGACAACACTTAACACTTTATGGGTAGACAAAAACCTGAAACAGCATGGGCTTATTCAAGCCTTCTCCCGCACTAACCGCATCTTAAATTCTGTCAAAACTTTTGGAAATATAATCTGTTTCCGCAATTTGAAAGAGGCTACAGATAAAGCCATAGCTCTGTTTGGTAACAAAGAGGCTGGCGGCATTGTGCTGTTGAAAACTTTTGATGAGTATTACAGCGGATATGAAGATGATGGCAAACACAAAAAGGGATATGTAGAGCTAATCGACCTACTTGTGACCACATATCCACTCGGCAACGCCATTATTGGTGAATTAGCACAAAAAGACTTCATTCGCCTGTTTGGTGCTATTCTCCGCATGAGGAATATTTTGACATCCTTTGATGAATTTGCTGGCAAGGAAATTTTATCAGAGCGGGACTTCCAAGATTACCAAAGTATGTACATTGACCTTTACCAGCTACTCGCCCGTGGCAAGGATGCCGACAAAGAAAATATCAATGATGACATCGTGTTTGAAATTGAGCTTATAAAGCAGATTGAAGTCAACATCGACTATATCCTAATGTTGGTGGCAAAATATTATGACTCCAATTGTAGCGACAAGGAAATTCTGGCAGCTATTGACAGAGCAGTTAATTCCAGCATAGAGCTACGCAGTAAAAAAGAGCTTATCGAAGGTTTTTTGGCGAGGGTTAGCACTTCTGCTGAAATTGATGATGACTGGCAAGTGTTTGTAAAAGAACAAATGGAAATCGACTTACACCATTTGATAGAAAGTGAAAAACTGAAACCAGAAGAGACTAGGCGTTTTGTCGACAACGCTTTCCGTGATAGCATTTTGAAAACCACAGGAACAGACATAGATAAAATTCTGCCACCTTTATCTAGGTTTGGTGGCGGTGGGGATAGAACGGCAAAGAAACTGACTGTAATAGAAAAGCTGGTAGCTTTCTTTGATAAGTATATGGGATTGCTATAACCATAACAAAAGCCCTCGGTTTTTCCGAAGGCTTTTGTTGCGATATAAGCGAATTTGCTTGCTAATTCAACATTTTGTTTTGTATCGCTATGGACGGCTAACTGATTTATCAAGACTCGGGAGGGAGTACATCCAAACAGGAATGTATCTTGAACTCGTATTCCCGCGCCATAACGTCAGATTCATCGCCATAAGCGATAACATCGACAGTAAGAAAGGTGAAGATGATTTTACCGCCATCAAAAGCCTGTTCAATGAATTTTTCGTGCGGGACACAAGCCGCAAGGTTCGAGCAGTAAAAGACACGAAAGCTAGGCAGGGCAAGCGCGTGAATGGTGAATCCACCCCATACGGTTATCTCTATGACAAGGAAACAGAAAACCTCGTCATAGATGAGGAGACCGCACCCATAGTCAAGCGCATCTTTGACCTATGCGTAAGTGGTCTTGGTCCTTCGCAAATCGCGAACCAACTAGACTGCCGAGGGTATACCTACCCCATATCAGCACAAAGGCAGAGCGATAGGCAAATCGGTTGTATACCAAGGGCATTGGAGCCTGACCTCAATCGCAAGAATGTTGGAGATGAAAGAATATATCGGACACACCATAACCAAGAAATCATATGTATTATCCTACAAGCAAAGAAAGATAATACGAAACAGCGAATCCGATATGCTCATTTTCCACAATACCCATATCCCCATCATTGACGAACAAACTTTTGATATCGTCCAAAACATCCGCAGAAACAAAAAGCGGAGAACAAAGATGGGTGAACAGCCAATGCTTAGTGGGATATTATATTGCGCAGATTGCGGAAAAGCTCTACGGATTTTCAGAGGAGCGAGCATAGACTCTGATAAATTCTCCTACAATTGCGGAAACTATCGTAGCGGCACAAAGGGCAATAACTGCACCCCTCACAATATTCGAGTATCTGCATTAGAGTATTTGATTTCGGATAACATCAGAGCTATAACCCAGCATGTTGCCCACAACGAAAAAGTATTCGCCGAGAACCTTATGCAAAAGAGCATCAAATCCCAAAAATCCGAACTCGCCAGAAAACAGAAGGAGCTAACCAAAGCAAAACGCAGAGCCGAGGAGCTGGACAAGCTCATCATCAAACTCTTTGAGCAACACGCTTTGGAGAATCTTTCGCAAGAGCGGTATTTGAAAATGATGCAGGGTTATGAGCAAGAGCGGCACTCGCTCAATGTAATCATCCAAGCAGGAGAGCATGAACTATCCCAAACCCAAGACACTATGGCGAACATCGGCAAATTTACTGCAATCGCTAAAAAGTATCTTAACCTGCAACCTCAAGAGCTTGATGGAACAATCTTACGCGAGCTAATCAAGAAGGTTGTTATCCACGAAAAGATAAAGCCAACAGCAAAATCTTCAAAAGTGATATCCCAGCAGATTGATATTTATTATAATTTTGTTGGGGTGTTGGGGTGTTGGGGTTGTGAGGATGGCGCAAAACTGAGAAACAGTGTAGCATGGTATAGTTTTAGCGATTATGCTTTATCAGTCATGAAATCCCCCCAACGGCTTGGAATTGTATCAAGCCATTGGGGGGTGAAGGAATATCCTTGTGGGGTGTATGATACATCATTAGGCGATTTCATGTTTAGGCTGCTTTTGTCAAGTGAAATTTCTACCACGCCTTCTAAATGAAAAACCGGCCACTCTCATCTGAGTCTGGGCCGGTTTTTCATTGTACAACAAAAAGCCATGGCTGGTTTCTGAAATATGATACAGTCGAAATTGGGCGGGTTTTTCAGTTGTCCTACGCAAACATACCAAAAACCATGCCAGCCGCACCGTTTTTCCGATTCCCGATAAGATTCTTTCTCGGTTGATTGAGTGGAGGGAATACCAACAGGAACTAAAGCCTTGCAACCTAATGACTACGTAGATAGCGGATATATCTGCACAAAGGCAAATGGGTAACTGCTGCCGCCAAGCTATGTAAGCAAGCATTTTGGGTTACTGCTCAAAAAGAATGGATTGCCACATATTAGGTTTCACGATTTGTGCCACCCACCAGCCAATTATCTGAAATATTTGAACTTCGATTTGAAAGATGTGCAGACTTGGTTAAGGCACAAGGATATAATGGCCACAATGAATCTTTAAGTAAAAATTAGAAACTTGACTTGCTGGCGGCAAAATAGGGGCTTGGGGAAGTGGTAGGCAAATCGGGGTTTTGCCACAAAAATACCATAAGATGGAAAAAATACAGATTCTCTCTTTTCAAGAAAGTCTGTATTTAGGCCATTTACAAGAAGTGAGTCGCCCGGGACTCGAACCCGGGACCATCAGATTAAAAGTCTGGTGCTCTACCAACTGAGCTAGCGACCCTTGTTTTTTGTGATGCGCAAAACAAAAAGGGTGAATAACCGGATTCGAACCGGCGGCCTCCAGAGCCACAATCTGGCGCTCTAACCAACTGAGCTATATCCACCATATTATGCGCCTATGGCGCAGTTATGAGTTATGAATTATGAGTTAAAAACCTTTGCTTTTGATTTTCACTCATCACTCATCATTTATCACTCATCACTGCGCGCTTTTAGCGCGCTGTACCAGTAGGGATTCGAACCCCAGACCCACGGCTTAGAAGGCCGTTGCTCTATCCAGCTGAGCTACTGGTACGATTAAATACAAACTTGGGGTATGCATGGCATCCCCTAAAATGCATTATCGGGGTGACAGGATTTGAACCTGCGACCTCCTGATCCCAAATCAGGCGCGCTAGCCAAGCTACGCTACACCCCGCTATTTAATTATCGAGCGCGCTTTGAATCATCGCCACGCGCTCGGGTCTATCATAAAACTTGTTATCATCACGCAACATCTCTAGGCTCGAGATGAAAATCTCATTGCCATTATGGGTTACTTTCCCCAATTTATTCATATCAAACGGTTTGTGTTCCATGTTTTGATATGCAAAAGCCAATCCAATCACAGATTCCATAAAAACACTACCAAGGCCAGTCATTATCCAATTTTCACAAGGCTCAATAGGCTTTATCGCTAGCTTATACAAATGATTGCGCACCTTGTCAAAATCATCGCGATTGGGGATGATTATATCAATATCTTTCGGGGCAACATCCAGCCCCCATAATGCTATCGCACAACTGCCATGAATATGCCAAGGCACATCAATTTCTTGCATTTTTGCAACAAACAAATCCAACGCAGATTCCCAAGGGGAAGGAATCAATTTCAATTGCTGTCTAATGGCGGTTTCACCGTATTTTGCAAAATTTTCTGCGCAATATGAAAAATCCTGCACATTGTCGAAAGTTTTTATAAAACCATCGCCCAATTGCCACCACAGCTCATCGGCAAAAAATTTATGATGCCGCTCATCCACATTTTCCGCACAATAGGCATAATGATTATAATCCAACATTTGTTTAACATAAATTTTCATGCCAAAGCCCCCTCACAAACCCTCAAAACCAAACACAAACCACCAATAAAACCCAAATCACAATCCAAACTCAAAAAATCTGCGCTAATATCAATTGAACAAGCCCTCGGTCTATTAGTACCCATCAGCTAAACATGT
>Ga0209755_10008455_pt1 | contig 11013 bp, 15 predicted proteins | sample TergutCo191P1_FD_187301 | JGI IMG/M metagenome (GOLD analysis project Ga0209755, IMG submission 187301) | Cornitermes sp. P1 segment gut microbial communities from Petit-Saut dam, French Guiana - Co191P1 (SPAdes) (version 2) | ecosystem: Host-associated > Arthropoda: Insects > Digestive system... | reverse complement strand
TGCAACGAGAACTCTTCTTGTAGGGCTCTGTTCCTCCATACGAATAACATGTCCTGCCCATTTTAATTGATTAATTTTAATGTATGTTACTATATCACTTTCCTTGTTTGGTGTATATAACTCATTGTTGTATTTTATTCTCCATTGTCATTTGTAGGTCCAAAAATAGCTCTCAAAATTTTCCTTTCAAAAATTCCTAAAATAGCTTCGTCAGATTTTGATATTACCCATGTTTCAGAACCATATGCTAGCATTGGACATGATATTGATAGTCTCGAATAAACTCTTCAGTTCAGTTTTGATATTGAGAAACTGCATCCAATCTACAAAGTCCTTAACCCTTAGCCCACTAATGTGGAAAATATGGTGAGCTCCCAATAATGCCAGCAGATGGCAGATGGGATTTAACTCGGCGTTTAAAGGGTTAAACTCTTCAATAAAATTTTCTTTTAGTTGATGGTAAGCTGATATCCATCTCCAATCTACTTTTTTCTTAAAATCTCAAATAAAATCATCAGGATGTGTCATTTGACTTATTTGATGCCAAACAGAATTGTTATATTTTTCTATTTTATATTGAACAAGTTTTAAATTATTTTGTGCTAAAATATACCACTCAGTTAATGTTTCAGGACAAATTTCGTCCATAGTTTTGTTCAACAATTTGCTACCTAAAGCAAATGGAAATAGAAACAACATATTTCAGAGCATTGATTTATGACTTAAAGCATTTCTTTAACTTAAAAAAAAAATTTAATGGATTTTGGTCCATTAAAATTCTTGTGTGATTATATTCTTGGAAGGGTTATAACTAAACAATGCTTCCAAAACTATAACAATATAACAAATAGTTCCTTCATCAATTCCACTTTGTGGTGAAATATCTTTGGTAAAGTCAATATTAAATATAATACTACTTTTTGTACCGGAAATACTTTGAAGTTGATCTGATAAATCAATGCTGTATATTGGATATATATTTTTAAAATATTTTTTTATCGACATAAGGAATTGAGTCTGTTTTAATACAGATTCTTTTGAAATCTTGGAAAGTGTTATAAGCTAAACAATATTTGTTATTATCCTAATCCAAATCCCAAGATTCTTCAGGATAACGCTTTCCATCAATTTTTATCCATAAGTTTCGAACATTTTTGTGATCAAATACACCGTTGTCTTTTAGTTGGCTATTATCTCTATTTGTTTGGAAAACACAAATCCCCAAACAGGATTATATACATTTCTATAGATATTGGTAATATCAAAATTTAAAGTTTTTCCTTTTACTTTCATATGCCAACTGCACTGCCATTTTTTAAATAGAAAGAAATAATAGAAATAGAAATAATAACCTAAAGAACCTAAAGAAATAATCATTCTTCAACAATTCATTTATAAGATTAATTTTAGCTTCACCATTGTATTCTATTATTGGCACTCTTAAAAAAAATTGTATTATTATTGTTCCTTTGGGAGGTATTGTTGAATCATCTTTGCGTCCATCCTTTGGAGTTTTCAGCGATAAAGAACATTATTATCGATATTTCTAGTAAAGCATTATTTCTAAACCGCCTTTATAAATCGGAATATTTATATCATTAAAGAATCCAAGTAATAGATTACATAATTTGCCTAATGCTTCAAATTTTGTGTCTTCATGTATTTTGGAGTCTTAAAGCCTGAATTCATTGCTTCACCATTATAAACACTTAGTTCTGGATAAGATACACGGCCTTTGACTGTGCTTGTGATACCTGGAAATTCGATTTCATCAATGAGAGTGTTACTTTTTTAACTTCAGTGTGAGAAAATGGGTGGGCTACAACATTATCAAGCATTTTAATATTGATTTTTTTCATTGTAAGATTTTGTGGAGTCTGTAGGCTTGTATTCCCCTGAAATATACTATTGAATATTTTTAGAGATAAAATTATCTTGATCAATTTTGAATGTTGTTTTTTTTATATTTTCATCATTGAAGCTTAAACTTGAAATGGGCCTGAAATTTTTATATTGAAATTGAGTAATTTCATCATCATATTTTGAAAAAATTGTTTTGCCTTAAACATTTCTTTTATTTTACTACTAAATTTATTCTTTAACTTTAAATTTATAGAATCCCACACTTCATTTCTACCCAAAGTTCTTCCTTTATCAATCAGTTGCAATTCTAAATCATCGTTTAGAATTTTTTCCTTTGTTATTATAATCATTCAAATTGTCTGACTTTATGTTTCCATAGTTTATTATTTCCTGCTCAATATCATTAAACTCTTCATCTGTTATTTTTCCATCTTTAATAGCTTTCATAAACTTTTCTTCAATTGAATTTAATTTGGCCTTCGATAGCGACTCCATTTCCAAATGTTTGTTGATTTTTTTTGCTATTAATCCATTTGTTGATCTTAAAATTGTTGAACAAGTTGTTAATGTAACAGAAATTGGCACCCGAAAAGGAATAATTATAGGTAAAGCAATAGAAGTTCCAACCATTCCTAATTCTGAAACTGTTATAAAAAATTCTCTTCCAAGACAAGCATTTGTTAATTTAACATACTTCTTTTTAAGATTATTTCTGGTTTTCCTTTTCTCATATAAATATTTATATTGGTTCATTATATGGTTGATTTGATAATTTTTCATATCAAATTCTGGAAGCGTAATCTTGGGGTATAAATTTTGATAAAATGGAATAAATCGTGTATTATCATTCAGAGGAGTGGATGGTTCACTTTCATGTTCATTCATTTTGATTTATTACTTTAAAAAATATTTCTTTAACTTTAAAAAAGAATGAATAAGTATAAAATAGATCCAACTCCTAGCAACAAGATGATTAAAGGGTTTTTCCATTTACCATTGAGATGCTTGATTGTGGGAACATCAGGTTGTGGAAAAACAACTTTGCACTACAGTTTAATAATAAAACAATGGGGCATGCCTTTCTGTTATTTGTACATTTTTTTTCAAAATCTCTGGAACAAGCCATATATCAAGGATTAAAAAAGACGTGAGAAATTATAAGTTGAGGAAGATAAGCAAATGGCTATAAAAATATTTCTTGCATTTTTTTAACTCAGTCTTATACAAAAACGTATAAACAGCTGATAAGAAATAACATTAACTTTTCATGCATATTTAGGCAAGGTCCAAAATACATAAGAGATATTTATGATGAATATGTAGATTCTGATTTTACATTCAAAATATTTACAGAAATTTGCAGTTTATGTTGGAAGGAAGATAATGGATTTTTAACATTTGATTCAATGAAAAAACTAAAAGGTGGTTGATACGGAAAAAATTTTTAAAATGAATAAATGCCTAAACGTTCAATGACGGAACGTTTTTTAAGTTAAAGAAACGTTTTTATATGTTTAAATGACAGCATTTAAAATGGTACATAAAAAATTTATAAAAGCTCAAGCTGAGCAAAGCCAAGAACTTAATCAAAAGAGCAAAGAGTTACTCTATGAGGGTTCTGAATCAGAGTCTGAGTCATTTTTAGAACCACAACATCAAAAAAAGCAACCATCTGTTGCAGAAGCTAGTAAAACTATCCAACTAAGAAAAGAATTAAAAAATAAGTTCAGGCAAGCTCGAGTTGATCAAATAACTGATAAAGAAAATAAAGAAAAGGCATTTGAACCCATAATGCAAAGACTAGATAAAGTAGAAAAAGCGGCTAAACAAACTAATGATGATTTAATTAAAAAACTTGAACTAATGCCTGTGATGTCAAGTTCCCCTATAAGAAAAAAAGGAACTTTTGCACCAGAATATGAAGAGCCAAATGATAGTATTGAATTTATTAATGAAGAAGGAGATGAGAATATTAAAACAACTATTGATAAAAGTATGGGAGTGACTGACAAAGGGTTTGGAGATTTACCAAGAAAATATTTACCTTTTCCAGATGATAAGTTTGGTATATTGGCAGATAAAAATCTTCTACATTTGTAATAAAGACAATACAGTTGTAATAGATGGTAATGATTTGATTATAAATAATGAAAGGTATAAAGGAACTTATGGACTTTGGAGGTTTTAACAAATCCAAATAAAAAATTGGACAATGATACATACGAATCATGGTGGTCTAACAAGGATAATTTCAAGGAAAAAGATTATAATTTGAATAAAGAAATTCTCAAGAAAACATATTCGAACTATCAAAATAGTGATCCAAGAACAAAAAAAACCAAAGTCTAGTAGTGGTAAAAAATGAAATGAACTAGTATCACTAGTATGGAAAGAAATTAAACCAACTAAATCTGGATATGGGCTAAAATATAATGAAAGTCCTACCGAATATAAATATATCATTAATCTTAATCAATTACAGTAGTGTTTATATTATCTTTATGCACAGGAGAAAGCTGGTAACAATAATTTTCATAATGAAAAAATGGGAATTATAAAGTTTATTAGCGAACAATTAAAAAAAAATGTCAGCAATCTTAAAGGGACAGACTATATCATAAAGATTGTAAACAGTTTACCAAAGGAATTATTAGAAATGGTTCTGGTATTTTTAATCCTTTACTTAACAAATTAAACAACGTAATGCCTGAACTACATCTTCGTGGCTATAATTATTGTGGCCTGTTTACGAAACTGGATAAAAGATTAGCAAAAGGTGATGAACCAGTTAATAAATTGGATGTTGGATGCAAGGAACATGATATTTTTTACCGTGATCATAAGATACAAAAGAAAGACATATTGCTGATAAAGAACTGGAAACTATAGTTAATGAAAGAATGCATGCAAGTGATTCAAGCATAAGTGGAAGAACTAAAGCAGCATTTGTAAAAGCTGTTGTGAAAAGTAATTGATTCTTATTAATGGGTATTAAATATAAATATTAAGACATTGGAAAGGTGTTTAAATAAAGAAACTGCTTTAATAAAAATTTCAAATAAACATTCAAAACTCAGACTAAGTTTTGAACATCCAATTATTTTAAATCCTGAAAAAAAATATAAACTTCGTGTAACCCACTTGTTGTTTAGTTCAAATAAAACTTTTGATATAAAAAATTTTATGCTTGAATTTATAGTACCAATAACCAGTGACATCGCTGTTACTATAAAAAATACTAAGTGGAGATTTTACTATTAGTTCTCTACAAAAAGAACTTCAAAAAGCCATTAATAACAGCTACAACACAGCAATTGAAAAATTAAAAAAAAATGACATTGCTGATAAATTACAAGCAACATTATTAACTCCTTTAAAATTAACAGTGGAAGAAGTTAGTAATAATTTTTATACAGCAGTTCTTAATTTTTAAAAACAAAAATCACTAAGGAAGGTAACTTTTGTAAACTTTTATGATTTGAAAGATGTATGTACACAATACTTACGCCTGACATAGCTTATATATTGAATAATATTTGGAAAACCTTAAAGCCCTTTTCAGTCATTGAACGGCATTGTAATATTATTGAATATAATTATACCACCCATGATGATCATCCACATTTACATAAACATGATGGGTTACTTCATATTAGTTTTATTGATAACAATTTTTATGAAGACCCTGTGTGCAAGGAAACTTACAAAAAAATTATGTTTATTCCTTTAAGGGAAGGCTTGCGGGAAATTAGAGAAATAGTCATAAACTCTATGAATGAGAATAATGAAGAGCTGACACAAAAAATAAGAAAAGGTTGTTGTATATCTTCAAATTAAAGAGGAATAACATTATAATAAATGAAAGAGCCAATTTACTGTTCTAAATGCAAAAAAAAAAAAAAAAGTACCATAATAATGCTATTACGATTCAAACTTTTAATGGGCGTGCGAGAGTTTCAGCACAATGTTTAAGGTGTAAAACAAACAAAAGTCAATTTATAAAAGAGCTGGATAGATTGTTGTTGGCCAAAGAATTACAGAAACCTGTTAGAACACTATTAGGGAAAGAAGAATTGTTACTAAAGGAATTGATGATTTATGGGATGCTGATGTGATAGATATGAAAAAATATTCGGAAGAGAATGAAGGATATTTTTATTTGCTAAACGTTATAGATACATTTTCTAAATTGGCTTGAGCGCTTCCAATCAAAAAGAAAGATAGTGTGACAGTTTTGAAAGCATTTGGAAAAATAATTAAAACTGCAGAATCACAGAAACACAAATCTCCGAATTTTCATCCTACTGATAAAGGCTTAGAATTTGAAAATAAACATTTCAAAAACCTTTTAAGTAATTTTAACATTAAAATGGACCATACACTGAATGAAGAAAAATCAGCTATAATTGAAAGATTTAATCGCACTTTAAACAGCAAAATTAGAATTCAGTTTGAAGCCAGAAACAACAAAAAGTTGGTTTGATATTTTACAAGATTTATTAGATGAATATAACTTTAATTATAAACATAGTTCTATAGGGATGACACCATTTGATGTAAATAAATCAAATGAAAATTTAGTTCTTCGCTTACTTTTCAAACAATCGAACAAAGAAAGTAAATATAAAATAAAATTTACAATTGGCGATCGTGTCAGAATAAAAAGATTGAAACTAAATTTGCTAACAAATGTGATCCTAACTGGACCAGAGAAATTTTTTTTAATTAACGAAATATTAAACACACAACCTATAACTTACAAAATTATAGATTTAAATGATGAAGAAATCATAGGAATATTTTATAATGAAGAATTACAAAAAACTAAATTTTAATTTTTGTAGGATCTTTATCCTATAAAAATACTATTTTAAGTTTGTTAATGAGATACATTTAAAAAAATTGAAACTCAAGTAGATTTAACAGAAAACCAAATTAAAAAAATAAGGCCTGCTTATAAAAAACGCATGCCTGTTAAAATTCATTTGTCTTATGAACAAATCAAGGGAAGAGGCAGACATAAGATACTTTTAAATGAAACCCAGAAAAAGAAAATTGATGAAAATACAAAACTGAAAAAAGGACTTGAATTAGAATTGAATTATGAACAAATAAGGATCAATCATTCAGGTGGATTCTTACCTTTAATTTTTGCGGGAATTGGTGTTTTAGGGGCGTTAATAGGAGGAGGAGCTGCTATTGCAAATTCTGTTATTGATGCATGACATAAAGATGCTGAAGATGAAGAAATAAAACAGCATAATAAAGAAATGGAAAAAATAGCTCAAAACATGAATAGATTAAGTATTGGATCTGGTTTTAAAAAAAGTAAAAATTCAACCGCTAAGTAATTTCGATATTTTAAAATTGGTAAAGTATCTTAAAATAAAAAATTTTAGAGGTGTTTTTATGAAAGAAGCTTTACCACAAAAAATTAATAAAATAGAATGTGGCATAATAAATTTAAAAAACTGATGAAAATGGAAACCATTGGACAGCTTATTATAAAAATAATGACATAAAATATTAATTTGTTTCTTATGGAAACGCTCCTCCTCCACGACAACTTGTTAAATATTTAGGTTCAGAAAATTTATTTTATAATTATGAAAGAATTCAAAATTATAATGATCCACCAATTTGCGGCCACCTGTGCCTAACTGTTCTGGAAAAATTATTGAAAGGTAAAAATTATGAGGAAGTGTTGAAAAAGCTTTAATATGTTATGATTATGCAAGCATTATAGTTTTATCCATTTCTTTAAGCTTATTAACAAAATAATTGATGATAATGTTATTACACTTTGACCTAGATAACTCATCCACTCCAAAAGATACATAGTAATGACACTATGCATCTTTTTAGTTAATAGATACCATAACTCGGGGAAACAATGGCTGAGGCCATACTACTTGAAACAATGGCTGTTAGGTATTTGGGTCATATTAGACCATAAACCGCAGGTGGGCTTAAAGCACCCACTCTAAACAAATTAATTGCAGGTGGGCTCAAAGCACTAAACAAATGAATTACAGGTGGGCTCAAAGCACTAAACAAATTAATTACAGGTGGGCTCAAAGCACCCACTCTAAACAAATTAATTACAGGTGGGCTCAAAACACCCACTACCTACTTAAAGTTCATCAGTATAGAGGAACTGTGTAAAAAACAGAAAATTAGAATGAAAGTAAGGAAAGAATCATGCTTGAACTTCCATAAACTGATGGCACATTCCATGGTTTAATGGAAGTGAATGCTTTAGCCCGCTGTAGATGAATTTCAAACAAGGGATCACTGCAGTGACACTTCATTGAGAAGAAAACCATTGCTAATGCGATGTAGGAAAATCAAGTTAATAAGAAATATCATGTAATATATTAAAGTTGTCATTGTCAATGCCATGAGGCATGTAAGAGGAGAAGAGATATAGCTGCACCCATTTATAACATTGGCACTAGGTGGAGATGAGTGGTGAACTTCATGCACCAGCTGCTTTACCTCCTCAAAACCCCAGTATCCATTGAAGAGCCAAAGCCAGTCTGGATGGTTTTTGAGAAGAAAATATTTCTTGTTTCTACCAGAATTTGAACCCCAGAAACATAACAGTAATCCAAATGAGAAAGAAAAAGATACAGGGAAGGTGCTAAATATTTGTGAATCAAATTGGAGGATGATTGCAGAAAATAATGAACAAAGACTTAAAAGCTTACATTTGACAAAAAATAAATTGAGTGTGTAGAGGTATGGGAGGCAGTTCAGAAGATGGCTGTGAAGTCAGAATAGGCTTGTGCTTGATATGTGGCTGTATTATGAAGAAGTTTTATATGGGTAAGGATTATGTTTTCCTTTCCTATGTATGTGTCTTGGACAAATATTACTTTGATTTCCAAGGATTAAGTCATAAAGCACTCATGGTAAGTTTTGCTGTAGGTCATGCTGCTGCAAGCAGTTAATTCGTACAATGTTGAATTTGAGTGTTTCCTTGATTACAGGTTTGCGTTCTTGTTGGTACATTACTTGTGTTCACCTTGAATGTGTGGTTTGTTCTTAAAGTGGAGCAGAAGTTTGACCCTATGTGGTATCTGAATTCAGAATCATATCCCATGCAGTATAATAACAAACTCAATGAGCATTTTCCTGAATATGGGAAACGTGCAGGAATTTATTTAGGTAAGTTGGTTATATTTATTCATAATTGTTATCATATAAGTAGGAGGGGCAGCTGGCCCAGAATATGTCCAACAATTTGGGCTTTTCTGAATATGGTTATGAAATTTTAGGTTTCATAAAAGGGTGGAAATTTCTTGAATTCCTGAAAGATTGTCAATTTTTCACCGTGGTATTAGAAGATTTATTGTTGTCATTGTCCTCTTTTCCATGGTTTTTGAATTTCTTAGACATGATCACATGTTGTATTATTTTACGCATAAATTGAATCCCAGTCATCTTGGTTCTCAAAAGCCAAATTCACAACTAATTTGGTAGCCTGTGTTGATTTTATTTCTTCTGTAATTATTTTCAATGTCAAGTTGATTCCATTTATTCTGATCATAACACTGCATTTGAACATGTGCGGCATGATATTTTACTCCACAAATCTTGTGTGCATGGGCTTTCCGATGGTTATGTGAATTGGTTTCATAGTTACCTTACTAATTGGCTATTGTCTGTCCGCTTTTTTAGCTCAGTCAGTATAGCGACTGACTATGGGCTGGACGGCCTGGGATCGAATCCCGGTGGGGACGAGATTTTCTGCCCGTCCAGACCGGCCCTGGGGCCCACCCAGCCTCCTGTAAAATGGGTACCGGGTCTTTCCCGTGGGTAAAGTGCAGCCGGCGCGTGCTGCTGACCACTCACCCCCTTCTAGTGCCACGGTCATGGAAAAGTAGAGCTATACCTATACCTCTACCCACCCTCTGGGCCACACTGGGCCTATAATGGGATCACTTTACCTTTACCTGTCTGCTTTTTACACACCTTTCCTTTACCTTCCTAAGTTCTTGTGGGGATCCCACAAGAATCTCTGATAGGTCCTCTGCTGTTTAATTTATTCACTTATGACCTTTGTAACGTACTGAAGTATTGCAAATACCTATTATTTGCTGATGACATTAAAATTTTTCATGTCATACACTCCCCAGATGATGGCATTCTGCTGCAGTCTGATATTGACCATATATAAGGTTGGTGTATGGCTCACTTCATGAAACTAAACATCAGCAAAACTAAGGTTACTGCTTTTAATAGAAAAAGCAAGTGTTCTCTGTTATGTTTATTACAGACAATGTGAAAGACCTTAGTGTACAGTGCATTCAGAGGTGCATTTCCACATTCATGTAAACTACATTTTCTCCCAGTCCATAAGGATGCTAGTTAATATGAACTCTAACCTATTCCTTGTCCCCAATTGATAGCTTAATAATATTGTATGTAACGCTAGTTAGACCCAAACATGAGTATGTATCAGATGTGTGGAACTCTACTGTCTACTGATGCCAAAAACTTGGAGCACATGCAGTGGAAGTTTGTAGCCCTGCTTAAAAATCTTTCTTTCCTCATGACCATGTCACTTATGAGAAAGTAATGGAAGTTTATGGAATTTTTAAAGCTTCATACCCCTCATGACAGAAGACTGTGTCTTGTTGCATTATTTTTCATTCCTGCTTAAAATGTTTCCTGTTTCTTTTGGTTGTTACTGTTATTCAAGTTCTTCCTCATAATTTCAGAAATTCCTGCATCTTTACTGTGACTTTTAAAAGTCTGTGTCTGTTAGGTGTGGCTTGGCTACTAACCTTGTGTGCAGAGATGGCAATATATTTAGAAAGTGGATTACTTCATTCAAACAGATTGTGTCCAAATCTGTGGCATTATGTAAACAACGTATCTATGTTATTGATGGTTTAGTGTTTTGGCCCCAGTAATTCCTGCAGCCATATTATTTTATTTTGTTTTTGTGCATTTGTGTTGTTCTTGTGTTGTATTTATAATTTAAATTTGTGCTGTTAAGTTTGCACATTCATATATACCTATTTTTTATTACTGTTATTTTAAATTTATTCTTGCACATTAGTTAATTATGTGGTGGTCTTCTGGTATTCCAGATCTCAACAAGAGATCATAGCAGTTTACCTGAGCACTTCACAAATGATG
>Ga0209755_10008454_pt1 | contig 11013 bp, 7 predicted proteins | sample TergutCo191P1_FD_187301 | JGI IMG/M metagenome (GOLD analysis project Ga0209755, IMG submission 187301) | Cornitermes sp. P1 segment gut microbial communities from Petit-Saut dam, French Guiana - Co191P1 (SPAdes) (version 2) | ecosystem: Host-associated > Arthropoda: Insects > Digestive system >... | reverse complement strand
TATCGCGGGCTCTGTCCGCAGTATCTCGTTGACCCGGCCAAGGCTCACGGCCCCGCGCTGAATCACGTTCACCACCCAGCCCGCGCCCATAAGCGGCCAGATCAACATTTGCAGATAACGGAACAGGGCCACCAAGTCGCCGGGTGTCATCTGCCCTTCGATTACCCGTATGCCGCCTACCAAAAGCACAATAAGAACCGTAAGCCCGGAAAGAAAACTGACAAACGGAAAGAAAAAGCCGAACATCCGTACCAGGCCCATGTTGGCGTCACGGTAATTGTCGTTTGTGTCCGCAAACTTTTTTATGAACCACCATTCTTTTACAAAAGACTTTACCACCCGTATTCCGGCAAAGGTTTCCTGGGCCGCGTCACTCAGTTCCGAATAGGCTTCGTGGCTCCGGCGGAAACGCCTGCCTATGGCCTTGCCGAAAACCAGAATCACCAGCGTTATAAGCGGCAGGGGAAGAACAGCCCAGAGCGCAGTGCTTGCGTCCTGCACAAAGATAATCACCAAAATGGCGGCGGCCATAACCGTGCCGTCTATCAGCGCGACAAAGCCCATGCCTATAGATTCCCTCACGGCGTTCAGGTCGTTGGTGGCACGCGCCATGAGGTCGCCGATTTTTTTCTTCTGGTAAAAGTCATACGAAAGGGAAAGCATGTGCGAAAAAAGGTTTTCGCGCAGTTCAGCCTCAATGCGCCGCGAAGCGCCGTGAATAAAGTAGCGCCAGAAAAAACGCCCGGAGGCAATGAGCGCCATAAGGCCAACCATCGCCGTAGCGGGGATGATGACATCGCGCACCTGGAAAACGCCAAGGGAAATAGTGTCCACCGCCTGACGCATAAACTGGGGAATGATTACCTGGGCGGCATCGACGATAAGCAGGAAAAAGAGGCCCAGCGCGTACCGGAACCTGAAACGGCGAAAGTAGGGAAGCAGGCTGCGGTATTCTTTCAGGGAAGATTTTGCGCTGTCAGATGCCATGTTAATCTCTTGGCGCTAACTATATATGAAAAAGGAAACGGCAACAAGGGCGGAATAATCCCCCATACTACACCCTCTTGTGCACTGCCTCGTCCTGCTTCTTCATGTCAACTTCCAGCTTCGATGCCCAGATATCCGCTTTCCGTTTCAACGTTTCCGCGTCCGAGCGTTCCCCAAGAAGTATATGAATGCGCTTAAGGGAATTAAGAAAATGTATACCCATTTTAAAATCATCAATACGGTTTGTTGAAAGTTCGTACTTTTCGCGGTAGCGGTCGGCGGCCTGGAGCAGAAGTTTCTTCATCAGGCGCAAGTGGTACATGGTGGGCTCGTAGTCCGGCGAACAGGGGTCGGTATTCACCACCGCTGTTTTAAGGTTCATGATATTTTTCGCCACCGCGGCATAGCGGCCCTCAAGCTCGACAAAGGCCCACTTCCACTTTGTGTTATCCCCGTAAGCGTCTTTCAAAAGATGCAGGGCCAGCCCCATCTTCCTGATAAGGTTATACCGCTTCCGCGCGTCTATCGCGGCGATTTCGGTCAGGCGTTCCTCGTACTCGGAGAAGGGGACATCCACCAGCGGGCTTACGACTTCCTCAAGGTAGATGACGGCCTTGTAAAGCGATTTTCTGCCGTCATTAAGGGCTTCCTCGTTGCGGAGCTTCAGCATGGCCTGGGAAACGCCGCCCAGGACTATGTAATTGGAAGCGAGAAAGATCATCTCGTTGGCAAGGATCAGACGCTTGAAGGCCGCGCCCTGACTGTCCCGTTTGATAACCTGCAGCACGGTTTTTTCCCGTTTTAAAAGGGCTTGAATCGTGGCTTTGTACGGTTTTATTCTCTCCAAATATTGATGACGATCTTCACTGGAAATCTTCGCCATTGCTCTCCCCGTTAACGAACGATTTTAACGATTCAACAGTTAACTGCCATACTTTGCCAATAGTTCATCCGCGTGCGCAAGGGCTGCGGCTCCGGATTCACCGGCAAGCATGCGGGCAATTTCCTGGCGGCGCTCTTCTTTGCCCAAAAGGGAAACGCCCGTCACCGTCCTTTCTGTCCCGCCGTCGTTAATTATTTTTTTCTCCACCTTTAAATGATTATCGGCCCTGACGGAGATACTTGCAAGGTGTGTGACGCAGAAAATCTGCTTGCCCTTCCCTATCCGTGACAGGTATTCCCCCACCGAAAGAGCCACTTCCCCGCCTATGCCGGTGTCTATTTCGTCAAACACCAGCGTTTGTGCATCGGTGCTTGTCTTCGCAGCGTCCCCGCCGGACATTTCTGTACCGCAAAGTATGGTCTTAATCGCCAGCATCACCCGCGACAGTTCGCCGCCGGAAGCGATGCGGGCCAGCTCTTTCAGCGGCTCCCCGGCATTGGCGGAAATCATGAACTCAACGTCATCTGCTCCCCAGGGGCCGCAGACCATGTTCGCGCCTTCCTTGCCGGCCTTGGCGCGCACCTGTGCGGAAAAAACCGCGCTGGGCATGCCCAGGCTGGAAAGTATTTCCGTAATGCCCGCTCCCAGGCGCTTGGCCCCTTCGGCCCGCTTGGTACTCAGGGCTTGGGCCTTTGCCGCAAGGTCTTTCTCCAAACCGCTTATCGCAGCTTTAAGCTTATCCCTGTTTTCCTCTGTTACAGAGAGCGCTTCAATCTCGGCCTCGGCCTCGGCTTTGTAGGCCAGGATTCCGTCCTCGTCGGAAAAAAGATCGGCCTCCCTCGCGGCGCTTGGGCGGTATTTCTTTTTCAGCCGGTACAGCAGGGAAAGGCGTTCTTCCACTTCCTCAAGCCGCTGGGGGTCGTAACTAAGGGCGTCCCTGTACCGCCTGAACTCAGAGGAAATGTCTTCGGCCTCATAGTAAAGGTCTTCAACGCGCTTTTGAAGCGGCGAAAGGGAAATGTCGATAGAAGCCGAAGTTTCCAGGGCGCTTCTGGACCTCCGGGCAAGGCCGAGGAGCGAAGGCTCATCGTCAAAAAGGGCCGATGCCGCCGCGTTTACCTGGGCGCTCAGTTTTTCAAAATCCCCCAGGCGCTGGGCTTCGGCTTCAAGTTCCTTTATCTCCCCGTTTTTTGGGGCGGCCTTCGCAATTTCCTTTACAGCGTAATCCAGTATTTCAAGCCGGGCCTCCCTGTCGCGCTCTGATGTAAAAGAAGCGTCCAGGGCTTTGCGTTTTTCCGCCAGTTCAGTAAAGAGGCGGTGAAAGGCCGCCGCTTCGTCCTCAAGACCGGCAAAGCGGTCAAGGTACACGCGGTGGGTTTCCTTGCGGAGCAGGGACTCGTGGTTATGCTGGCCGTGCAGATCAAAGAGAAAGCCCATAAACTCGGCAAGTTCACCGCGGGTTATCGGCACGTTCTGAATATAGATGGAACTGCGCCCGGAAGACTTAACCTTGCGCCGTATGACAATACGGGAATCGTCGGTTTCTATTTCCCGCGCCGCAAGCCATTCCAGGGCATCGCGGTTTTTCTCCTCGACAGAGACCACCGCGGAAACAGCGGCCTCATCGCAGCCAGAGCGGATTACCTCCGTGTCGGCCTTCGCGCCCAGGAGAAAGCTTAACGAACCCACGATAATGGACTTCCCCGCGCCTGTTTCCCCGGTAAGGACAGAAAAGCCGCTTTCAAGGTTAAGGGTAAGGCTGTCTACAAGCGCGAAATTCCTGACTCCCAGTTCTTCAAGCATGAATCCCTCCTTCTTCGCCGCCGGCCCAGGCAAGCTTTGTTTTCAGGGCCTGGAAAAAAACCGCGCGGCCCGATGCTATAAGCAGGCTGTGGTAGGGCGCTTTCTTTAGATAAATCCTGTCCCCGCCCTTGAGTTTTTCCGTAACCTGGCCGTCCACGGTAAGCAGCACCCCGCTGCGCTGTTCTTCCTCCACCTCCACCAAAACAGTTTCCCCGGCGGGAAGCACCATGGGGCGGTGCGAAAGGGTAAAGGGGCAGATAGGGTTAAGGATAATGGCCTCCAGTTCCGGGTCGACAATGGGGCCGCCTGCCGCGACCGAGTAGGCCGTAGAACCGGTAGGCGTGGAAACAATAAGACCGTCACAGCGGTAAAGGCCGAGTTTCATGAAATCCCCCGCGTCCGCTTCGCTGTAGGAAACCCGCAGTGATATGATTTTCGCGATACCTGAGGCCGAAATAACCAAATCGTTAAGACAGCAGCCCCGAAGCACTTCCGCCCCGTCCCGCTCCACCGCCAGTTCCAGCATAAGCCTTTGGGAAAGACCTGCCGTCCCCTCAAGCCAGCGGTCAAAAGCCGCCCGCCATTCGCCCGGGCTTACCCCGGCGATAAAGCCGAACGTCCCAAGGTTTACCGGAAAAATCGGAACCCCCCGGGGCGACATGGTTCTGGCGGCATATAAAACCGTTCCGTCCCCGCCCAGGCTTATCGCGACATCGTAGCCTTCCTCGGTATTAAAGTCGGGTTTCCCCTGAAAACAAAAGATGTCTGACTCTATCTCCCGCAAACCCAATTCCCGCCGTATTTCCTCGCCCAGATCACGCGCGTGCTTCTTTTTGGGGTTGATGAACAGGATTGCCCGGCGGACGTTTGCTGAAACCGGCTGAAGACTCAAACCCTTCATCATCAGCTCCTATGGCAGGGTCAGGATTAGTTTTGCAATCCTTTCCGCGTCCGACAGTTTCAAGCGTGGATAAAGGGGAAAGAGGACGGTTCTGAGGGAAAGGGAATAGGCTTCCGGGCATTGTTCCGGGGGAATTATGCCGCTTCCGACAAGGGTATTTTCAAATGCGTTTTCCACAGCGGTATTTTTTTTGCGGGCATAGGCTTTTACATCCTTTACGCCCTGCGTCAAAACCAGGGGGAAAGCGTAATTGTTGTATTCTACGTCTGTGTGAACAAAGCGCGAGTGCCTGGTTCTCAAAGCCGACTGGGTATAATGCTGGGCAATTTCCCGGCGTTTTGAAAGGTTCTTCGCCGCCTCCCTAAACTGGACTACCGCCAAAGCGGCGTTCATGTCAGGAAGCCCGTATTCCGGGGGCAAATCGTCCAGGTTGCGGAGCACCGCCGCGTCCCGGCGGCTGGTCGCGTAAAGCAGCGCGCCGCCCCCGCTGGTAAGCATGTCCCGCTCCTCAAGGCCAAGAATGGTAAACACCCCGACATTCCCCACAGGGATAACAACCACCGGCTCTCCAGGCGCACTCTCCCCGGCTTCGGGCTGCTGTGCTCCTTCAAGTTCTGAACTCCCCTGTTGAATATAGGAACCGTAACTCTGGGAGCAGTCTTCGATTATCGGAAGCCCCAGCTCCGCAATACCGGCAGCATCGCTTAAGTAACCCAGGGTATGGTGCAGGACTATACAGCGCGGATCCACGCCTTCGCCCCTGGAAGCAAGCGCTTTTTCCACGGTTTCCCGGTTCAAACACGCCGCAGAGGACGGCACATCACAGTAAAGGGGAACAAGGCCTGAATCTTTGATAACCCGGTCATAGTAAAACGGCGACAGGGCTGAAACAATAACAGCCTGCCCCCGTTCAAGGTTCAGCGACTGAAGCGCCAGGTGAAGGGCAATAACCGGACTCCGCAGGGCGAGGCAGTAATCGAACTTAATCTTTTCACGGGCTGTTTGAATGAGAACTTTGGACTGTTCACCAGGGCCTATTTTATCCTCCACCATCGCCGTTAATACCGCGTCCATCTCTTTTCGCCTGATGGTGGGGGAGTAAACTTCAATTTTCAAGTAAAGAACCTCTTTTCACTTCGTTCCAATCGCTTGGACTTCCATGCATTACCCGCATTTACCGGGAAATCGGTCTTCGCAGCTCGGCCAGTTTTTGCAGTTCCTTGGGATTAAAGAGATCCCGAATATCCAAGATGATAAGATACCCCTGTTCCTGGCGTACCACACCCTGTATATATTCGGCTCCAATACCGCTTACCATTTGGGGAGGAGGCTGTATCTCCTCTTTCTCTATGGTTACGACACGGGAAACTTTATCAATAATAATCCCCAGCTTCATCCCGTCTATGTTCAGGATGATAAAAGCCGACAGAAGTTCATCTTCTTCGGAAGCTGTCGCTTTCTTCAGATGGAACCTCTTATGAAGATTGACGATAGGGATGATCTCACTGCGGAGGTGAAAAATCCCCTCTACATACGTGGGCGCATTTGGAATGGCCCGGACATCCTGAACTCGGACTATCTCCTTTACGTCCATTATGTTAATGCCGTACAGCTCTTCCCCAAGCTGAAAGGTTACTAGTTGGTTAGATTCAGACATATTTTTACTCCCTTTCCAGGCCCACCTTAACCAAGGTTGTTTATTTGAAGATCCATTAAGTACCGTTTAAAATTATAGTATTAATCAAGAGTTTTTTCAAGAGGGAAAAGAGAAAAAACACATAAAAACAGCACAATTTGCCCTTTTTCCGGTAAAAATTCGGGCCGCAGCTCCCTTCGCCCGCTCATTCCGTCACTTGAGCTTCTCCAGCAAAGACTCTGTCAACGCCAATGCCTCGTCAAAATCGGACATCAATATGCTTCTGGATATGGCCTGGACAGCGGCAGCTTCCCCGCAGAGTTTCTGGCCCAAAAGGGTATCCATTATGCTGTTCATCGCGTGGGCGTCCAGGGCTTCAAGGGCCTGCTTTAACTGGGCAAGTTTTGCCTTTAATGCCTCTGTATCCGGGGGAAAATCTGCTTTTTCAAGGTGCGCCGATACAAAATCCTCGATATTGTCCAAAAGCAACTCGAGATCCGCCAAAAACATCTGGTGATGCTCCATGATAAAATCCAGGTTCGCCTGCTTTCCGGCTTTCTCCAAGTCCCTGGCGGCATTGGACAGCGCTTCAGCGCCGATATTCGCGCTGGCGCTTTTCAGCGCATGAACAAGAATTGTATACAGGGGTATATTGCCCGTTTTAAGGCATGTTTTGAGCTGTTCTATTTTCTCACGGCCATCATCACAAAAGACAGTAAGCGTTTCCACATACCGCTCAACAGAGCCGCCTGTCAGCACAAGGCCTTTGCCGGTATCCACCCCGTTTATTTTAAGGGTCTTTAGTGAGAAAGCGTCTTCGCCGGCGGCCTTATCGGATCTGCTGCTGTCATGCGGCAGGGAGCTTCTGCGTTTTTCCCTGGGTATCCAACGCTCAAGGATAGTGTTCAGCTTGACCGTATCAATCGGCTTTGCCAGAAAACCGTTAAGGCCGTTTTCTATAAACATGTCCTGCGTACCGGAAATGACATTGGCGGTCAACGCGATAATGGGCAGCTGCGTGTAATAACTGTGCCCCAGAGCCCTGATGCGCCGTGCGGCCTCAACGCCGTCCATTTCAGGCATCCAGTGATCCATAAAGACCAGATCATAATGCCGGGCTTGAACCGCGGCAACTGCCTCCGCGCCGCTTTTGCATAAATCAACCTGCATCTCATACGGCAGCAGCAAACCTTCAGCGATAATCAAATTGGTTTTTATGTCGTCAACCACAAGAACCGCAGCCTCTGGTGCGACAAAATGCGTGAGGGAGACATCATTCTCGTTGTAGGAGTAGGCTTCGGCCTGGCCGTTCATGATGGAGGCAACGGATATGCAATGCGCCGGCATGGCAAGAATACTTCTGCCGTCATTGGAAGATGCCTCGCCAAACTCCGTGATGACAACTATTTTCGAAGATTTCTCATACTCAAGAATTACACGCTTATGCTGCCGGTACAGCGCATACGCAACAAAAATAAAATCATAGGTATTCCCGGTAAGCTTCTCGTAAAACCCGGCATACTCTGAAACAAGGTCGCTGTTTACACCCAGATTCTCAAGCGTGGCGGTGATGGACGCGGCGTATATGTCCCGGCGCTCAAAAATGAGTACGCTCTTTTTTTCCGGATTTTCGACATACGCCAATTTTTCGCTCAAACGGAACTTTTGGGGCAGTGTAATGGTAAAGGTGCTGCCGTGTCCGTATTCAGAACAAGCCTTAATATCCCCGCCTACCGCTTTAAGGATATTCCAGGTAATCGCAAGTCCCAGCCCCGTTCCTTCAATGTTTCTGTTTTTCGCCGTATCACACTGGACAAAATCGGTAAACAATTCATCAATATCTTCTTTTTTTATGCCTCTGCCGGAATCCGTTACATCAATCGTTAAGTTAACCGTATCGTCAGTGAGCATTTGCCCCTTCACGGTGAAGGTCACAAAACCTTCATCGGTGTACTTTATCGCGTTGCCCAAAACGTTAATCAGCACCTGGCGTATCCGTGTTTCATCCCCGTACAGCTCGTTTGGGATGCTGTTATCGATATACACCGCAAAACGCAGATGCGAATCAATCGCCCTCATTCTGATGATGCTGATAACATCGTTTATCAGCGAAGAAAACTGGTAATAATCCGGAATAATTTCGAATTTCCCCGATTCGATTTTTGTGAAATCCAGAATATCGTTGATGATGGATAAAAGATTCGTGCCGGCCTGCTTGACCGTAAAAATATGCTGGCGAACAGCGCCCATATCTTTTTCGCGCAGGGCAAGCTCAGCCATGCCTATAACCGCGTTCATGGGCGTGCGTATCTCGTGGCTCATTTTCGCAAGGAAGTTACTTTTGGCCCGGGATGCCTCGTGTGCCGCAGCCTCCGCAGCCTTGTGCTGGCTGATATCCCTTGATATCCCAAGCATGCCTATCAACTCGCCGTCCCTGATCAAAGGGGCCTTGATGGTTTCAAAAAGCCTGCGGGAAGAATCGGGAAAGGTAAAATATTCTTCCACTTTAACGGGGATCCTTTCGGAAAGCACCCTTTTGTCCGTTCCCATGAAACTCATTGCCATTTTTTCATCGATTGTAAATACCTCAAGGGGATTTTTGCCGATAATTTCAGTTTCGCTCTTTCTGGCAAATTCCAGAAAACTGTGATTACAGCTTGTGTAGCGTCCGTTTATATCTTTTGCGAACATCATGTCAGGCATTGATTGATATATGGTAGAAAGGGTAATCATCTGGTTTTTGTACTTTTTCGTGGTAAACATATTTTTTATGAACAAAACAACCAGGATAACAAGGAGCGCAACGAATAAGCCTATTAACACAGAAAAAACCAGAATCAAACGCTGGTAACTGGCATACAGACGCGGATAATCAAAGGAAGCAGACGGTTCGATCGCAAACGCTTCAACTGCATAAAAGAAAAATCCGAAAGCACCGCCAAACAACAACAAAAATACTATAACCAGGGCATTTTTGCCGGTCATAGGAAGCTCTCTACTCCCATAAATTCTTTTTCATGATCAAGGAAAATACCAACAAGTATGGGATCAAAATATGTCCCCCTGTTATTTTTTATTATATTCGTGGCTGTCTGATGCGACATTCTTTTCCGCTCAGGGCTGTCGGATGTAAGGGCATGATACACATCGACAATAGCTATCAGCCTTTCCTGCAGCGGAATTGCGCTGCCTTTTATTTCTGACGGATATCCGCTTCCGTCCCATCTTTCGTGGCGGGTTCCGGTCAATCTCTCTGCATGATGAAGCAGCATGGCTTCATTCAAGTCTTCGTTTTCGAACAGCAAAACTTCGTTTCTGTACCGCTCATGCTTCAGCAATGCGGTGATGAGTATGGTCAGGTAACGCCGCACCCTGTCCATTTGCCCGGTTTTCACGCCGGTTTTGGCATCCATTATGGCGGCCACAATCTGCGATTCGGACTTGTCGACAATACCGTTATGTTCACGCTGGGCAGCAATAATCACGCTGTTGTTCATAACCCTTTTGAACTCTTTTTCGTGCATGAGGAAAATGTCCGTCAGCACAGGATCAAATTGTGTCCCGCTTCCGCTTCGTATAATTTCAACCGATTCCTCATGCGTATAAGCTTTTTTGTAGGGGCGATCATTGGTCAGGGCATCATAAACATCTACTACAGCCATCAGTCTTCCCTGTAGCGGAATTTCCACTCCCTTAAGGCCAAACGGGTATCCCGTTCCATCCCATTTTTCATGATGGCTGCCCGCCAATATTTTAGCGTGTTTCAAAAACGCGCTCTCCGGCGTACTGCCCTCGATTTTTTCTATGATCTTGATTCCATGAATCGTATGCTCTTTCATCTCCTCGTTTTCAGCATACGAAAGCCTGCCGGGCTTCATCAATATTTCGTCTTTTATGGATATTTTTCCCACATCATGCAGCTGCGAGGACATTATAAACAGGTTGATATCCCACACCGCAAGCTCTTTGGTATAGATGTCATGATTCAAAAGGAAGTCAATAAAAAGGGCAAGGTATTCCTGCGTCCGCTCAATATGGCCGCCGGTTATGTTGTCGCGCGACTCAACAAGCTCCGCAACCGTTTTTAATATCGCGCTTTGCAGCTCAAAAACAGTTTCCGTTTTCTTGCTCACCATTTTTTCCAGGTTTTGGCTGTAGTTTTTCAGCTCCTTCTTTTGCGCCGCGACAAGCAGATGGACTTCCAGGCGCTTTAAAAGCAATTCACGCGAAAAAGGTTTTGTAATATAGTCGATGGCCCCTAAACTCAGGCCCTGAATCTCACATTCCGGGTCAATAATCGAAGTCAGGAAAATAACGGGAATATCCGCATTTTTTTCATTGGCTTTAAGTTCTTCTATGACCTCATAACCGCTTATATCCGGCATCTCAATATCCAGCAGTATCATATCCGGAACCAATTTTTCAAGGAGCTGGAACAGCTTGGTGCCTGATGGGGCGGTAAAAACATCGTATTTTTCTGAGAGCGCGTTTTTGCCTATCGTAAGGTTTGTAATGTCATCATCTACAATAATTATTTTGCAGCGGCCGCGTTCCAATAGTTACTCCTTCAATTAAACGTTGGCGCAATTAATTATACACACTTCTGCTTATCAAAACAAGCAAAAAAAACGTATTGTCTATTTACCCGCTTTAGAGTTTTGGAGATTTTTACAATAAAAAAAGCCTGGCGACGACCTACTTTCCCACCCCTCAGGGGGGCAGTATCATCGGCGTAAGAGGGCTTGACTTCCGTGTTCGGGATGGGAACGGGTATGACACCTCCACCATAATCACCAGGCATTA
>Ga0209755_10008453_pt1 | contig 11014 bp, 1 predicted proteins | sample TergutCo191P1_FD_187301 | JGI IMG/M metagenome (GOLD analysis project Ga0209755, IMG submission 187301) | Cornitermes sp. P1 segment gut microbial communities from Petit-Saut dam, French Guiana - Co191P1 (SPAdes) (version 2) | ecosystem: Host-associated > Arthropoda: Insects > Digestive system >... | reverse complement strand
CCTTGATTTTTTTTTTGACCAGAGTGTACAAATAATTTCTGTTACATTCTGGAACTTATTTATTATTTTATGTTTTCAGAAAGGCCCACTTCACCTATATTACCGCATTTTTGAATATTGTCAATTGAGCAACAAAAGAATGAAACTGGATGTTGGCACTTCTGTGAATGCGGTTGCAGTGGCATCTGCCAAGGAAGAGGATGAAGGGACTGTAAAGACAGAACCAATGGACATTGATATTATCAGAACGTCAGTTGAATCAGAGCATGAGAATGTACAGAATGTGGAAGAAGTGAAGAACATTGTTTCAGATGAAGAGAACAAGAGCACTGGCACTGAATCATGGAAAGAAGTTCAAATTCAGATCAGTGAGAATGGTGTTATGAGTGTGACAGACATTACAGTGCCACCTGTGATTGAAAATAACAATAACACAGTGATGACAAATTGTATTCCAGTATCAGATGAAGGCTCCAAAATTTCATTAATACTGTATGGTAATGAACAGAAATCCAGACCCACAGAAGGAATTCAGAAAGAAACCAGACATATGCTTTCGTCTAAGGAATTCGAATGCTGCAAACCTAACATTATGGAAGAAACAAGAACGCCAGCCACAGTGTCATCAACAGTGTCAACTATAGCAACCAAATCAACTCAACCATTGTCATCTGCTGCAGGCACAGCAATTACAACATCGCTTGTGTCGACGACACTTGAGGGTTCTAAAAAGCGTGAACATGTGAAAACATCTTCAGCAGAAAATGTAATGAAGTCATCAGCAGTAGAAAGTGCTGTAATGAAAAATTCCACAGATGCAAATTTTCCTGCAAACCAAAGTGATATCCTGTTGCCTGTCCTTGTAACCTCAGCTGCATTGAACCCATGTTCTGTATCCACTGTTACATCATCGGGCAATATTTCCAGTGTTGCGTCATCTCAGCAAACGGTTGAGGTGACTGCGTCCAACAGAAAGTCCACAAACAGTTGCAATAAAAGTATTAAGCATGGTTGTCTGTTATCTGAAACAAAATTTTCTGCCATACCTTCGAGTCTTAAACATTCACAACTTACTCAGTCGCAGCCACTAGCGTTAAAAGTTGGGCACACTTCATCTGGTTCAAGTGGTAAAGAACCGAGTAAGGTAACTGATGGTGTTGATCTGTCAGCTAAGAGAGATACACCAAAAATGGCAGTTGTTGCGCCTACTCAGTCGGTGGTAACAAATTCTGCAAGTAGCAAGAAACCTTTCAATTCCAGTAGTAGTTCGTCTCCTGTTGGCTATAAAACACTTAAAACACCACCCAGAAGTTGGAATCAAAGTATTACCAGGTTGAGTTTCTTATCCTCTACCAAAAATAACTCATACATGGCAAATACAGTGGGAGTTTCATGTGATGGACGGCGCTCAGGTGATCCAGCTGGTAAGGGTGGTGACAGTTCTGGTACAGTTGGTTCAGGCAGTAAAGGTATGGGTTGTGGAAACAACACTGTTCCAGTGAAACCAAATAGGTTTTTCAGAATGCGTAATATGCCTCGATACCTTGGCAATCCTGCTTCGGGAGTTAAACCCATGTATCAGGTTGCCTCAGTAAACAAACAGGAATTGGTAACTCAAACAACTGGTCACACTTCAGTTGTAAAGCCAGTGTACCAGGTAGCTTCTTCCACAAGTCAGCATAACACTCTTCCTTCACACAGCTCATCTGGAAACCTAATGCCCATGTATCATATAGCCGGTTCAGGTGGGGGTAATAAACTTGATTCTACATTAGCATCTTCTGTCACACATACAGCATGCTCAAAACCGGTCATGACTGGATACATTGGGAATCAGCAAGGTAGTAAGATGGATTCTGGTGTGTCTGTCCCAGTTGTTTCACCGTCATCAGGGTCAAAACAGGTGTCCCACCAAAGTACAAATCCACAGCAAAACAACAAACTGGACTGCAGTATTGCCACACAGTGTGTCACACAGACGATTACTGATACAAAGCCAGTTTCATCTGGTATTGTGGGTTTAAGTCAGCAGTACTACAATAAAATTGCAGATTCTGGAACCACAGTGCACACATCACTGGCATCTTCCTCTAAGTCTATGCCTTCCATGTGTTCTGCCCAGTCAGGCAGTTCTGATCTCTCAACTGCATCTTCCATTGGCAAATCCAGAGAAGGTAACAATAGTAAACAAGAGTCTGGGTTACCACTCATCTCGGGAGTGAAGTCCCCGCATCAGGTAGGATCTATGACACCAAATAAACCAGATTCTGTAACTCCCCCAGTGTCAAAACATGGTAGTGTAACATTGATGAAAATAGATCCAAAAACATTGAGTCCAATTGTTGTTGGAGCATCTTCCTCTCCAGGAACACCTCCTCTCTCTCTTTCTCCATCTCCTCAGTCTTCAAATCCTTCTCAATCATCCATGATGCCACAGAACCTCAAAACACACACTCCACAGTTCCCTCTACCAGCACATTCTAGTTCAAACAGAAGTAGTGCATCACCCAATAATCCTATGGGTTCACCTTTTCTTCCCAATCTTCTTTATTCAAGTTTTCCTTTCACAGGTATGAGTGTTGGTGTTGGTGGCAGTCGTATGGGAGGGGGACCACCCCCTTTGGTTCGCGCAGGAACTGGGATTGGCCTTGGAGCATACCATCCACTTCCTCCTTCCATCAACATGTTGTTCAATCCTCATCATCGTTCACTTACACACAATTCCACGACAACACCAGGTTGTCAATCAAGTGTGCCACCACCTGCTGTGCAGAGGATACCAGCTTCAAACCCCCAGCCTAAAGGCTGTTTGGCAAGTGCTAACAGTTCTGTCAGCCCAAACAGTGGCGTTAACACTCCAGGATCAGGCAAGCTTCCTACCAACAATGGAGCAGGGCATCTTTCCCCGCAAAATATTTCCCATCAGAAAACACCACCTCCTACATCGCATTCACCTTCAGCAAGTCAGCAGTTGAAGTTGCGTACATCTCAGCCTTTGTCAAGTCAGAACTCCACAACGACCCAAGTACCATCACTGCAGACGGTTAGAGAGACTGTGACCAACCACCAGAAAGCAGCAGTGGGAAAACCTGAGCAGAAGGCAGTTGCAGATGTGAATACTATTCCTGTTGTGAGAACAGTGAATGGGGAACAGAGTTCTGGGGAGGTGCTGGGGAAGAAGTCGGATAATGGGACTGCCAGTGAAATTGGAACTGAGGGTGGAGGAGGTAAGGGTAAAAGGGAACAGGGTAGTAGCAACAGTAGTAGCAAGGCCAGTAGTTGCAGTCGTGTTGGTGATGGTGGTGGTGGCAATGGTGGTGGTGGTGTTGGCACCAGCATGGCACCAGAACAGGGTATTGCTAGTGTAAATAACTCAGTCTGTAAAAAGAAGACCTTCACAGAAGGAAGTGAATGTGAACAGACGTCATGTGCAGGGAAGGAGGAAGCAGTTGACATAACACAAAATCAAACAAAACTGAAGCAGGATGCTAAAGAAACGGGTAGTGATAAGGGAAATGATAGTGGAGAGACTGTAGAAACAAGAAAGCAGCTGGAAAAAACATGAAATATTTCTGTGTTGCAAGTAATTAGTTTTATTGATTCTAATTATTACTATCATGGTATTTAAGTAAAGGTCTGTTTTTAACTCAGTATATAAGTATAACGCAGTTATATATATATATATATATATATGTTGCCTTCCACACAACTGAAGGGCCTGTTGCACCAGAATTAGTTGTAATTTATTTGCTGAGAGGAGATAGGCAAGTTATTGGAAGGCTTAACTGATCAGGGATATTAGTGATTGTTGTGTGTACTGTTAAGAAGTGTTGTAAGTTGGTTTGGTGCAGCCGGCCACAGTGCAGTTTAAGTCTACACACTGTTAGGGGATAACTCTGCGTAGTAGGTGACAGTCAAGTGCAGTCCCAATTGGTGGTGTTGTTTGGGGTGTGTGATACTGAAATAAACATTAGTTTCCATATTTTTTAGAAGTTTGAGACATTCACATCTTAGGTAATGTAGATTCAGTTGTAATGCCTTTGTGGTGAAAATGTATTTTGGAACTGTTAAAGGTGGTATATTTATAAAAGTTGAAAGGATATAATCTTTAAGGTTATATACTCCATAGTTTCATTAAGAAGGCCCAGGGTGTAAGAGCTCACATGAAGAGTAATGCATCATGGCGGTGAGTCACTGGTGATTTGAAACCACATAATAAAGACTGCTAGAGTAATTACATGATGAAAGTGCTTTGCTTACAGGAACAGAAATTTGTTTACCATTGTCTTACAAGAAGGAACTGTACGCTGTAGCTAAAAGGCGTTCCAAAAAATGCAAGTTTGGGTCAAAGTGCTTGATAACTGCAAATGTTAATGTATAAACCACACTGTCAGGTGCCTCTGTGTTTTGGAGAGTTACATAATTGTAGTTATGAGGAGTTTTATCTGTTAGCATTTTCCCTACAACTTGTTCTCTCTTTTATGCTAGGATGTAATTAATTACATTAAATGCTTTATTGTTCAACTAATGCACTCAATTATATAAAATCGTTAAATTGTTAAAACCAATTAAATTTATAAAAGATACTCCAACATGTTTCGGTTCATGTAGGAACCATCATCAGGGAGCTACCACCAGTGCTCAGCTAAAATTACAAGTCACGTTCAACTGTGCGTGTCGGTACAGACGTTGTCTGTGTTATGGCGGCGTATTCTGATCTGGTGTGCGTGTGTATGGTTCACTGTGCAAAGAAGTATTGTCTCTACTTTGTTGCACAGTGGCGTGTTCATGTTTAACTGTGTACAACTAGTGGAAAGTGTGCTTTTTTCAACCAGCTGACTTTTGTGTATTGCAGCACTAGGTCTATTTAAAACATGGGCCATGTATATGCCTTCACTAGGAACAAGTGCTGGTTCCACACACAAAAGACAGGAGGGATTTCTAGAATTTCTTTGTAGTACTTTTCCTAGTACAGTATGCTTAGCTCTAGGCTGCAACATACTGCAAATGTTGGCAATTTGCAAACCAAAAATGAGTGATTGAAGGTGACTCTACCCATTTGAAATAAAACTTCCTGTTCCCCTATGATATCCAGGCTGTCTGCTGTTACTCCAAAAGGTTCAAATGTCATACTTTCAAGTGGTACCTCCACTACCCCTGGCTGCAAAAGACTACAGCTGGATCCCGAATCTACAATAGGATTCGTTCTGCACCCTGAATTTTAACTGCCACTGTCGGAGTGCCATGATCTAGGGTCACGGGGACTGTAACAAAATTACTGACAGCTCTTGCGGGTAATTTACGGTGGAAGTTGCTGCCGTGACTCCCGTCAAGTACAAGTTTTCCTGATGATCGGGTGTTTCGACGAGTAGCTTCAGCATAAGAGCTGCTTGACTTTCCCGTTTCCTTTGGTTTGGAGTGCTGATTCTTTCCCTCATTCTTTCTGGGGGGAAATTATTTGAAAAACATTTTTTGGCAAAATGTCCTGGTTTCCCACACTTAAAACAAGGCATTTTCCCTTCGCGGCTAGTGTTTGTCGGGCGGGCATTTTGCCGATGCTGCTTCTGGCCTACATGCAGCATGTCTGTGCTAATACAAGCAACCTGTCCGTACTCTGATCTTCCAAAGGTCTTCCATGGCTGACCAAAGTTGCCTCTACCTTTTCTGTGGGTTTCGGAATTCGAAAAAAATGCTAAATTTCTTTTCTCCTGTGCTTCTGCCTCAAACACTGTAATTGCAATCTGAAGTGCTTGGTCTGCTGTCACAGGCATTTGAAATCTAACCCGTTGTCCTGGGTCTCCAGATAGTCTGGCTATAAATATCGACAGTAACATCCGTTGAGCTTGGTCATAGTGAAATTTTTGAAGCAAAGGTCCTCAACATTAGGGACTGTTTTCATAGCCAGTGAATGAAATTGGTCCAAAAATTTGTGAGGGGTTTCATCTTCCATTTACTTGGTTGTCTGAAGTTGCATAAAGTGATATGTCACTTCTGACATCTCTCAATATGTGCAAAAATTTTGGCCTTGAAGTTTTCCCACGAAATGCTTGTACTGTGTAATTCTGGGTTACTGTTATAAAATGCTTTTCAAAACTGTAATCTGTATTTTATCAAATTAACTCCACTTTCCTCTTATAGCTGATGACTACACTAATTCAAGAAACTCCTTCACACTAACTGACTTTTCTATCCCAGACCACTTGGGTATAAGGGAAATTAGTGACAAGTCTTTCAGCACAGTAGGCCTACCTGAGCTAACTTGAATTCACAGGTTACTCATTTCTGCTTGTAAACTCTCTACAAGCTTTTGCAAATTTTCTACCATTGTGACTACCTTGTTTCAACCACAGTTTTAGAACCTCTAACAACTTGAGCGTATATTCCAGAATTTCAAGTCAGTCCATAACTTAAATCCACAACAAGGTAAATTAGAGCTGTATACACACAATAAGCAAATACAACACAAAAGGATTAACAATTTGCAATTAATGTAAACCATGTTACCACCACTTCTAATGTGAATATTAGTGCAGTATCCTACCTTCTACATCTCCCTAACTATGCACAATTCAACTTCTTTTCCTCAAAATGCGGAATTTTTGGCATACACTTCTAAAAGCAAAATGGTCTCTGTCCTCCTCTGACTGCTGCCAACCATATTGTAATGGGGTGTGGCAGCCATCCTGACCACTGACACCATTACCTAAAAAGTGTTTTGCTGCCACCACTTTGGACAACACTATTATTTATATATAATGTATTCTATGACACTGCCACATAGTACATGAATATTATAACATCTAAACAAAATATAATAACCCAATCGAAGTTTTAAGGTACAACAAAAAGTACTTCTCTAACTGATGGATTACAATTTCCTATAAAGGAACTACCATAAGGAAAACCTGATTACTTCCTGCTGCTACATATTCTTTCCATTACCCAACCAATCAGTTTGGAATACAAACTTATAAAGCACCCCAAATAAAATGAAATATAACCCAAATCATTTCACATGCTTCAGTTTGGCACCAAACAACTTAATCACACTTACCTGGCAAGCTAATTAGTAGTAGAGCCTACATCTTATAAATTTTACTCTTTCTCTACTCCCCATACTTCTACCGCTACCGGAGGTTCAATAAAGACTCTGTGCCATCACTTTACCAAGCTACACCACACTTTTGCACTAAAGTCAGCATTTCATATATTCACCTAGCAACAGTTTTCTGCAGTTTCAACTGGTTTACTGCTGCTATGCGAGTGATATGTGATCTGGCCTTCCTGTTTGTTCAACTGGGAGATGGACCCAACCGTCCATTAAAATGCTAGCAGCATGTATGAAATATATAAAATGAAATGGAATTGAATAAAATAAAATTTTCTGTATGGGGCACTACACTATTGAAATTACATCATTGTGTTACAGTATGTATTGCTGTGAATAAAACCAAAAGCAATTCCAGTGCTCTGGCACGAAAAGTTTCAGGTGCATTAATGTGATACAAAATAATGTATTTGCTTGGAAGTTATTATTTTTAAATAGTCTATGCATTGCAGTGTGAATGCTGGAAGGGGGAAGTACCCATTTAACACTGACAGTACATTAGCATTCTCAGGCCGATTTACCTAATTTCTCTGATTGCTGATCTGTTAAGCTGCTTGTTTAAACAGAGAGGGTAGGATTTATTATTATCTGTACAGTGGAATTATTGTAATTATATCTGGAAATTATTGAGCCACTAAGACAAAAATGGTCATTATGCTTTCCAGTCATCTAGCTGTGGAGGTTCAGACTGCTAGAACTTGCAAATCAAAGCATGCACACATTACAGTTTATCTCTGGTTTGGTCTTTGAATCATTGACCAGGTACCATGAAATTTCTTATTCACCAACTCATGCACAAGTGAATTGTGTTTAAAAAAATTTTTAAATTTACATTAAGATTGACAGTAAAACAGCTCGGACATGTTTCGGTGCATTCACACCATCATCAGGGAGCACATTACTCGTTCTTGCTAAAGTTACAGTCGTTAAAAATTGACCAGGTACCATGAAATTTCTTATTCACCAACTGCATATATGCAGCCACATCACCACACACTGATGTATTTTAATTGGCTATTTTAACAACTGTAACTTTAACAATAACGAGTAATGCGCTCCCTGATGATGGTGTGAATCTACCGAAACATGTCCAAGCTGTTTTACTTTCAATTTTAATGTAAATTTAAAAATTTTTTTAAAGACAATTCACTTGTGCATCAGTTGGTGAGTAAAAAAACTAGGATAATATCAAGATGCATGATATGTATTTGGGGGGGGAAAAAAAAAGTTACCATGAAATAAGTGTGTTGTGTGCCAGCCACCTTCATGCTGAGTGCCTTGTACCTTATGGCTTGGTCACTAAGCATTCAGTAATGTCATGTCATGTGTTCAAATTCTGTCTGAGTTGTACATTGGAGTGGTGAATTTTCATGTGTTTTCTGTATGAAAAGGTGCTCTGTTACAAAAGTAAGAACACTGCAGTATCATGAGTAGGATGATATATTAGGAGTTCCACATAGGAGAAATGTTATATTGTTGTAAGTAATTTAAGACTTCTAAGATTGTGTGTGTATACTTGGTTGTACCAGCACTTGAGGGTGGTCCAACTTGGGAAATGTGTCTGTACCTCTTCTGCCTGGGTTGTTGAGTAGTATACTGGAAGCTCTAAGATAATTGCACTGTACAAGACAAAGTACTTTTTTTTGTAAAATTTTATGATGGACTGATTTATTCATTACGTCTCAGTGTAATTATATACATTACCATCTTTTAATACCCCTCATAGTGCATGTATTTATGTCTATGAATAGGATACACACATCTTTATTACTGCAGATATCTAAATTGTTATCTTCACTGGTCTGTGAAATACTGTAGTGTCACAGCAATAGAACCTCCCACAAATAATTTGGACTGCACTTGACTGATGTAGTTTGGTGATATCTCAATCTGTGATTCTCTTAAAGAAGACAAAAAATAACAATAATTGTACTTCCCGTATAATAAGTAACATTATATACCTGTAAAATGTTTTCAAGCACCTGTTTGAAAAAGTTTGATGTTTATTTAGCTGGAAGGGTTTTTACAGTTGTTTGTTGACAGGTTTTACTGGCTCAAGAATGATATATTATTGAAATGGAGGTAACAGATTGAAGTGGAATCATTGTTAAAAAATTAAATTCAGCTCTTCAAGAGAAATGATAAAACAGAAGCAAATCCCATCATATGTTGAATGTTTTCTAGTCCCGACATCTATATTTTGATATGAAAGTGTAAATAAGTTACACTAGAGATTTTTACAGTTAGTACATAAAATGGAGTAAATTAAGATTTTTAAAAAGTCGTGTTTTTTAATTGTTTACTGATTCCTTTTGTGAAACTGCAAAAAGGAAAAGGGATTTCAGAGAATTATAGAACAGATGAAAATATGTGAGAGTAAGTACCTTAAAAACAAGATAATTATAGTGTGGTACCACTGTAAATATGTAAATGTTTTTAATTAATATTCTTTTAAGGTAATGGGATAAGGCTCTATTATTTTGCAATATTCTTTATGCGGGCAGAACATGAATGCTATAGGGACACATTCAAAGTGTTGCCTGCTCCTCTTTTAAAAATAGTATTGCAGAATTTCAGAACTTTGCCGTCTGCCTTAATTTAAAAAGAGATAATCATATTTTTATGTGCTTATTGTCATCAGTTCTGCTTCTCTGGTGTCCAGTAATGAAGCAGGACATATATTGCACCCGAAACACACACAAAAAATGTTCATTCAATATGGATTGTAATTCACCTTGTGTGTAGAGTTTGTATGTTCACCGGAGATATTTCAAGGAGCTGTACATTCTGTTCAGAGGTTTTTGTATTGATATAGTAACATGTATAAGAAAATTTAAAATGAGTTCTTTTCATATTCAGTCATAGTAATTTCCTCCATTGAAGGTGTTATGGGTGGTTACAGTTATGCATTTGCAGGAGTAATTTTATTTGCTGTCAGTTCTGAAGTTCAATTTGTAAGGAACTGAAGCTTACACACGTTTTACAGGGCGACATCCCATGCAGTGAAGATGAAATAAAGAGAAATTTTTCCTTCTGAATTAAAATTAAGATGAATTTGTATGAATGTTTCCCCAGAGTCAACTTCATGATCCTGAATTTTATTAAACTTACTTAAAAATTGTACCATTATCATGATGATTTCTTATATTTCACACCCAACCATCACTCCCATAGTGGGGTACTTCTGTCACAATGTATTTCTGGCATGTATGTTCATCCTCACGGCTGGTTTAATTACATAAACATGGTAATTGTTACATAACATAAATTATGTTGAGATTCAAGACTACAACAATTATGTTATTTCTGCGTGCCTTCTATGCTCATTTATGTGTTGCAGTGGTTAAACACTCCTTATTAATAATCTCCAGTTGAAGATGGACATATTTGTTTGAAATGCAGCTTGGAAAAAATAATCTGTGAATGATGTTTATGGGTTTTATTTGTGTTAGTATTGAAAAGATTTTCGCATTTGGACAGCAAGCAGTGTTAGGTTACTTTTTCCATCCATTAGTGTTTATAGGCCAATACTATCTGTGGTGTCTGGTTTTATAAATTGTTTGTTGGGCATTTGGTGGGGCTCCATGCAATGGGGGATTAGCCCATAATAAGACCTGTATGTACACAGGACAACACATACATAGAAAAACTGCAGTATTATGACCCTGCCCCAAGTGGGATTTGAACCTGTGTTCACAGTGCTCAACTATCTACTGACGGTACATCCCTTAGATCACCTATAATTGTAAATGGACTTAGCAGAGGTTGAACAGTTGAGTTTTTGGCTGTTGTCTGATTAACTTCAATTATGAATAAGAACAGATAAGAATTTGACATTCATAGGACCGTGCATTGTGATATATTCTTATAGTAAAAGCCAACAGGTTGCACTATTTCTCAAATTTA
>Ga0209755_10008452_pt1 | contig 11014 bp, 7 predicted proteins | sample TergutCo191P1_FD_187301 | JGI IMG/M metagenome (GOLD analysis project Ga0209755, IMG submission 187301) | Cornitermes sp. P1 segment gut microbial communities from Petit-Saut dam, French Guiana - Co191P1 (SPAdes) (version 2) | ecosystem: Host-associated > Arthropoda: Insects > Digestive system >... | reverse complement strand
ATTGGACCCTCGTGTGTTTTATACTATTTATTGGACCCTTGTGTGCTTTATACTATTTATTGGCCCCTCATGTGTTTTATACTATTTAATGGACCCTTGTGTGTTTTATACTACTTATTGGACCCTCGTGTGTTTTATACTATTTACTGGACCCTAGTGTGTTTTATACTACTTATTGGACCCTCGTGTATTTTATACTATTTACTGGACCCTCGTGTGTTTTATACTACTTATTGGGCCGTTGTGTGTTTTGTACTATTTACTGGACCCTTGTGTGTTTTATAGTACTTATTGGACTCTCGTGTCATTTATACTATTTATTGGACCCTAGTGTGTTTTATACTATTTATTGGACCTTCGTGTGTTTTATACTAATTATTGGGCCCTTGTGTGTTTTATACTATTTATTGGACCCTTGTGTGTTTTATACTATTTATTGGACTCTCGTGTATTTTATACTATTTATTGGACCCTAGTGTGTTTTATAATATTTATTGGACCCTTGTGTGTTTATACCATTTATTGGACCTTCTTGTGTTTTTTACTACTTTTTGGGCCCCTTGTGTGTTTATACTATTTATTGGACTTTAGTGTTTCTTATACCCATTATTTAACCCTCGTGTTTTATACTATTTATCGGACTCTAGTGTGTCTTTTACTATTTATTGGACCCTCATGCTTTATACTATTTATTGGACCCTCGTTCTTTTATACTATTTATTGGGCCCTCGTGTGTTTTATATTCTTTATTGGACCCTTGTGTGTTTTATACTATTTATTGGACTCTCGTGTGTTTTATACTATTTATTCTTTCAGTATCAGTATTTAATAATTCTTTAAATTATTTTGCCCTCTTTCCAATACTTATTTTTTTACAGTATGTTGCCGCCTTTATCCTTACATACCAATGTCGTTACATTGAGTAGAATAGATAAGTTTCCAACATCTTTATAAATTTTTTTTACCTCTTTTCCTGTTTGTTTCATTTAATTCTTAGATTTTCCTTTCTATTCATTCTTTTTTCTTTCTTCTGTAGATTCTATTAGTTTTTATTCTTTTTTGGTAGATATCCAAGTTTGTTCTTGTTTTTCTTATTAGGCATTTTCTTCTTGTTTCATTCTTTTCTTGGATTGCTCTCCAACATTCATCGTCTTACCAGCTGTTAGCATTCTTTACATCTTTAGATAGTTTAAATTCCGTCGCAACCTCTAATATTACCTGTTTTGGATTCTGCTAATGTTGATTAATATCTGTTTCCTCTTCTATTTCTTGCAACTTTGATTGTAACTTTTCTTGATATTTGTTGATTTTCCTTTTTTGATTTGTTACTTGTTTGTCCCATTTATACTTTTTGATTTGTTTGTTTTTGACTGGTATTAGTTTTTGTTTAATTTTAATTTGTACTAAGAAATTGTCAGAATCGCAGTTATGACCTCTTTTCGATCTAACATCATGTATTAATTTTTTAACCACAACAAGGTCGATTTGACTAATTGTTTGATGATCGGGGGATATCCACGTTCCAGTATGGATTTTCTTGTTTTGAAATTTAGTACTTATAGAAACATATCATTACTGATGACATAATTTGCTACAATTTCTCTATTTTCGTTAGAAATGTTGTGCAAAGTAGACTGTCTACTACTTTACTAAATACTTTTTCTTTCCCTAATTTGGCATTCATGTCACCCAGTATGATTGTTACGTCATGTTTTGGTACTCTGTCCTGAGTCCTCTGTAATTCCTCATAAATTGCCCTTTGACGTCCTCTTCTTTATCTTCCATTGGAGCATATATATTTATTAGAGTTATATTATAAAATTTTCCTTTTATTCTAAATTTGCTTATACGTTCAGAAATAGTTTCGAATCTTAGTATTTTATTCATTGCCGATTTTTGTACTACAAATCCTGTTCCTTCTTGGCCTGTGGTACTGGGATTACAGCTATAATATATTGAGTATGTATCTTTCTTCAGTAAACCACATCCTCTCCATCTTGTTTCTTGGAGTGCAACTATTTGTATTTGGGAGCCCACGATCTGATCCGAAATTTCTTGCATTGTCCCGGCTTTCAGCATTGTGTTAACATTCCATGTTCCTATGTCAAGCAGTTCTTTTTTCGTCCTTTTAACATGCCTTAGTCGTCCTAAAATCATCTGTCCGGCGTTTCCTCGTTGTGCTTTTTTTAGCAAGTAGTTTTCCTGTGTGATGGAGCTGGCCTCACGACAAACCCCCAACCTGGAGGACCAGGATTTGTCTAGGGTTTTCTAGCCTAGATGAATTGCCTTCACCACGGCCGAGGACTCCCGTCTAGCCCCCTCGTATCCCTGAGGAGAGGGCCCTTAACAGGTACTACCTCCCGGGCCAGGAGGACCTGTAGCTCGCAACGGCAGGGTCGCTACTCCCTGAGGTAGGATTATCTCCGAAGAGAGTTCCTACCCGTTGCCACCCCCCAAACCTGGAGGGCCAGGGCATCCCTTTTAGCCTGGGTCATCACATGGTATGGGAGACCCTACTAGTAGCAAGCTACCGCTAGCATAGCTCTCAGGGTCATATGAACTCGCAAGCCCCACCACTACGTCAAAATAGAGATACATTCGGGGGGTTATTTAGTCAATTAGTCAATTACTTAGTCAGTCAGTAAGTTAGTTAGTTAGTTATTTAGTTAGTTATTCAGTCATTCTACCAGACCAAGTTGATGTGGATTGTACTAGAATCAGCTATATTAGGTTATGTTCTGAGAAAGGATGACATTTTATGCTGAGATTAAGGAGATTAAGAAACAACCTCGTTGAACTATGGAATAACTTCTTCACCAAACGTCTATACAGGTGTTAGTACCAAAGATATTACTCTTAAAAATACCACCTGCATTTTAACATTGTCTGTTAGATTACAGCAATCACGAGATTTAAATCTATTCTATAAACCTTATCACGACGTCGGAGCAGAATTGTTCCGTAAAATGATGTTGATTGGTGTATTGCGTTATCTCTAAAACAAAGCAATGAACATTGCATCGGCTCACGTCCTTCGGGTATTTCAGAGTTCTTTTATGTATAAAAGGAACATCCGGTTTATGGGTTCTGTACATTTGTCTACCACACAGGTAAGTTCAAGAGCTATTTTATAAAAATTATTTTTTTTTTGTTAAAGCCAACGCCTTATACCAATTCAATCAAAGCAGTGTTAGTATTATAATGTAAGACGATAAAGTCAACGAATAAGTCTTTACGGTTTGTGACTACGGTACAAGGTCAGCGAGTTTTTGGAGCACTGAGATGTCATAATCTAAGGATTATTAGCATGTTCTAGGTTCTATAATCACCAAAAACTAATTAATATTTTTTTGTTTGTTTGTTGCACCTTGCATTGTGATGTAGTTATATAACAAAAACCAACGAAATGCACAAATTTCAAAATTAATATTTAAGTTTTGTTTTCTCCTATATGTTTCTAACTTTGTGGGTTCATCCTCAGGAAGACAGTTGTATTTGCAGTATGGTATGTTTTACATGTACCGGTGTAAGCAGTCTGGTGGGTAGGAGTGTCTCGAACACACTCTCCTACCCACCAGACTGCCTACGACGATGCATTTAAAATATACCATACTGCACCTACAACTGTCTTCCTGAGGATGAACCCATGAGGTTCGAATCATGTAGGAGACAACAGAAATGAAATATTAATATAGAAAATTGTGCATTTCGTTGGTTTGTGTTATATGGTTAACATTTATAGGTGTCATTAAAATCGAAGATATCTTATGATCTTCCGGTCGGAACAATATAAGAGACTAAAGAATCGCGGAAAAATTAATGTTAAATAATCTACTTTGTCACCCATGCCTGCCGTCCAAGGAACTGGAATTTGTGACGGGACTCCCCGACCGATTGATGACCGGTCCAGTGACAGACTCCAAAACTGTAGTCACATCTCTAAAATTGCGAAGCGAAGCAGGGGGAGGGAGTAGTAATGCCTAGACAAAGAAAGCTCTAGAATATCAACTAGCCTACTTTAGAAAATAATCTTTCATACTACAACTAACACACTGCAAACCCAAATACAACTTTCGGACCAGTTCAAATCATGCCGCGGACCGGATACGATCTCAAAAGCTGATATTAAGTCACCGAAATTAGCTGTAAGATAGCTGTCTCCCTGTACGTGTCACCAACTAGACACAAGAGGACATATGTAATCAGCAAGGCGAGGATTCAAATTTAGGAGACGGATACAGATTTCTGAACAAGTACGCTCAACGCAATACTTCAAAACCTTTTGTGAAAATCCAGAGCGATTATTGCGAAAATTTCTATTAGTTCTTATGGAGGAACACGTACAATATAGCATAATGGGGAAGTGTTGTTTCATCCCTAACAGCATCCAAGGGAGTCTGATTAAATTAGTTAGGTGTCTGGCAAAACTGATAACCTAATATGGGCCCAGTACAGTTCCTAATATATATAATGTTCAAATACCAATTTATCCGGTTTGTTAATAACATCACATCCCACACAACTTGATATATGTCATAGAATAGAGGCTTCAATAGGATCTTCATCTGTTATTTGAGGTATAGTAATATGTATATATTTTCGCATATTTTACGCACTACAGAGTACATAATTCGAGCTTGTGTTATGTGAAACCGATAACTAATGTGTGATTAGCTTCGTAAGAGTACGTACACACTTTGGAGTACTATTTATAAAAGATATTCTCATTTTTGTGGTCTGATTGATATCTGGAAATTTTCTCAATAAGGAAACGTGGTCTACGTACGTAAATCACTGCCGGTAATCTCCTTTAATTCCAGTAACGTCTGTTGCAGGTTTACTTTCAGTTCACTCAGTGAAGGAAAGACAAAACCATGAAGTTTCTGCAGGCAGTGATCCTTGCACTTTCTTTGGTTCTTGGCGTGAATTCGCTACTGACAGCAGAACATGCCAGGGGTATTCCACGTCGCCTGCTCGGTAGGTTATCAGTTGCGAATGTTTCTCACCAACACATAAAATAAAAGGGTCATATAACTGCAAGTAATCGCCTGAATGCAGCAATAGAGACAACTACTGAACAGTCATATGCATCATATACACAACCTATAGCAGAAACTGGAGATTTTTCGAAGTAAAAATACATTAAATATTTTCAGATATATAGATGAAATATATATATAGCCATGCCATAAATTTCTTTTATTTCTTTGGAAAAACCTTTTAAAATACGCCTACCATGCGTTTATGACGTGTAAATATTATGTGTACATATATTTTTTAATGAATATGTCTATTAGTGACAGCAATGATCATATTTAATGGTGTTCTAAGAAAGTAAACACAGACAAGTAGACGCCCGTTTTAAGTGCCAAGACGTTGAGCAGAGTAATATATATATATATATATATATATATATAATATACACCCACGCAATTTCACACGGTGTCATATTTCAGAAGACGAGAATCTTCATCAATGCTGCTACGAGAAACTCACATCTCTCACGTACAAACATGACTGACGCTTTTTTTTTATTTTGATGTCCTTTGTTGTCTTTTGCAGTAGCAGAAGTATTATAAATCCTTGTGCAGTGTCTGCTGTATTATTACTGCACTAACACTGACACTGCTTCCAGTGCTAGCACTTAGTATCGTGAGAGGGAGGTGATACTGAGTCCCTCGTAGTGAGGTATCAAGCATAACTACTGTTCGTATCAACGACTGAATATTATTGGTGGAATTATGGCTCAGAAAGGCACTGAAGTGTTCACAGAAATCCATGCCCATTTGCCATTTTTCCACCATAAGTCTCATATATGACTGAACTCAGACCTTTGCCTCAATAAACCGGCGACAACCCGCCTGAACTAAATCTACAGCAAGGTCGGATAAAAATCAAAGCAACAAAAAAATATTTGTTCGTGATTATGTTTCTTTAGAGATTCAATTGCGAAGGATGCTGGCTCCAGGATTCAAGTCTGCTATTGACGATGCAATCATTAATCTGTTGAATACAACAGTCAGACAAATGATACTCGAGGGTTCGCCAGATCTTGGCTTTCCAGTCTTGGATCCTTACCTCCTTGATCATCTGGACTTGGACATAAACATGGACACTACCGTACAGTAAGTGAACCAGCAAAGATCACAAATTCCAAATTACTGACTTAATTCAGATGAAACTTGTAAATTACACAATATTGTAACCGAAAACAGGGCTCGAACCTGAGTCAAACCACCCGTTTGTGTATACGAACATGGAAGCATCCTAAAATTTGACTTTAAAAATTGGAAGTTCAGCTGCTCACCGAAGCTGCATTTTTTTCGATCTAAATTGGAAAGAATCCTATAAATTCGCGAAGTTCTTTTTCGGTTTAGTTGCGACACGAACATTACACATGTATTTGTACCGTGCAGGCCGGGCGTTTGTACGTTAGGTCTAGGTTTGCAAAACCTCACAATTCTCTTCCGACAATTTCAATAAGTTCTCAATTCAGAGCAGTGTAAGCTACTAGTCTCTTGGCCCTAAGCCTTACGTGATTTTTCAGCAGCTCTCGATGGAGGGGTTTTTCCCAGGGACTTTTAAGTAAATTTAAACAAAGAGAATTACTCATCGCCCTCTAAGAAAGATTGGTCAGCCGAAGCAGGAAGGACATTTTCCGTTGCGAAGTGCCGATACGAGGCAAGACGCAGTTTCTCAATGTTCTAGACAATTAGTCAACATAGTCTAATACTGAGGACCCTACCTTTCTGAATTACCAAGCCCGGATTTAAAAACCTACATATTACAAACATGTAAAATTACAGAAAAATGCCATTAGGCTCCTCGTCTAAATCTGTCGCAACGAACAACCGAGCCAGTTTACCCCACTGACGTTTTCCATTGCTATAGTAACCTCATACACTTCCACAAAATAGCATCACCCTTTCTGTAGCACATACTTGACTGTTCATCGGACAGCAGAGCCGGTAGGACCCTTTCAATCAATCTTTGCTCCCTTACACCACGACCATAATTAATTATATTGGCGCCCCTCTCCGTGGTAGGAAGTTAAAGGTGAGCAGTTGAGGTAAAGTTGAGTTGGCCAGCGGCTAGACTCGAATATGGACTTATTTCGGGCGGCAGGAACATAGACTGAAAATGGCGACATAGTGGTTCTAAAAACACATATACAGCCAAGTGAACAAAAAGGTTGCTGAAGGACAGCAACTCCCACTAACGTGCTGCTGACACCATAAATTGTGCGTTCATTTACGGTGAGCATGAAGTAAAAAACGTATGTATACCAAACAAATGAAAACAAAGTCACTGTCTCATTATGTACTGTCATACAAGCAACTGCACATCAGTTCAATTTTCTGTGTTGTAGATCGGCATGTCAAACAGTGAGTGTACAGTGATAACAGATTTGGCGATTCAGTGTCATTATGTTACTGACAAGAGACTAACTTTTAGGATATTACTCTTCCTTTGTTAAAACCATCATCCCAATGCTTTTCACTTTTCTGTGATCATGCACACTGTTTTCGCTTCTTGGAAAAATATGAGTATTCTGAAAACTGTTATAGTTTAAAGTAATCGTCTTGATATATATAATGATAAATCACATATCGTTAATCCAGCATTCCTTAAACCTAAATTCAATCCAATTTAAAAATGTCTGCATACTTGTAGCAATGTAGGGCCCTCAGCTTCTACTGACAGCGACATATGTCTGTTTCGCAACTTTCGGGATCCAACAGAATAAAATACGATCATGAATGGATATAAGACTGAATCACAAATTTATCTCATTAAAATATGTTTGGTCGTATCTGTACATAAACATATTAAACAATCAGAGGCAAAAAAATGCATATATCCCTCGTTCTATGTTTAGGAATAATTATTGCTTTCCGGATATCTCAATTACGACAAATTCTTAAAACTGAGAAACAGGTATGTGTAAAAACGCCGGTGGTGGCATTGATTCTGCGTCTTACTTCCTGCTACCGTCAACGAAATAATAGTCGTTTAGATCAGAAAAGACCTGTTGAAATTATTTCATTATGCTGTTATATTCAATTAAACTGGATTGTCATCATAGGAAATTTCGACAATCACATTAACATAGTCCTATATATTTCTAAACATCGATGATAGGCTGACTATAAAGATACAAATATTACATTGTGAATACAGGAGTTACATGAAAAACAAATTGGACAAACATGGTCAGTCAACAGATTTCACAATTCTTATCTCTCACATCTTTCCTTATGAGATAGTTCAAACAGTAATGTGGCTGGCTTATGATCTGTATGACTATTAACAGATTTCCAGCATAAACAGAGATTATCCCACGCTTCAGGCCTGTCCAGCCCCGGTTCTGCTGCCCATGCATCCGAGAGTGAGACAGCACAATGTCGATCAGGTTTTGTGTCCGAACAAATATATCTTACTCTTTTAAATGTCTTGAATAAGAGGAGCAATGCCACCACACAGTTATACTTTTTTGGACGAGTTCTGAAGCACGGGAACAAACCTAGTTTCATCTACAGTGCACATGAAAGAAGAACGCACTTTTACCTACATCATCCTGTCGTGTTTTTGCGACTTTTATTCCCAGTTATTCGATGGCCGGCAGAATGGAACCTGGTATTTTCCACATACAAATAGAACCGAATTCGGTTATAACGCCATGCGTGGGACTGAATATTTCGTATCTTCATAAACGAGTGTTATTACAACCCAGGAGTAAAATTTTACCTTTAACAGTGAGGAATTAATTGGTACCGCAGAATGTCTGACGCTATAGACAAAGTATCGTTTAAACCTATGTCGTTATAACCGGGCTCGACTCAAGTTTTGTGTTTTGAGAGACGCGAGGGAAAGGACTAGTCTTGACCTCTATACCTTCAGCATGAAGGAAGAACTCCTTACGCTCTTCCTACCTGTTCATCATATTTTAAACCTCGTCTCAGTCTTGTATCTATTATAAATTAGGAGGGATATTTTTAATAAACTTGTCTTAATTACTTTGTAGATTGAAAGGTGAACTTGACAAAGTTGAAGTGAGTAACATTGCCACCTTCGAAATTGACAACATTAATACGAATATTCTGCAATTGAAACTCGACTTTGGAGTTAGTGTTCCCGAGATTGTGGCGAAAGGCGAGAAATACTCGCTCGATGGAAACCTTGGGGAACTTCTGCCAGTTTATGGCGAAGGCTCATTTAAGTAAGTACTCCTACATCTTTCGTCTACTTTCTCTGTTTTACACGTTACTTACGTTACCTTTACGTACTTATAGCTGCCCTCCCACTGATATCTTTTAAACCATCAGACCAGTGATCTGGACACTAGCGTAACGCCACTGAATTCTGCCCCAAGTGGAGGCTTCATGGGCTCCTCCCAAAAATCATGCTAACATAGTGACAATGTGGACGTCCAGGTGAGAATTATTGAAGCGTAAATTATGTATGGACTAGAAATATTGCATGGTTACACACATTTCACAACAGAAAGCTTTCAGGTTTAAGAAAATAAATAAGAAGCAATGGAACTACGAACGCAAATTTTTATGGAGCTAAATTATAAAAATATCTAGAAAGGTTATACGAAACACTATATCCTAGGCTACAATGATAAGAAAGCGAACGTGTGAATACTGTAGTTTCAGCTATGTCTGTCACAGTGAACTACTTCGCACTTTGCACCAGTTTCGGTTGCGAATATAAATAGATCACGAAAGTGAAAAATTATTAAATAATCGTCCCTGATATCCTCGTCGTATGTACTGCAACATCCAAAAGAAACTAAACACAAAAACTCTCATCAGAGAGTACAGTTATTTGCACAATGCAGTTTCAGCTTTCAGAATAACTTGACATCCTCTGTGTTAACGTTAATGCAGAAGTAGAAGAATGACATACACGTATAATATGTACATGTTCATGCATTCATATGCGTTGTACGCGTGCACGAGTGTATGTGTTTCCACGTGTGTGCGTGTGTGACTACATTTCAGTCAACCTACAATCGCTTAACTAGAAGGAGCTATGTGCTACATAACAGTAAGTATTCTAAAAAAGGTAACTCGCTCTTTTAGGACTATATGTGGATTACGTTTTCCATCATAGACTTTTCAAAATCACTAATAAAAATTCGTACTGAAATAGGTAGAGTAAACATGGAACACGACTTATGATTTAAGTTTTCTCATCCAAACAGAGAAGACTAATTAATCTATCTCAGTGGAAACCAAAAACCAAAGAGCTTGCTGTAGCTACAGAAGTCTACAGCTGTATTCGGGAGGTCCTCGGTTTTACTAGCTAACAGAACATAGAATATCCGGCTTACGGTTTCCTGGTCTTCTTCTGAGTCTCCAGCACATTCCGGAATAGTGCCTAAATAAGACATCGACAGTTTTCTTCCAGATTTTTCCCAATTTATCTTAAATCAAAACATTCTACAATATAGTCCCAGAATGTAGCAAAACAAATCACACACTATGTGAACTAAACGTTTAGCACTGCTAATACCGAAGACTGATATTGGACAAGATTCTAAAACTCTACACTTCCATTCAAATTCTCACACAGTATTTTCCTAATCATATTTTGTAATATTTTCCCATCCCCCCAGGAGCTTCCTCTTTCCAAGTCAATTTCTCGCGAAAATGTTACATGATTTTCTTGTCTTCTTCATTCATTCATTCATTCGTTCATTCATTATACTCTCCTTGATTTCATTCATGAGTGAGGTGAATTAAATCTGTGTTGCACAAATTTCGAAATACCCATCTATGTAATACGTCTGCTTCAATATACGATCATGCTTCCTTACAACAAACGCGCATATTTTCTCCCTGTGATACAAATGTGATGAATTTATAAATAACTTAATATATGTGTGGATAAGAAAAACCAACTAGATGTCACTTTTTGTATTCTTTATTTCTCTTCTAATAGTTGCTCAACATGTTTCGGGCAACCATGTGCCCATCATCAGGAGCTGACGACTGCGTGATGT
>Ga0209755_10008451_pt1 | contig 11016 bp, 6 predicted proteins | sample TergutCo191P1_FD_187301 | JGI IMG/M metagenome (GOLD analysis project Ga0209755, IMG submission 187301) | Cornitermes sp. P1 segment gut microbial communities from Petit-Saut dam, French Guiana - Co191P1 (SPAdes) (version 2) | ecosystem: Host-associated > Arthropoda: Insects > Digestive system >... | reverse complement strand
CAGCCATAACAATTTTAATTTTCCTTGATAGGTCCAATTGGAAATGCTGTACGGCTTATAAAAGTTATGTGCTCAATTAAACTGGCTTTAATTTTGTTGTATTCTTGTGCTACAGGTATTTTTTTTTGTGAAACGATTACAAAAAAGATCCCTGCGGATGAGCCACTTTCTATAAATTGTAATTTCTTTAGTGACACGCCTAATTGCGCAACGTATCACTTTCTGCGGGCATTTTACTTGCAAATATCATGTGGGATTTAAGTTTCTGACAGCGGTGTTAATGAAGATGCAAGAAGTTTGGGATCTTACATTTAGTAGACAAGTAAACGTTTGCTCACCTCTCTGTGAAGCACAGTGCCGCGATTTTCAGACTTATGCATTCCAAATAAAGCGTATGTTCTCTTTTTGTAAGGAACCAAATTAAAGCATCCTTTACAAATAAATTCTGAATGAGTCTGTCCCTTTCTTACATTTTATGACGAAAAAACTTAGGCTGAGATATATCAAACCTGTTTTTGTCGCTAAAAGTGAACCTCCCTAAACTCGATAACCCACTATCACAAACGAAGGTCTGAGGATTGAGCAATGGTTTTCAAAATTATTACTATTATTATACAATACAAATTAACGGAATGTATATTTCCTAAATTAATATCTTAATGTTTAATTTTTTGTCTTCTACATGTTTCATTCACATTTTACAGTCCATTAATTCGTAAGGTAACCAGTATACACAAGCACACCAGTGTGAGAATATATGTCAAGAGCGCCTACACTATAAGCAGTCTCACCAAACATATAACGAAGAGTAACGTACAGGAACATTAAAAAATGTGGGATTTACGAACTCACAAGCAACACATGTAAATTATCATAAGTCGAACAGACTAACCGTAACTTCAAACAAAGATACCAAGAACACATAAGACACATAAAACAAAATGACCCTCAATCCGCATACGCTGTACATTTTCTCAACTGCAATCCTGTACATGGACGCAATAATATCACCATGTCCCTCCTAAAACAAGTCAATAAAGGTCACTATTATTTCATTATGAACAATTTTATAACCAATCGCACTGCTACCACAACAAACTCATACCGGAACAAAGCACAGGTGAAAACAGCCCAAGGTACCAGTTGATTTTCGACCCCCGCATTACGTCACCACCTACAATATACACAGATCAATACACCGGCACTTTATCAATTTCCTAGACTCCAGTATCGAACATACTCTTCTTCCTACTAGACTGCTTATACTGGTGGTAAGTACAATATTCTGATCACACTTTATATCACATTCTGAGACACTGTATTGTATTTCTTGGAAACGTTTTAATGTAACGTCTTACGGTTTCATATTCTGTTGTTTTAAGTTGTTATATCATAGATTCATCTACTGTGTTGTATGTTAATATTGATATATTTACAACAGTTAAAATATGATTTTGTACTGAGATATCTTATAAAATCCTTATATTGTAATTTCAGCACGTAAAACATACTGTAACAGAACTGCATATACAACGCCTTCCTGAAGATGAACCCTCAGATGAGAAACATGCAGAAAATATAAAAAATTAAACTATTCATTTAGGATGTGTGCGTTCTTTTGGTATATATAGCACAATGTTATTACAATGTACAGTGAAAAGAATAAAAAAATTATTATTGTTACAACTGAAACCAATCAAATGCACTATTGTTATAAATCAATTTTACAAAACTTCTTTTTCATGTTTCGGTCCATGTAGGTCCATTATCACGGAGTCAGTTGTAGAATACAAACATTATGGTATAATGGTCTGCCTAAGTATATATTGTACCGTGGTGAATTACCGATATTTGTTACACATAGAGTGGAGCAGGTGCACGGGGAACGGAAGCAGTCTTGTGGTTAGAAGAATGAGCTCGGTACTCAAAATGATCCATCTGCTGCTCGGAAACCAATATCATCTAATTCAAATAGGTCTACGGATCTTAACTTACACCTGTTGGGTACATAATGTCAGTAAACAAGGTCGTACTTAATCCTGATAATATTTACAGGCGCTTTCACAAATTCCGAAAGGCGACTTAGCTTCGTCATATCTGTCCTTCCGTCCGTCCACACGAAATAACTCGGCTCCCACTGGTAGGTTTTCCATGAAATTTGATATTTGAATATTTTTTGAAAATCTGTCAAAAAAATTCAATTTTCATTAAAATCTGACAAGAATGACGGGTACTTTACATTAAAACCTATGTATATTTATGGCAATATCTCGCTGAATCCTTCTTAGAATAAAAAAATTTTCAAACAAAATTTGTAGAGAAAATCAAAATTCACATTTCATGTTCAACAATTTTTTTTTCGAAAATGGTGCCTTTTTTATATAATGTGGGAAAAATTTGCAGAGTCAGACAACCCACAGATGACAATATGGCGCAAGCGCATTGCATGCTGGGTACCTAAGGCTACAAACACATAATCCAAATATGTAATAATTATTGCTGTTCCGCCGCAACAATTGTTGTACGATTCCGCGTCGATTTTACGTTATACGTATTGCCTGTCTTATTTAAATTTTTATTCCGAGTTTGATTTAAAACTGAATGTGTGTGCGGTCGCATATGTACACAGACCCATTAAGACATATCACGTGTAAGGAGCTTATTCCTTGCTGTTCACGCTATTTATGGGTAAATTTCTTCTCCTTCTTGAGGCTTTGTCTTGCCAAGAGATCCCCATTCTTGTACGTGACTGTCAGGCTTTATTTTCCCCTTCTGTCATTCTTTCGTAATTAAATACATTTAGAGCAGCTCATCCTCAATGTCTGGGAGTCGACTAGTCAAGAAATCCTAGGCTTCGAAGGAAAACTTTTGCCTCACTTCTACGATCACAAAATCCCAGTCCTGGTTGCACTATACGGAAACATTTAAATCTGAAAATTACTCAAACGATAAATTTTATATGCGTAAATATTCTCCATATGTCACCATTTGCAATTTTAGGAGTTTTATGCGATGAAAATAAGGAACTCACTCAAGAAGGTAAATATCATTTCTCATACGTCATAATTAGGTACGACTAATTATTTTTTGTTAAGCTTTTTAAAATTTACATTTCTTGTTTCTGCTGTAGTTATTATATTCAACCTTGCGATTGTGGTTAACGAGTACAGGTCCCCTTCTCATTGTGTCCCTGAGCACGATAATTCTATCACTGCGAAAGCTTGTATTCTGCCGAAACCCTCGCAACAAATTCCATGTTCGGAGACACCATAAATTTAACACCTTGTGTCTTACAGTTTTCATTATTACTGATACTAACAAACATGCTTGCTTTGTGACTAAGTCTCTACGGATTTTAGGTACCGCAGTTTGTTGCCAGTACTTGAATGTACTTAAACAACCATTACAGGATGCGTCTTTCGGCAGGATGACTGCTAGCAAAAGTACGGCGCTCTCTTTGAGACCGAACCTTGCTCTTACTGACCTGCCACACTTGCACACATTCTACCGGCGCGCCCTCCTGTGCCAAGCGCACTTCTGTCGTTGACCGGAATACAGAGCTTCTAGTTCTGTAATGCATTTTGCAAAGCGTGAGATGGTAGAATTGAGTTGGTATCCTCTTGAGGCGGGCTGCTAATTTCACGGTGTTTCTCATATGTAAGTGCTGTCATTGAGGATATATGTGCAGAAGCGTTATGCGTTCCGTACCACATTTGTGTCACATCCGTGATCTCTGAAGTCTAAAAGCGACACTTGAAATTATGAAAAGGCTTTTGGTCTCCTGGGATGAGATGTAACGTGCCTTGGTCTCCTATTGCGATTTAACCAACTGTGTTATTATTCTGTTTTATATGTTCCGCGAATTTAGGCTGAATGTTGTTAGTAATTAATGTTTTTTTTAAATTTTTTTTTTTGCATTATGACAGTCAAATACTTACATTTACACATGTTAATATGTGACGAATTGTTCAAAGTGTCCACAAAAATATAAAATCGGGTGACTTTGATTAGCGCATGCGTTAATTAAAATAAGATTCGCTTTTCGTAAGGGAATGTAAAGACGGATAATTCTGGCGTTTAATTAAAATTTACCGTGAATATTTATCGAAAATCATATTTCCGCTATATTAATATTCGTATCACGAGATTTAAATATGGAAGTACTCAGGGCGCATGAACCCTACTCACCATCTGTCAGACTCACTATGAAAATTCGCCTTCATTTAGCAACATAAACTAATTACTCAGGAAGTTATTCAATTACAGAACTCCAATCAAATCACTGGTCGATGCTGTTGGAACAAAGAGGTAACAAAAAAGCTAATCAAGTGTGTAGTATATTTTTAACGCTTTCAAGCTACACAGTTGGAATCATTAATGGCGTGGTTTCATTTATTCATTTATCGTTCGCTTCTACTCCCTGTCATTTCATCCACATCACACTAATTTTCAATTTATAAATTACTAGAAGTGGGGCGAATTTCCTCTGTGATCATGTACTATGGTTTTTCGTCAGAATTTTGATCTTTTAGAAAGTTTAGAGGACTCCCCCTTTCTATGGTCAATAAAATGTTACACGGTTTTTGACTTTTTAAGAAAGGTAAAGATGAAGACAAGTTTTATAAAGACATTGAGAAATTTCGTAAGTAGTTGTCTAACATTCGAAGAAATAATTTGCCACTCTTTTAATTGTATAACAAACTGAGACATTTGACTCAAAGGATGTATTTAGTTCGTTCAGAGAGCTGGCGAAAATGTCGAGTCTGCGATTTCTATTACACAGAAGGCCACAACGTTCAATATAGTGATAACTGTTCCTGGAAATAATTAATTGGTCGGCCCTATCTATTTTAGCTCAAGCAAAAAGACTGTTACCTTAACGATTGATTATAAAATTAGTAAATAGCACTGTTATATCTGCATATGTTGAATTTCATAGAATGAGGCAAATATAACCACAAATTAGGGATGAGTAAACTTATGTCAAAGATTACTGAGTGACATTTGGCACTTTAGTGTAAAAACTGGAGGAAAACATCTTAATGTTTGGTTAATGTAAAAAATAAGGTAATACGTTTGATAATGCCATTCAGTTCTTCATCTCGTATGTGTTGACTCATGGGTTTAATAACCATTTACAAAAACGGCACAAATAAAATTACGTACAAAAACAAACAAAAAAATTAAGACAAAACACGACGCAAGTCTCATTACTTGAATTGAATTCACAGTTTAATTCCATTCTTTTGCACACATTCTGACTCAGAAGCCTATGGACCAATTAGGCAATCAGCATTCATACGCAATATATCGTACGTATACAAAAAATTTACAAACACAAAACAACACAAAATTTTAGGTAACTGAGAAATCAGATCTTAATTATTTTATCCTGCAACACTGCAATCATGCACGATGTATTAAATCATTGTCACAGTATACAAAGTTGTACATTATGTATGTGTATATTGTAGGCCTATATCACGTTGTGTGCATTATAATGGTTATTTAATTTGGTATAATAATTAGATGTAAATGAGAAAGCAGTACCAATATAAAATATGATTGAGAGTTATGATTTGTTTCATAAATATGTAAAGGTCTCTACAAACCCAATTTTCAGCTCATGCGAATCCAGAATTTGGAAAAATTTGCATGGACATCCTACAATCAAAATAGAATATTTGTAAAACCTCGAGTACAAATCCGAATACTTTCACGTAAGGTAGGCATTTCTAAGTGCACTAATGCAGTAACATAACTTTAACTGGCATTGTAAAAGACATTATTCTGACAATGAGCAAGTAATATCACTGCTTGTATTCCGGCTTTGTGACATTCACAGACATAAAAAAATTCCAGATAATAGAAGTACACTGTAGTTCAGGTGTAAATGAGAGAAATTTAGAAGCCTTGAGATTCTGAAGGCAGAAAGGAAAATATTACGTAGCAAATGACACATCAACTGAATGAATTTTGGGAAAATACGTAAACAACATAACGATTACAATACAGTTGCGAAACAAAGAAACTATCAGATTCTTAATAGAGTCAGTGAGCCTTATGAGGTAATCGAAATTTTAATAATTATAAATATAAGAGTTATTCATCTTGTAAAGAAATAGGTGCAAAATTAATGACGTTGAATTTTTTTAAATTAGCAGGTCACCAACTCATATGGGACCAACGTGAGTTTTCAGTAAGGCAAAACATTAAGAATTTTAACGGCACGAAAAGTATCAATATCACGGTTGAAAATAAGATACCTAGATTCATTAATTGCTTTTCGTAGGTAATTTGTAATTTATGAATATGCAGAAAAGCCAATGTCGCAGAACAGATCCTGGTGGAAGTACAGAAAGTACACGAGAGGAGACGAAAGATTCCAGAAATTCGAGAAGAAGACTATCGGATAAGTATCTAGCAGAAATCTCCAATCTATGAACAAACAGGATATAACACAAGGATTTAGGACCAAAATATTGTCCTAGTAGTCGATGAGAAATTCTTAGAGAACCTTGAAGATGGTGCCACTAAGTTCCCCCAAAATATTCTTTACAGATTATCAAAGAACTTGCGATATCTTTGAAAAATATAACCTGCAATAACAATCCCACTTTGTATGGAAACGGTTTTCTCAAACGAACCGGATTCCCGCAATACCAACAAAGATTTATTGCAAAAGTACGCCTTTGCCTCTAAATTTTCTTTTTCTTCCTGTACGTTAGGTTCAAATCAGGATAGCAGAGTGCCACCGAGTTTAATAAACCAAAAGATGAACATTTATAAATATGCATTTTTTAGTTTATCATGTAATTATAAAACATTCTTCATTGCACACACATGGAACACACGAAGTTTAGAAGATTACACTGAGAACGCTTCTGTGGCGTGTTACAGTTACGTGTCTGAAACTGGGTGGCAGAAGTTTTTATGGAGTTTATGGAGTTTTACAAACTTTGGTGGACTCTGCTGAACCATAAATATTAGCTATTAACACCTTCACAGGAATAAGTCACTTGATCCTGATCTAAGAAGGTTAGTTATATTCGTATAAAAAAAGAAGTAGATGCAATAATTTATTTTTGAAATAAAACTCTACATTTTTCAGACAGTTCCTCTGTCCATCATCAGGAGTTCTTTACTGCACACACAGCAATGGTATATTTCATATAGGTTTGCTGACAGCTTGCGAGCAGGATCATGAAGGAACAGGATCAGGACGTTGCGTCCTGATCCTGTTCGCAAGTGGTCAGCAACGCTGTATGACATATACCACTGTTGTGTGTACAGTGAAAAACTCTTGATGCTGGACAGAGGAACTGTCCGAAACATGTAGAGTTTTATTCAGTTGGTTTTATTATAAGAATTTATTACTATGCACGGTCACCTTAACGTCAGAAAACGTTAGTTGTAGTCCTTAGCCTGACACTCCATTTAAATTTCATACGAATACGTATTATCCCTACAAATAGTTAAGACCTCCGCAGTGGTTTCTTGCCTTTGCTTTTGTCGAAACTTCTGTACTCGTAACCACCTGTCCTACTTGATACAGCAGTCATAAACGATGCTGAAGTTCATAAATTACGAAGTTCATTCAGCATTATGTGCTTTTCTCCACCATCCTTTTACTTTTGTTTCTTATTTTCAAAAATTGATATTTTCAGAACAACGAATCTATATCACTGGTTTCTAACCCGTGACCCGTCAGCTTGTATTATGCGACTTGCGGCCGCTTTGTAAAATACGTACATTCTATAAAAGTCACACACTAATTTACGCAGTTATGTATATCACTTGTTGCTGCCTGTTTACGTGCGGCCCGCGAAACAAATCGCAATAACCAGTATGGTTCTTAGCCACACAACGTTACGACAACCGTGGTCTATTTTCCTTTTCATACGATGAATGATGGAAGTCTCGAATTTATACAAAAGGAAAGGTGAAATTATAAATCTGAATATCTTATTCTTATGTATCTCTACAGAACAAAGAAATACATGTGATCCTATTAATACTTACAGTCTAAATAGGAATTTTAATTTTAAATCATCGGCACTGGCTTATGTTCTTACAAAATTCCGTTATTTTTACAGCACATTCCTGCAAAAGGCACTTCAGTTATCGATAATTTCATTAAATTTTTAATTTAATTCTCAGTTTGGCAGTCAAAGGCAACTGATTTTTGTGACCGGACATTATACATATATATATATATATATATATATATATATATATATATATATACACACACACACACACACACACACACACACACACTTGCACAGAGAGACAGAGAGAGCAAGGGACGGAAAGGGATATGGTTAGTGACTGACAGCGCACACATTTGATACTTTCACAACTATCACAAACAAAAGGGATGAAAAATGAATATTTCTAACCTTTAGTTATTCCGTTTTATATTTATGGTTGTGCTTTGATCAGCTTGTGTGATAAATACGAAGCTTGAAATATCAACATTATCACATAAAAGAATTTTGTGACAAATGACTCGTAGAAAGATTCAAATTTGTATGTTTTGACTTTGTAATAAATTGTGTCTAGTAATATATATTTTGCTTGAAAAAGGAAGCGTCAATAAACAGGAAGTGTAGACAGTGAAAGATCACCTTATGAATATATAAACATATGTAAGATACATAGGATATGCGTGGAATGGGATTGTGATAAATGATACATTAAAATTTACACCACAGAGATGTTAGAAGTTTCAAAGCAACACCTTTTGTAAGATCAGCATTTTCACAACAACATATCTTTAAGGAAAGAGGCAAAATATTTTTCTTGAGGTTTTTATTCCTGCTTGGAAATTCAGAAATATGTTCGAAAAGGGAACAACATTCCAGAAATTTATAACAAAATTATCAATTGAGAAATGGAATAAATTATGCATAAAAATTACCTCCGAATTTATAGTAAGTGGAAAGGCATATAATGATTTCTGAAGAAGTTAATTTATATACTTAATATATATCATTTGCAAGATAAATTAATTTTATCTTATTATATTTTTGGATTACAGATTTGGGTCATGTGAACTTAACATTAGAAAATTAGGAAAGCATTAAGAAACAAAATGTGAAACAAAATTCCTAAAATCATGTAAAAATATACCTTACAAATATATCGACATAAGTCAACGAAACAAGAATTGCATTTATGTCTTTGTTAACACGCAAAGTGAAGGTGTTAATAAGTTAGAAGTTGTCTAGTTTAAAATTAAATCACGGAACAGTTGACATTATATAACCCGGGCATTTTACTTAAAGATATTTCAATGAATAACAAACGCACAGACGACCAAACGTCATGCACACATCACAGCACGGTATGAAACACACCGAAGCACACCACACACGAAGTAGACCCTGTAGGATCATACTTGAAATAGTCAGATGTTTTATGCAAACATGGTATAGTGCGATATAACGGGAAACCGCGGACTCTTATCTACATCGTCACCCTACGTCAATTTGGAAGCCAACAAGCTTTGTATTTCTAATGTTTCAGTACCATAACATTTTTCTGATATAATGCCGAGATTGTTGTGTTGGTGGCTGCAAACCTTTGCACGCCGGATCCCCTGAAGATGACGAACCACCGATGAAGCATGTAGGAATTGCATATGTCATGTGTGACTGTTGGTCGCTTTATGTGCATTTTTCGTTATTATTAATTACTTGACAAATATTTATGAACACCATGATATCACTTTAGATACAGAAATATTTGTTATTCGAAAAGAGTATATGGTCTTTAATAACTCTAGCCCAGGCTGCTTTAGTGTCCAGACAATATTTCCCATATGTCTGTAGAAGCAGAGTGAAAGAAACAGTAAATCATTCGTGGAAAATAGCCTGTAACAAGTAATAATTAAGTTCGTTACTTATTAATTTCTGTGTAACATTACATAAGGTAGAAATATGAGGGTAAGGAAGAGCGTATTCACAGATTGGTATACAACTGCCAGAAGTTTCCTAGAAGTTTGACATCGCAAAATTCATTGAAGCCCAAGAAGGCTATCCCAGAAATGGTTGTAACAATTCCTCAAAATCAAATTTAAAATTTCAAACTGCCCTCAACTTTTGAAAGCCTGTGCGCCATAAGACGTAACTTTAAAAACACTTCCTTCTTACCACAGACCGAATTTTTTGCTCTGTACTGTTCCATAAGCAGCATTAAATTATTGGGCTTCATAACTGTTAGGAACTTCGTTTTGTGTGAAGAATGAATTCATTTTTGTATAACATTGACATAAATTTTAGCCTTCAAAATTTTTATAAGTAATAATAATAACAACTTTTCCCTACTCTATGTGCATGATTAATGCAACTGATTAATTTCGGTTCTCAGAGAAGTGTTACTTATCATTAAATGATTCTGGATTGCTAATTCTTGTCCACAGTTAAAGAGTTATTGATGTTTTGAATGTAATACCGTCGTTGACAAAGTCAAAATCCTTTGACCTCTTGGCATGTCTTAACACTCCAGAAGACTTTAACCTTAGACTTATTTCCCGCCTCATGATTGTTGTCTAAACGTATTTATTGCTCCTAAGGTTTACAGTTTTCCTAATTGTGATGAATAGAAAAATTAGAGTAATTTATATTGAGTTGCGCAAGGTTAATGCGCCGTGTTTATCATGATATTTGTTTGACAAAGTTGGTAGAAAGATGAAAAGTGTGAGGTTAATTTTATCGCAGACTTTAATCCGCTTATATTTGTTTATAAAATATTTGATTAACACAAAATTAAAAATCGTTGCTCATGTTTTATTTCCTTGTCCTTCGGAAAAAAATAGCCTGTTTTAGTGCTACGCAGGTCGTTTGAATTTTGAGCAACTTTAAAAGAAACTGTTTATACTGTGAAAGCAGATGGAATTATCTGTGTCAACTGACACACTATCGGGGATTTACACTGTGATATATCAGACAATTTTATTTGAAGTACACTTTTCGAAATTTCTCGCACTTTTGTTCTTAATATGCTGATACC
>Ga0209755_10008450_pt1 | contig 11017 bp, 6 predicted proteins | sample TergutCo191P1_FD_187301 | JGI IMG/M metagenome (GOLD analysis project Ga0209755, IMG submission 187301) | Cornitermes sp. P1 segment gut microbial communities from Petit-Saut dam, French Guiana - Co191P1 (SPAdes) (version 2) | ecosystem: Host-associated > Arthropoda: Insects > Digestive system >... | reverse complement strand
TTGCAAGAGTATAGCAAGTGCTATTTTTTCAAGAAAATTGTTTGCGTAATTGCTTACGCTTAGTCTATCATAGATTTTTGATTTTGTTATTATTTATTCCTGCAAAGATTTGAATTTCAATCCTTATCTTGTTGATTTTGAATTGTATTTTGACTTCTCACACACAGTCTTACGCACACATTTACAATGAAATACTGTAAGAGATTGTATGATATTCCGAGTTTGTTTTTTTGTATTCTGTGATTCTTTTTGAGTTTGTTTCATTCAATCTTTGCGGTACAAAGATACAACTTTTTTTTTACTTTTACAACTTTTGTTTTCTTGGTTTGCCGTCACAAATGTTTCTCAGAATTTCAGAGCCTATAGCGCCATAACCTTCACATAAAATCTTCGCTCTCGTGGCGGATCAAATTCGCAGAAATAAATGCCTTGCCAAGTCCCGAGAATAGGTTTACCACCACTCACTATTATGGTTTCACTCGCTCCAACGGCACTTGCTTTGAGATGAGCAGCGCTATTGCCTTCGGCGTGGCGAAATTCTGCCCTGTCGGGGAATATCTTGTCTAAACCAAGAAGTAAATCTGGCACAACATCAAGATCGGCATTTTCATTGATGGTTATTCCTGTTGTGGTGTGCGGACAATACACAACGGCAATACCGCTTTTGGCAATGGCTTCGCGGACTTTGCTTGTGATGTCGTACAAGTTTTCGTGAGGTGTTGATATTTGAAATTTTGAGAACATTTTTTTAGGATTAATTTCCTATTGGTTTGTTGAAGATAATTTCGTTCGTTTTTGATTCCGTTGAAACTAGAAACTTCAACGGTTGAAAATTCCTTGTCAATGGCGGATTTCGGGCTAAATCAATCCACGAAAGAAGTTGTTTTTCCTCAATGCGGAAACCTTCGTCCTAACGACGGTAGCTTCGGTTTCTCAAAACTAAATGTTGTAGGTTCATATTGATTTTTTTTCAATCCTCTTCCTCTATTCTTTCAGTAAATTTGCTTTGCTTCGCCTTTCTAATCCACGTTGCAGGCTACTTTTATCAGTTTTATCGTCTAACTTCATTTGTGCATCTGCTATTTTTAATTTAAGAAACTGTTCTAGATTCTTATTTCGATTGGCTTTAAAAGAAAAATAATAATTTAGTTTCATTATTGTAGAGTACTTCAAAATACCTATTTTAGCAAACGAGATTAGTTCGTCGGCATATCTAAAAATATTGCTATCGTCAATATCCATCAAAATAAGATACAAAATAAACATATAATACTGATTGTTCTTTGGATTAATTTTTAATTCTTCTATCTTATTCAGAACAATTCTTTCGATATTATGATGAGTTATGCCATCTGAAAATGTAATCTGCACTAATAATGGAAGAAATTTATTTAACACTAAAAGAATATTATTTCGCTCGTCATCAACCAAATCTGTTTCTCCTTTCTCTCTAAATTCATCCTGAAACTCTCTAATTAAGAAAAATCCAAAGTTTGTATATGTTTTCAATAAAAAATCAAGTACTTTTCGCAAAAGCTCTTCGTCTGTAATTTTATCCATTGTTCTAAACACTCTTGCGAGGATAGCGATATATCTTTCATAGATTTCAGGGGTAAGCACAGTAGTATCATACATCTTTTTTAGCGCCACTGCATTATGTATAATAGGATTAGCCTCGTCTTTAATAATGTCTTGAGTTTCTTCATCTAGTAGTGCCGGCTGTATAGTTTTGACCATTTCTTTTAAGTTAATACCACTCGTTTCATCGACATTCAGTTGTTTAAGAATGGTATCAGGCTCTCCTAATTTCTCAAAATCCATGTTTATTTGTTGAAAATATTTTTTGGTTTTTTCATATACCCTTTCTAGAATTTCAATGTCCCCATTTTTGATTCCACTATATATCTCTATTTCGTTTTTAAAAGATAAATACACATTGTCATCCTCCAGTATTTGATCTGTTAAAACAGAATCTTTTGACATATTTAAAGCAACAAAATATTCAAAAATTCCATTCAAGCGAAAACCAATCAGTTGATTGTCTTTTTCCTTTAATACTCCTGTGTCAAATAAATACTGTAAGATCTCTTGTGTATCTGCTGTTAGTCTGATATTTTTTTTCACTTCGAGGTCAATAAAATTAAAAATGTCAGAACGGCTTGCAGCATAAGAGTGGCTTTGATGTTTTAGTAGTAACTCACAAGCTAACTTTCCACAAAGCTCTTTTAGTTGGTCAAACTCTATACGAGTTTTTGTCAAGGTTAAAAATTTCTTTTCTAATATTTCATCAACACTTAAATCTAATAATTTGTACAAATTTTTTGACAAATCAAATTTTGATTTTTCATGAATAAGCAAAATAATAGAGACTGTCCAATAGTTCAGTGGGAGTTCTAATTGTTTGCAAAATGAGACAATTTTGTCTATTAATTGGTCTTTATCTTCTAGCGCTTTTTCCAGATAAGAGTTTGCATATTGCCTTACCTCTTTTCTCGTAATATCATGCAAAAACAATCGTTGATATTCCCGTTCTCCAAAAGAGTAATTTGAAATTTCTCGTGACGCTAGATGATCCGAACACGCTACAAAGTTTACGCTTGGAAATTGCACTAGAAAACTCTCAAGTAATTTATATAAATGACTCTTAGGGTCAAAATTGTCTACAAATAGCCTAAAATTGCATTTTTCTATCAGACCTTTAGTGTCCTCCTTATTTAGTTCAAAATATTTAGACATATGGTTAATCATGCTCCATCTGCTGTCTATAGAGGGATTTAGTTCTTTAAAATCCATATAGAAAGGAATGATCCCTGATGTCGAATAGTGTTTTAAGTGATGGATTTGTATGTATTTCAATAATGATGACTTTCCTGACTTATCAGATCCAAAAATTAAGTAACTGTTTTCATTATCTAATAACTTCCCAAAATCAAAGGTTGCTTGTGTTTCTGAAGAAGTAAGATTAGTTTTTGAGGATGTTTTCAATATCGGATTTTTGAATAAATCTATAAATACATCCTCATTGTTATCATCGATATCAAGATTTAGTAATAAGTCTTTCCCATTTTTCAATTCAAGATTTATTTTAGATACAATCTTATTTCGAATACGATTTTGATTATCTTTTTCTTTACTACGTGGAATAGGAACAACTACTGGAGTACTCTCCTGAAAGGATCCTGTTTCTGGAAAATATTTTACTTCTACAAAATTTACTTCATCTTTGTCGGGACTATCGTAATCATGAATAGAGTACCCAATATATCTCTTGTCGTAAGTCAAAGATGCGGATGTCGCAGTGGCATAAATGCCATTATTATGTGCGTAGTGAGTATTTATTTCTTGTTGATGAATATGTCCAAAAAAAATCATATCAAATTCTTTATGAATATTTTTTTGCAGCTCCAAATAATTAAATCCATTAAAATGAAATAGAGGGTGATGAGTAATCACGACTCTACAGCTACAATCTTTCATCTCAATTAAGGCCTCTTGTAGCAAACACGTAGGAAACAGTAGCTTTCCATTAGCATCTTTTTTTACTGCTCGCCAAGATGAGTTAAGGGATAGTATACCTACAAGTTCATTACCGACATTAAATTTGTGAATAGAGTATAATGAGTCCAATTTTGACGAGTCAGTATAGTAGTTTTTTACAAAAGAATTATAATTTTTTAGACAATCTAAACTATGTTGAAAATCTTTACTATTATTTTTTGCAAATTTATTCAATTCTTCAGATGAAGTTATTTTTGTTTCAAAAAAAACATCTAATGATTCAAATGCAGAGCTCCTATCAACATCATGATTACCGCAGGTAAGAATGATGCGGTTCTGGTCTATGTTTAAAGCCCTTGCAACGGGTTCAAGGAAATACTTTTTTGCGTTCTCAAAATCCTCGCTATTTTCCCCATTGTTAACCAGGTCTCCCGAAAAAATGACTATGTCAATGTTGTTCTTATAGTTCTCCAAAGAACTAAATAAAGCTTCCAAAACTTTATCATCTGTAAACTTTGTGTGCGAAGGTGCACCATAGTGCAAATCTGATAAATGAAGTATTCTCATGATGTTTATTTTAGATTCAAGATTTATTTTAAATTACACATCAATTCACCAGGCTTCAGAATTGTAGGCGGATTCAAAAGTATTTCTTAGTAATACCATAATTTTCCACAAAAATACAAAAATAAATCGAATAAAACAAACTTATTTATGTGTCTTACTCATAATAAACCCCTTACTATACCGAAACATCATAAAAATCAATATCCCGCCATAAATGATTTGGCGCATATTGGCAGCAATGGCGTTTGGCATACCGACAAACCGTAGCGCCTCAGGTAATAAGACAAGGAAGGCTGCAGCCACAACGCTTCCCCAGAGGTTCCTCATTCCACCTAGGATTACAATAGAAAGGATAAAAATAGATTCGTTAATTGTAAAACCTGTAGGGTCAATAAAGCTAATATAGTGTGCATATAATGCTCCAGGGATAGCTGCAATCATTGCACCAATAGTAAAAGCTATTGCTTTAGACAAATACACATTTTTGCCTAATGACTGAGTGAAAATTTCATCTTCACTCAATGCCCGTAAAGTACGGCCAAAAGATGAGCGAGTCAGCTTTTTTAGAAAAAAGAATACTAAGACAACAAAAAACAAAGTTAATAACAGAAATGCCCATCTACCTTCTACCCCGATACCAAAAAGTTGAATATTGGGGATGCCCGGTATGCCCAAAGGGCCTCTTGTGAGCGACATCCAGTTGTTCATCAAAGCAACAATGATAATCTGAATTCCCAACGTGCAAATAATGAAATAATCATCAATTGTACGCAAGGCAATAGCAGATACAGCCAATGCCAACAAGCCACTTAATAACATAGCAATAGGTAAAGCAGTTAGAAAAGACACCTGAAAATTAACAGCAAGCAAGGCAGCTGTGTAGGCACCAACACCGTAGAATCCAGCATGTGCGAGCGAAATCATTCCACCAAAACCTGCAGACAAATTCAAACTTTGCGACAACATAATGTATATGCCAACTAATATCAGTAAGTGCAACAGATATTCCATGACTCTTAAATTTCTATTTTTTTCAATCGTTTACCACTAAACCCGAGAGGCCGAGCTATCAAGAACAAAATCAGAACGATGTAGGCTGTAGCGTCCATCCATTGACTACCAATGTAAAAAGCCGCCAAATGTTGAGTTGCTGCCAAAAGTAATGCACCGCCTACTAGACCCCAATTACTGCCCACTCCTCCGATAATCATAGCCACGACACCATATAGCAACCAGTTGAACCCCATTGTAGGTCTCAAGTGTGTATCAAAAGCTATTAAAATACCTGCAATTGCAACTAATGCTGAACCAATAGCAAATGCCCATAAAATAGCAATGTTTGAATTAATGCCAACAATATTACTTAGTTCGGAATTACTTGCAACTGCACGGATATTTCGCCCAATACGACTGTGTTTCACAAAAAGTACGCAAGCTACAAACATAGTCACGCAAATTGCAATCGTGGTAATTTGAATATCCGTAATACGCGCCCCGAGAAATTCATATCCAACTCTAATTTCGCCTGTGCGTACGCTTTTAGTTTCATCACCCCAGAGTATCGAAATCACATTTTGCAAAACAGTGTATAACCCTAATGAAGCGATTATAAATATCATTGGTGAGGCGCTGCGCTTTCGCAAAGGCTTGTATAGTGCGACTTCTGATAGCATTCCTACAACTGTGGCACAAACAATGGCTAATGGGATGGCTAACAATAAGGGATGTTGGAGCTGTATGGAAAAAAAGAATGTAAAGTAAGCAGAAAATGTTATGACTAGCGCGTGTGACAACTGAAAAAAAGCAACAGCACGGTAAATAATACTATAGCTAAAAGCTATTAGTAAATAGATAGAAGATAGAATTACTATGTTGGTAAGAATTTGCATGCTTTTTAATTAATCAGACACAGACGAACTCCCCTCTGGACAAGTAGCGTCTAAAAGACTAGTGATGCCTATTTTAGTGGGATCTTCTAGAGATTTAAACCAACAGTTATTTGTTAGTATTTTATTACGTATCGCGTTTGTGTCTTGTTGGGCTTGCTCCCATAATCTATTAAAAAAGGACAAGTGCTCTGCATCTCCACTGTTTTTATTTTTCTAATAACTGTTTTTTATGCTCAACTAGTACAAACGTTGTTTCTTCTTTTTTTAAGTCAGCTATACAGCAAGAAAGAATCCCGGAATTGTCTGCATCCACCCCAGCAAATGGCTCATCAAGCAATATCAATTTTGGTGAATGAACCAACACGTTTCCGAAGGCGAGAAGTTGTCTTTCGCCTCCGCTGAGATTAAAAGGTGTTCTTTTCTGCATGGCTTTCAGCACGGGTAATATTTCGAATACTTTACCTACTCGCTCTTTGGCATCCGTTTTTGGATAAATTCCTGCTGACACAAACAAGTTTTCTTCCACCGTAAAGTCTTCAAACACGTTCTTTTTCTGTGGCATATATACAATTCCTCGTTGTATCATTGTTGATGGTGGTAAGGCTGTGATATCGCTCCCCTCAAAAATAATCTTTCCTTCTTGTGTCCATGGTTTGAGCAAGCCATAAATGGTTTTCAGCATAGTGCTTTTGCCTGAACCGTTTCCGCCTGAAAGCAAAACAACATCGCCTTTTGCTATTTCAAACGAAACATCGGTCAATACTTGCTTTTTGCCATAACCGGTAGTGATATGTTCTACAGTCAGCATATAATCACACCTTTCTCCATTTGAAGGATTTGGTCGCTTGTTGAATTAATATAGTCGTTATTGTGTTCAATCTGCAAAATTGTTTTTCCTTCTTGCTTTAGTTGTTTTATTATATTAATGATTTTTTGCAAATTATCTTTATCTATTCCTGCGACGGGCTCGTCGATTAGAAGCAAGTCTGCATCGTTGGCGATACAACAGCCTATAGTCAATAGTTTTTGTTGCCCGTAAGAGATTTCGCCTGCCAGCTCATTTCGTTTTTCAGACAAGGAAACTTTTTCCAGTATTTCATCTACATATTTTTTTTGCTCTTTGTCGGGATTGGCAAACATTTTCTTTTCTAATGCCAGTAAGATATTTTCATAAACAGTCATTTGTGTGGCTAAACGTAAATCTTGAAAAATTCGACCGATACCCAAACGATTTACACGATAAGGCAGAAAATGGATGATTTTTTCTTTCTTAAACTCAATATCACCTTTGTCCGGCTTCAAAAAGCCCGAAATGATATTGATCAACGTTGTTTTGCCAGACCCATTGCCTCCTTTGAGCGTGTACACAAGTCCCCTTTCCAAACGAAGATTCACCCCGTTCAGCACCCGAACATCGCCGAAAGATTTATGTATGTTTCTTAATTCAAGCACTTGTTTTTTGCTCTTACACATAGACAAATTAGATTACAAAGGTACGAAAAAAAAATGAATATGTCCAAAAAATCAACAAAAAACTTGCAAAATTAAAAAATATTCATTAACTTTGTGCTGACCAAACAAAACCCTCTTATATGAAGATAGCCAAGACCCTATCCTTTTTTTTCTTTCTATTTTTCACCCTTGTTTCGCATAGCCAAACGAGGCTGGATTCAATCAATGCAATGGTTGAAGAAATAATCGAAGAAAACCGCTTAGTTGCTGTATTGCTCGGTATAGAATCGCTCGAAACACCGATAGGAATACTTCGAACGATTGGCAATGTACACTACGTAGTTGCTATCAGTCAAGTGAGGCTTAACAGCCAGCACGGTGGTTTCGAAACTGACGTTTACTTACGGATACAGTTGAACGACCAACCCGCTGGAAGAGACGTTATTTTTTTTGGAGCAAGTGGCGTCCCTCTAACTCAAGCGGGTGGTTTTGCAGGAGATGTCACACTGGCACTTTTGGCGCCATACACGTTCAGTCTTGGGCAAGACATTTCAGTGACGCTCTTGGGTGCGCTGGGCGACCAAGGCGCTGTGGGCACATCGCCAACACGAGCAACCATCAACTGCTACGGCTTTAGAGAACTCTCCATCGCCGCCGAAATCACATTCTCCGACCGAATCCTAAAACCCGCAGACGGTAGCGGAAACGTAACAACACGCTTCCAAACTACGGTAGCAGACTGGAACGATATCTTGGTGGATATTTCCATACCACCGTTTGAAATTCCTGGACTGAACGACTGGGTGTTTCACGTAGAAAATGCTGTGATAGACCTTAGCGAAACCCGCTCATCACCCAATGTGATATTTCCCGAAAGTTATCGAATTGAATACCCTACGGCAGAACTCCAAAACCTTTGGCGAGGTGTCTATATTAGACATCTTTCGGTAACACTTCCAAATGCCCTTATGGCGAATCAAGGTTCTTCCATAACCATTGGAGGGAGCAATTTCTTGATAGATAGACGAGGATTTAGTGGCACGCTGAGTGCATCGTCAGTGTTTAGCCTAAACCAAGGCAGTACTGGTGGTTGGCCATTTTCAATGGACGACTTGTTGCTTGAGTTTGACCGAAACCGACTAATTAGAGGCGAATTTTCGGGAGAACTTATATTGCCTGTCAGCGAAACACCGCTAAGATACACGGGTATGCTCTCGCTACCCAACAACTACGCATTAACCGTAGCGATTACCGACACAATGAACTTTGACCTTTGGCGATTCGCAACCGTAGGACTTGACGCCAATTCGTCCGTAAGCATTACCTACGATAACAATAGCCGAGAGTTTCAAAGCAGTGCCATCCTACACGGCACAATGGGTATGAACATCGGCAACATAGCAGAAGTTCAGCAAGTCCGTTTTTCAAACATGAGACTTAGCACCGTGCAACCGTATTTTCAAATCGAAAGTTTTACCTACGATAACACCATCAGCATTGCCAATTTTCCAGCATCCATATCCAATATCGAAGTGACGGCAATCGGCAACAATTTGACACTGGGCTTTCGTACAACAGTAGGCCTAACTTCAACCGAAGACAACGGCTTTGGTGGAGCAGTGGACTTGTTGATTCGCTCGCGATTGGAACGAAATGACGGTCGTCAGCGTTGGGTGTACGATGGTGCTGAAATAAGTGATGTCACCATCAATGTTAGCACCTCAGCATTTGCATTGAGTGGACGATTAGGCGTTTTTGAAGGCGACGAAGTTTTCGGAACAGGGTTTTATGGCAATGCAAATATGCGTATTGGTGCTTTGGGAGCTGGGTTTGCTGTTGAGGCAACAGCGATGTTCGGACGCTTGTGCGATTTTAGATACTGGTTTGCCGATGCAAGTGTAGCGCTTCCCACGGGCATTCCGATTGTCCCCGCTTTGGAAATACACGGTTTCTCAGGCGGAATAGCACAGCGTATGTCGCCTGCAGGTGCAGGATTCTCGCACCGATTCTCACGTTCGGGCATCAACTATGTGCCCGATCAATCCACGTCGTTACTGATTAGAGCAGGAACCATGCTTCGCAGTCAGGGAAGAGATGTATTTACAGGAAACTTAGGGTTAGAAATAGCATTCAATCAGCACAGCGGTATCCGCCATATCAACTTCAACGGAAGTGGACAAGTTGCATCAAATATGCCAAGAGGCGATGATTTGGAACGCATCAACAGAAGTCTAAACACCATTGCTTCACCTGAAGCAAGCAGAGTGTTTCACCAAAACGAAAGAAACGCAGGTGTGAATTCTGGTGCGATCTCTGTTATGGCAGATTTAACGATGAATTTCGAAAGACGAGAGTTCTCGGGGGTATTTCAGGCCTATGTCAATACGCTGTTTATGAGAGGTGGAGGACCTAACGGAAGGATGGGGCAAGTAAGTGTATTTTTCGGATCAAGCCAATGGTATATTCACGCAGGGAACCCAAGAAATCCTATAAGCATGAACTTAGGAATTGGTCCAATCAGCGTGAATGCAAGTGCGTATTTGATGGCCGGACATAATCTCCCCGCAATGCCACCACCGCCTGCTGAAGTTACACGAATTTTGGGGAAATCTATTCCAAATAACAGACGCGAAAACGACCTGAATTTAGGCAGAGGATTTGCCTTTGGTGCAAGTTTAGACATCAACACCGGACGAAACACCATCGCCATTTTCTATTCGGAATTCTCAGCAGGTATTGGATTCGATGCGATGTTAAGATATTTGGGCAACACGTTTTGTGTGGGCTCGTCCACACCTGTTGGAATTAGAGGATGGTATGTTGAGGGGCAGGCTTATGCACATCTGTCGGGAGAAGTTGGGCTAACGATGCGCATGTTCGGCAGACAAAGAGATTTTACCATATTGCAAGGTGCAGCAGCTGTGTTGTTGCAAGCAAAACTACCCAACCCGTCGTGGTTTGCTGGAGATTTAGCATTGCAATACTCTGTACTCAACGGTATGATTAGAGGCCGTGCCCGAATTTCGGTAGAAGTTGGACAGCAATGCGTGTTTGAACATCGAGGTGGACACGCTTTAGAGGGGCAAGAACTAATTTCAGAAGTGTCGCCAAACGACCCAACAATGGACACCGACGTCTTTGTCTCGCCACAAGCCGTGTTCAATATGCCGATTCGAGAGTTTCGTATGGACGAAACTTCAGCAATGATACGTGCCGAACTTGCAGAGTTTTCACTGACAGAAGGCGGAAGACCGATTCCAATAGCAAATACCGAATGGGACACCGAGCGTTTCATGGTCAGAATTAACCCCGAAGATGCCCTTCCGGGAACAAGCCAAATCAGAGGTAGAGTTCGTTTGACATTTTCTGAACAAAATGCCGCAGGAAACTGGGCACCTATATTGGGCGAAGACGGCAGACCTCACCAAGAAACAAGAGACCTTAATTTCCGCACAGGCGAACGCCCACGCACCATCGATATGCGACATGTCAAATTTGCCTATCCCGTTCCCGACCAGCAATTCTTTTTGCCAAGAGAACACCCATACGGATTTTTATATCTCCATGTAAATTTCGGCTATCTATTTACCGAGCCAACCACCATCGTTAGG
>Ga0209755_10008449_pt1 | contig 11017 bp, 10 predicted proteins | sample TergutCo191P1_FD_187301 | JGI IMG/M metagenome (GOLD analysis project Ga0209755, IMG submission 187301) | Cornitermes sp. P1 segment gut microbial communities from Petit-Saut dam, French Guiana - Co191P1 (SPAdes) (version 2) | ecosystem: Host-associated > Arthropoda: Insects > Digestive system... | reverse complement strand
TGATTATCAGCACGAACAGGTTTGTTTAGCCTGTTGGCTTCGTTGTGGGCATTGTAAATAGCCAAAAAGTCACAAGTCTCGCCGTCACCAACGGCTCCAAAGTCATAGTAATAAATAAAATTTTCCCTGTTTCTGATAATTGCAAGGCTGCCACCATTTTCGTTATGCATGATAATATCCACAGAATGGCTAGCGTTCGGCAATCCTATCATGTATAGCAGAAATATCCAAATCCCACCAACATTTTTTTTCATTTTCACTACCCTGTTTAATCTCTTTTCAATTTTCTGACAGGCAAACATCTCACTATAATTATTATAAGCTGGTGTCAACTACGTCAAATACCCACCAATCGAACCGTCTCCTCAATATTTTTCCTGCTAGATGCACCAAACACAACGGATTGAATGTTCTGCTGGTTGATAAAATCATATGCATCTTTAGCAGGAATAGCTCCCGATGCAAGTGTTGACATTGCCATTAGCTGATAAACTGATGGATCATTCCTCATGGCAATATCTATATATGTCTCAACATCTGGCGACATGAGATAACCTATTTTATTGAATGACGAACATATGACTACCTCCTTTATTCCCCACTCATCAAGCTTCTTTGCCAAAAACGGCAAATTTTGGGTTATCAAACCAGGCAGCACATTGTACTTATTACGGATATATTCGCAATATTCAAGGAATATTTCTCGTATACCGTAACCCAGCAGGAGATCTGTGACAATATTCTGCAGAAATATCACTTTGACGTTCAATTCCCTAAATATGTTTACTTCAACATCAATCAGCAGCTTCATCATTGTTATAGCATCTTTACTAAGGACCGCCATACCTCCCTTGGTTACTTTACCCAGAGCACCCATCACTGAATTGTCTTTAAACAACACTTCGTTAATTGCTGGGAAAATACCCTTCTCCGCAACCAAATTGGCATACTTGTGCGGATATGGGATTGACGGATACCAAGCGATGTCTTGATATTTCATCTTATTTTTTCTGAAGTAATTGCAAATGTCTCTAGCCCTGTCATTACTATTGAGCATTATCGCCTTTATACCTATCTCAAATGCTGTGTCATATATGCGATATATTTCGCCGATATCAAAAAATCTCTCGGCCATTTGCTGCGCCTTTTCCTGAGACATGTGATTAATACCGAAAAACTGATTATCCCCGAATACTACTCTGTCTATCAATTGCATAATCACACACTCCCATTTTGCTGATAATCGTTAAAGATATTCTCTACGATTTCCAAGGTATCTACGCCGTCAGAAAACGAGCATTTGTTATGTATTTGCTTACCCTGTATGCAATCCACAAAATGATACAACTGCCGAGTAAATTCATTACCCCGAACATAAAATGGCACAGGGCTGAAAACATCTGTAATATACAGCGTATTCCATCCTTGCCGAAAGTGAAATTGAAGATTTGGTTTATTCTGATAGATTCTCAAGGAGTGCTGATCCGCTGTGATACGTCCATTATCACCAAATATTTCAATTTTATTCGTTGGTTTTCGGTAACTTGTATCACTCCAATTAATGTTTAACTGACCAGTTATACCGCTTTTGTATACAAGCGTCGAGAACACTGCGTCCTCCACCTTTTCAGAATAAATATAGTTTAAGGCCGACCCTATCACTTTGTCAGGTTTACCGATCAGAAAATTAACCAAGTCAATGGCATGGCAGGCCATCTCGAATACAGCACCTCCACCCTCTTCCCGTGAGGATCTCCACCCTGAACTTTCATCTGGCCTTGTAACAGTACAGCTGAACATTTCCGATTTAAACCTGATCAACTTGCCGATAACGTTATGCTCCAGTAATTCCTTTACCTTTGTAAAGATATCATTAAATCGGTTCACGTACCCTACCTGATTTACCAAGCCAGAGGGTGTATACAGCTTGGCCAATTCAACTGCCTGCCTAAACTCTGTAGTAAAAGGCTTCTCTACAAAGGTGTGTATTCCCATTTCAAACGCTTTCTTGACTATGGGAAAATGCAACTTGGGAGGTGTGCAAACCATGATGGCATCGGGTTTTGACTGTTTGAACAAATCTTCATAGTCCTTATATGCCTTTACATCTATATACTTAGTTAACAAAGACAGCACCAGCCCTGAAGTATCCGCCACGGAGTCAATCACGATATTATGGTTACTATTAATAATGGCATAATGGGTTATGCCCATACGCCCCATTCCGATAATAGCAAGTCGCACTTGGTTCATGTATGTTTCCTTCGCATCGCCTTACTGCGTGCCGATGTATTTTTTTGTCTGGTAGTTCTTCCGGTTTACCCTTTCGTGACCAAAAGTCATCTGGAAAAAACGTCCTAACAAAGACGGTTGGATGTGCTTTTTCCCGACATTTCTTAAGAACGCATTGCGCCGAAAAAATACAATCAATTTTATTTTGTACAATTTAAAATTTCGTATATTTGTAAGACTTCCAGAACTTACCGTTACCATATATACTATTTTGTCTACCACTTTGACAGATGTAGCGTGATGCCCTGCCAGACAGGAAAAAATCAGATCATTCGCAATAGGCACTTCATCAAAAATGATATCTTTACGTTCTATAAAATCTTTTTTTAACATTTTCGCCCAAGGGGTATTCCACAAATAGCGCAAACGATCTTCCGCATATTGCATATTTTTTAGATAATCATCTATTAATTTATTATACTTCACTTCACGCTTCGCAGGCCTACCAGTATCAGAATAGCAACTACTGCTTTTAAAATAAACAATTTCCTCACAAGAATTTGTATAAGAAAACATACATTCAAAAGCATTCTCTACAAAGAAATCGTCTGCATCCATGAATAAAAGCCACTTACCTTTTGCGTGTCTCATCCCTACATTACGCGCATATCCTGCACCTTTTCCCTCTTTTGTTAAATATACTTTGATGTATTTATCTTTCAAATCAGCAAGCCATTTAAAATCAACAATATTTTCATCGCTATTGTCATCCACTATAATTATCTGGATGTCGTTCATTCTGGGAATTGATTCCAAGCAACGCCTTAACAAATCTGGAGTATTTTTGTGTGGTATAATAATTGAAAATATTATGTTGTTGTCCATAATAGCATTAAATGTTCAGGATAAAATTACCGACTATGTTTTTAATTCGGTAAGACCATCCAATCACCAAATATTTTATTCCATTCTGGTGGATCAAAACGTTGATATCCTCCAGCATGGTAAAAAGTTAATTCCCCAAAATATATCCTCATGTCAATTATATAAAAGTCTACTCGCACATGTATTTTTCCAGCAGACAATTTTCTAGCCAAATCGAGCATTTTATCAAGACATAACGGTTTCGGGATATCTTTTTTTAAGTCTGACAAATAGCCCAAATTTATATGCTGAAATTGCCATTGAGGAGTATATAAATTTCTCTTATGATTAGTAAACCTATCAATATCAACTTGAATAATTCTAGGGAAACCATTAAAACAAAATATTTTATAATCCTTTAGTTCAAAACCCGATTCATCAAGCAATAACTGTTCAGCAATAATGCGGGGTCTAACATGTTTATAATGCCATTCCCTACATTTCCAATAATGGTTTTTGGCAAGGCGTTTTTTCAAATATTTAGCAGTCTTTTTTAGATCAAGAGAATTTTTATCTCGACAAATTATAATACTATCAAAATCATGTGTACATTTTAAAACAAATTGATCAGGTAGCATATCAAAATGTATTTCTTCAAATGAATCCCATATTCCATAAAGTGGTATTAGATATTCTTCGCCGATAGTTTTTGAAATATATTTTCTCACTTCATATTTATCTACAAAAATTGGATAATCAGGATTTCTATCATACAATTTTAGCCATTGTACTTTTTCATTGAATAAAATTGGGGAAATCAGATCAAGTTTTTTTCCTGTTTTTAACCAATATAATATTTTAAGATAAATATAATCAGGTAATGGAGACTTGGAAAAAACCCATGAGAATATTCCACCAAAAACCTGCTTTGGACGCCGTATCGCTTTCTGTACTTGAGCAATTATTTCTTGCATTTTTGAACCTTCACTGTTATACTTTAAGCTATTCTACTCATAAAAGGTATATTAAATTTTTTCTCGCCTGAATATACAAAACAAATAAAAGATAAAAGGGAAAAACACCAAGTAACTGCCGATTTTTTCTTTCATAGTACCAAAAATTGAAATGAAAAATATATTTTGCCTGACAATGTCTTTTAAGTAAAAATAATTATCATCATAACTAAAACCATTATAATGAATATACCGCAAACAGGAATTAGCTGCAACAATACCCTTACGGGCCAAAATCCAACGTCGCACTGTTTTGTCCGACTCGGTCTTCAACATTTCTATTGTAGCATCAAATTTTGGTATAAATTTTGCTATTGTTCCTTTTTTTTTGTAAATCATAGATATTGAATCACTACGTCTAAAATAATTGTAGTAAGCTTGTGGAAAATAAACTATTTTGTCTGCCCTCTTAAACAAATAAAACATCAATAATTTATCTTCGCCATACCTTATTGTTTCGTCATAACGCAATATTTCATCATTGCATAAAAACAATTGTCTTTTTACCAATTTGTTCCAATTGGGAGCATTAATGCATTTATTCAAGATTAATCTTTTCACAGCATTTTTACTATTCATGATCAAATGAGGGTGCAATTGCGAAGAATGAACAATTTTGTTTCCTTCCTCTATTGTACGATATCCACATATAGAAATATCTGCCTGATATTCCTCAGCATTTTTTAATAAATATTCAAACATACCAGGGTCACACCAATCATCACTATCAACAAACCCTATCCACTCACCTTTGGCTCTGTTTAAGCCCGCGTTTCTAGCAGCAGATACACCTGAATTTTTTTGGTGAATTACAATAACCCTATGATCTCTTGTTGCATATTCATCACATATCATAGGGCAATTATCCAATGAACCATCATCAACAAGAATACATTCAAAGTCTATATATGTCTGGGCCAAAATGCTTTCTATACATTTTCGTAAATATAACTCAACATTATATACTGGAATCACTATTGAAATTTTCGGCATATCATATGACCAATCTAACATGTGTTATTTTAATGCAAATTTTCGCAGGGGTTTAAATATGAACCTGTATATGATCGAAAGCCCTAATTCAACACCAGCACTGAATTTTGAATCAAATATCCTTCTGGCAACACCGTAAATCATGGATTTGTTGAATTTACCTATAATCACTAATCTTGAATTAGAAGGGAAAAGATATTTTGGATTTTCAAGCATATTTTTTAGTTTTGGGTTAATCGTGATTGTTTCTTTGACCATTTCAAATATATTTTGATTCGCAAGTAAATATGGTTTTTCACCTCGAGTGCTTGTATAATAATGTATTATCTTAGCCTCATGAAGGTATTCTATTGCTCCAGTTCCAAATATTTGACAATTCCACTTGCCTTCCAATTCAGTTATTGCATTCCCTATTAAATAATTAGCTTGATTAAACGATGGCTGGTCAATCAATATCCCTTTTTCAAGACAACACAACCAGAGTTTATGCCATTCTTTAAAAAATTTATGGCACATATTAGTATCTCTACAAAAAATAACACCACTATTAAAATGGTTATCTAATGCAAATGAAGAATAAAATCCCAACAGCTTATCATTATTCCGTATGAGTTCTTTAGACGGAGAATTCAACAATGGAACATGCAAATCCAAAACGGCTCCGAGATCTATGTTAAAATTTTCAACATCGCCTAAATTTTCAGAAATAATTGTATCGCAGTCTATAAAAAGAAAATCACCATAAATATGCTTACGCATAGAAGTCTTCAACCATCGCGAACGGGCTTTTTTATTATACTGGAAATTAATATTTACAATTTTGAACTCATTTACATGCTCCAAAATATTTCTTCGTTTACTTATTAACGATTTTTCTGTTATATCATCTATCAATAATAACACAAACACACCTGGCATATGCATCTTTAATGAAGTGATAGACATCAAAGCTTGTTCAAGATAATAATCAGTTTCATCACTGACAAGAACATACACATATTTAATCATTATTTTTCTCTAGATTTGGATAGATTTAGATACGGGATTTATGTTTGCTTATCAATTCGCTAGCAGACTTAGTATGGAAATATTGTATCGCCCCCATAAAAAGAACCAATGTAATTTCCCAGTAATGTGTTTGAATACGTTGCAAAAAAGATAGGCAATACAAAATGAGAAATCCAAAGCCTAATTTCGATGGTGAAATAGCTACGATACAAAAATACATGAGAAACAATAAAACCAAGGATATAACACCATGATTGAGCAGGAATACTCGATGGGAATTTTCCCCACCTCTTCCAAAAAGAATCCAATGCTCAGCTTCAGTAAGATTCATTCCCCATAATATATTTTCTGTGGATGCAAGAAAATGTGTTTCATAAAAATGATCGAACCTATCGCTTACTCTGTTGTTTCCACGAATACCTCTTTCCTCGTCAAGTTCCAATCTGCTCAGTATTAGTCTGGAAAACATACTATCTGGGTGTATGCTATAGTAAATAAGCCCTATACTAACCAGCAATGCCGTCACCGTGACAATTTTCAATACTGTCCTGTACATTTTATTACTTTTCGCTACTATTTGTATAAGATAACCGAAAATCATCAAAAGATAACCTGAAAGTGATAAAGTCATAAGTACTGATACAAAAATAATCAGAACACTCTTCTTTTTTAACTCATACTGATTAACATAAAGTAAAAGAGCTGAAATCATGCTAAGGTGACCTGGTTCAGTAAAAATCGATTGGAATCTTTGAAAGAATACCGTTGTTTGAGTACTCACAATAAATAGCCTATAGTTCAAGAAAGGGCGATAAAATAAATTATCGGGCACCTCTATAGTGGAATATGGCATATCAATTCCAGAAATAACAAACAGGTATGCTAACATGGATATTCCTACAATCCACGCATATAGATTAGTTGTCATAGTTACTATTTGTTTTTTTTCATCGATACTCATTGCCATGACAAATGCTAATACCAACACAGCTCGAATAGCGTTCAGGATACCAACTAATCCTCCCGCATGGCGCATACGAACCATAAAATAAACCAAAAATGCAAGAAAAATTACAATTAAAATTGTGTTTTTAATAGAATAATTCTTAGAGGACAAAACACACCTAAGAAACAAGAAGCATATACTCAGGGCAAAAATCATATTCCCCAAATTGTTCCATGCAAACCATGGTCTCATTGAAACTAGCATGAGCAAGAACAAAAAAAATATGCTCATTCTTGATATAGTAAAAATATAGTTTTTACAAATTACCGTGTTAAATAGTCTTTTCATAATTTCTATTGTTGTGCATTATCTTTTTCAAAAATTTCCATTGACCAGTAAAAAATATACAGAAAAAAAACAATGCTATTGTAAAAATCAATTTTAAAAAGAAAGAGGATAACAAGGGAAAATCAATTATATCCAAAAATAAAGAAAAACAAAACAAACCGACAAATAAAATTATAAAAACAATCATATCGAATATGAAGGCATATAAAAATGCGGTCAATTTTTTTTGAAACCCTTTCTTTACAAGAAAGAAATATTCTACAAAAAATTTAACAATAAACCCAATAGAAACACATAAGGCAAAAGTATTCAAATTACCTAGCAAAATACCAATAATAATTGCACAGATTGAAATTGAAACATGGACGAGTCCGCTTGTAAACATCAACTTCGTGTTTCCTATACTCTGGTATATCGCTCCCGCACTAGAAGTAACCATCTGGGCCCAAAGAGAGAGACTTAACCATCTAAAATAATTTGCCGCTTCATACCATTGGTTACCGAACACTAAAATAATAATTTCCTGGCTGCTCCAGAAACAAAAAGCGGTAATAAATACTCCCAATAATGATAATATTTTTACTATTTGCATATATTTGTAATAAATATACTCCAAATTATCTTGATCCTTTGAAAGAATAGGATGTAAAACCGAACTGAGAACAAGAGTTGAATTATTTATTGGAAATAACATGAATCGATACGCTCTGTCATATTGCGCCAGGGCGCTGGCTCCCCATATCCTCCCAATAATGAATTTATCAAGATTGCGAGCTAAATAATTGATGAAATTAAAGCCGAATTGATAGCTGCTGTATTTTTTTATCTTTTTTATTGCCATAAAATCAATTTTTAAGCTTAGATGGAGTTTAACATTTTTTAAATTCCACACAAAAACAAATAATGCACTGAGAATGGATTGAACTATCAATGCATAATGATTGAACTGCATTAATGCTAAGACTATCGTAATAGCATAAGTCCCAATACTAACAACAATCGATCGGACTCCGAGCAATAGAAATCGGCCTTTTTTGCGTAATAAGGCATTAGGAACTGTATTAAGTACATTAAAAAAAAGTGACAACGATAGAATCGCGCATATAAAAATATATTCTTGATTTCCGAAAAATAATGCCAAGGGAAAACCAAGCAGGCAAAATAAAATTACTGAGATAACAGAAGCATATACAGAAAAAGAAAAAATGTGGTTTATTTCTTCATTGGTTAAGGTTTTGTCCTGGATAATTGCAGGTCCTATCCCTAAATTAGATATCAAACTAAAAAAAGAGGTAAATATTGTAACTATAGCAACAATGCCAAAATCTTCTGGGGTTAGAAGCCTAGCAAGAATCGCAAGAAAAATGAAACCAAGCAGTACGTTTGTATACTTGGATATGGCTGTTATAAACGTAGCTTTTTTTATGGAAATTTTAGACATCAAAGTAAATAGATTTCCCAATAAAGGCTACTGGGCATCTAAAATTTCTCCTTGAAATCTTTGCATGTACACGACAAAATAAATCCTACGAACTCTCAATTATCGAAGCAAGGCAGTGATTAAACCAAATGCTCCGCAATTCATATTATTTATTTCAAAAGAAAACCTAATTTACTTTTTTCCATTAGCACAACAATCTCCAATATAGCAGTGTTATAACATCTATTATGATTATCTTTCCCTGGGGATATGCCATAAGTTGCAACCCTAACATCCAAGTCCATAGATATCCTTTTACTTCCCCAACCTAACCTCACAACTCTTCTTACAAAAAGCAACCCCATACTTTATAACATCGGTATAGCACTCCGCCTCTAACTCCCTGGCGTACATACCGTCTTCCATCTGCCTCAGGGCCTCCTCGCTTTTCCCTTCTATCTCGCGCATGTCGGCCGTCCACTTCAACTCGAACATCACGGCTTTGCCACGACCGCTGGAATGCCTCATCACTATGTCGCATCGGCCCGTGCCCGTCTCACGGTTAGACCTTAAATAGTAATTACGTACACCGGACAGGACGCCGAGCATTATCCCGTGGTAAAAATCCTCCCGACCGTCCATATAGCTTATGGTATCCAGCAAAAAGCTGCCAAGTTCCTCCTGCAGCACTTGCGCGTTGCCATCTAGGACGGCATCGTACAGTCTGCCAAAATCTTTTTGCTTTACCTGTTCCTTGAACCACTCCTGTATTTTGGTGGCATAGATATACCGCAACTCCATGTTCGGGATTGACAGGTCAAAGCTTATCTCGCCGTTTTCGCCTAAACGCCCTTCACCGACCTTTTTCAGGTAGCCGGTAAAAAACAGGAAGTTCCACAGGTTGTCGGCGCTTTTGTGTATCTCGTCGTAGGTTATGTCCTCGTGGATGGGCTTCGAGATTGTCCCGCCGGCCATAAGGGTTTCCAGTTCCTCTCTCGCCTCGCCGTCAGCTTTGTCTATCAACGTGCGGACGATGTCGTTGCCACTGGTGTTTACCCAGTGGGGCTCGGGGTGCCTGTTTATGTTTTTAATCCAGTTGCTCACTACCTTTATGGAGCTCCAGGGATTGTATACCTCCGTCCTTCCAAACACGTAGCCGTCGTACCAGTCCCTGGCAACCCCGGCCTTGCACTCCAGGTTATAGTACCCAAGCATGGCGTCCATCTCGTCCTGGGTAAAGCCGAAATGCTCGCTGAAGTGGTCGTTCAGTATCGATATCACATCCAGGTTGTTCAACCCGGTGAATATGCTTTCCTTGGATATCCGCAGGCATCCCGTTATCACCGCAAGCTGCAGGTGCGGGTTGTCCTTCAGCGCGCCACTTAAGAGCGGGCGGATGAAATCCACCATGTCCTGGTAGAAGCCCCGCGCCCAGGAATTTTCCAGGGGCACATCGTACTCGTCGATTAGGATTATGGCCTTTCTGCCGTAGTAGTCCGCCAGACACTTGCTAAGGAACCTAAGGGAAGACCTGTAATCGCCCAGGGAACCTTCCCTGGAAAGGTTCCTGAACATTTCCCTGGCGTTATTATTGGATATTTTATCCTCAAGATAGGCATGGCGCTGGAACTCATAGGCTATGTCTTTCTTTATCTGCTCGCAGGAACTCTCAAAGCTGCCAAGCTTCCAGTCCTTGAAGCTCAGGAATATAACCGGGTACCTGCCCTGGTGCTCAAGGTATCGATCCCCTGCCTCCTCTATCTTTAGGCCATTAAAAAGTGCCCGCGTATCCTTGCCGCCAAGCTGGGCGGTGTCCTCGAAGAAGCACTTGAGCATGGTCTGGTTAAGGGTCTTTCCGAAACGACGCGGACGTGTGCAGAGGGTTACCGTGGCCCCTTTGTCAAGGATATCCTTGATGTAGAGGGTCTTATCCACGTAGTAATAGCCGTCCTCGATCATGCGATCAAAGAACGCAAGCCCTATGGGTAACGGGGTCGGGGGGTCTTGGGGATTATCCATTTCTGCCTCCGCATCTTCCCTGCACATAAGATTCACTGTCTTACTAACTTTCGTACCCTTATTTTAAGGAAGCCCCCATATGCCGTCAAGATACAGATACACCTTAACCAGGAATGGCTTTTTCGAGACACATAGAAAAACGCCTTGACGCCGCCGAAACAGGCTGACAAAACT
>Ga0209755_10008448_pt1 | contig 11018 bp, 11 predicted proteins | sample TergutCo191P1_FD_187301 | JGI IMG/M metagenome (GOLD analysis project Ga0209755, IMG submission 187301) | Cornitermes sp. P1 segment gut microbial communities from Petit-Saut dam, French Guiana - Co191P1 (SPAdes) (version 2) | ecosystem: Host-associated > Arthropoda: Insects > Digestive system... | reverse complement strand
CAAAGTACTCCCTCTTTGACTGGATGCAGTGATCCCAGCACTGCTCTCACTGCCGGAAAAATTGTCTGAAGTCTTCAATGGAAATGCTGTTGAGGGCCTCCAGCAATTCTCATTAAGCCTCTGCAACATCAGCAAAATGCCTCCCTTTCACATCCTGCTTCATCTGTGGGTGCAAAAAAAAGTAGCAAGCAGCAAGGTTAGGTGAATGACGGGGGGAGGGTCAGACACAACCACCATTTTGTTTCTAGCCAAAAACTGCTGGACGCTCAAGGCTGTGTGGGTGGGAACATTGTCGTGATGCAAGAACTAATCCCCACTCTGCCACTTTCCTGGACATTTTCATCACAGGCTTTCATGCAATCATTTCAACACATTCAAGCCAAACTGCTGATTTACTGTTTGTGCTGGAGGAGGAACAAACTGCCTGTGCACTATCCCATCAACATCAAAAATAGAAATCAACATTACTTTGACGCTTGAACAAACTTGCTGCTGTGTGTGTGTGTGTGTGTGTGTGTGTGTCCCGGGAGAATTTGGTTACTCCCACCGACTGGACTTCTGCCTTGACTCAGGGTCATTTTTGAGCTCTTCCTGGAAATCATGGCAAACATTCACATGCTCCTCTGTGAGCAGACACGGCATGAAATTTGCAGCAGCCTGTTTCATCATCGAATCTTCCATTAAAATGCATTGGCATGAACTCCATGATACACCTGTTATTTCAGAAATTTTTTCAATGGTCTGATGAGGATCTGCAAGGACAGCCTGGTGAACTTTTTTCAAGATTTTGGTCAGTTATGCTTCTGGAAGGGTGGTCACAATGCAGTTGGTCTTCAACAGACATTTTCCCTCTTTTGAAATGATTAAACCACTCGTACACTTGTGTTATACCCATGGCTTCATCCTTAAAAGCTTCCTTGAGCATCATGACAGTTTCAGCTACAGTTTTTCCCAAAAGGAAACAAAATTTCACACACACTCTTTCTTTAAGATCAGCCATTTCAATTTTTAAAGAATCGCCAGACACACTTGCAAACACTTAGAATAATGCCAGAAAAAGTGACAAATCGTGCAGTGCCATGTCACTTGGCAGACTAGTTCAGAATATTGCAGGCTCATGGTACCTAGTGGTAGAACCCTGAACTATGTCTCGTTCATGCGGAATATTCGAATTCCAGAAATATTTGGGTCCCCCCTTGTACATTCAAACACTGATACAGTGCCACTGTTTTTCACTGCAGTCTTTGGTGGTATATGAGGGGTGGTGTTAAAGTGAAATGCAGTATAGTAGGGAATTTGTGTATACAGACTTCCATGGGTGCTAAAGTGAGGCTGGCACTGTATTGCTGTTTTTTTGTGTTTATACTTTTGGAAGAGTCTTATTGAAACAGAAGCCTCTGAAAAGCTGAATATTGTCATGTTACCCTGTCCTTCTGTGCTTAATAAAACACCTTGCCATGAGGGCTTGGGGCATGGAGGTATAGCTCTATGTATTATTAGCCTTTGTATTAGATGAAGGTGAGTGATGGGCTTCACTACCCAACCACTTTAACCCCGGGATAACATCTGCCAGTATCAAATGAAAGAAGCTGTGTTGTTCTGAGAGCCACATAGTACACTTTGGAGAAGAGAAAAAGTCTCTATCCCTTGCTAGAAATTTAACCACAATTCCTTGGTTATGCATCCCTGTAGTCAGTATACTGACTGAGCTGTTCCACCTTGTTTTGTGGTATGTACATGCATAATGTATCCACCGGGTGTTTCTGGGGGATCTGCCATGCTTTGGGAGGACATTTGTTAGGGAATTCACATCACTGTAACCAAAAACACCTATATCAAAGTTGAACGGTTATGGAGATAATGGTGAGAGAAGTTTTCAAGATTGAGAGCTGGTATACATGCATTGATTACCAAATACATATTAGAACCAGGTGGAATTTGTAATGTTATCATCTGTACATAACATCTATGTAACATCTGAGTGACATAAAGACATAAATTGTGTAAGAAAAACTTGCACTATTTTTGTAAAAATCGTCATGAGCGTTCCAAGTACTTTATATGAGATATGTGTTGGAGTATGGCCTGCCTCGGTATTCGCTGAAGGATGGACTTGCACAGCATGTGGATAACACATCAAACTAAAGAGGTTATAGTATGTGGGACTGCAAGAAGACCACACTGTTCTCATGTCATTATCTCCTTAACCATTCAACTTAGGGTATAGGTACTTTTGATTTTGTAAATTGTAATTTAACCTAAGGAACATACTCCTAAGGTGACGCAGAACAGAATATCATTTAGCTGTTGATATTTTCTGTGGATTGGTATGAAGTTGGTTTGGTGTAACAAGAGTGACTACTCTTTCTTTTTTTCATTTGTTTGTTTGCTAGAAAATGTATTGCTATATTGTCTGCCAAACACCACCAACCACTTTATATGACTTACAAGTGGCACTGTGGTTTGTGTCAGTTACACTTGTGCAGTGATGATGGCTATATTGCACATTGTCAGGGGTCTTCCATCCATTATATTTTCCAGAACACAGGCTTTTTATGATAGAGAACCTTGCAAGGCTTATGTTATGTTGTGCTGAAACTTTGCGTAGCTTCTGCAGTGAATGGTATATGGCAAATTGATAATCAATTGAAGATTCTTCATTGATACCTAAAAAAAATAAAGCATAATTTCTTGGAGATTGCTGTCTTTTGGGGTAGGGTATTGTGCTGTGTGGTGGAAGTGTGCTGATGCTAAGAACTTTGTTGTCTGCATCATCAGGAATGGATACAGTGAGTTTCCATGAAATGTCATTCTTCCAGGAGACTGCATAGAATAACATCCTAGAAGAAATCAATCTTCATTTTCATCACCATGAGAACCTTAAATCTTACACTTTAATTTCGTGTCAGGTATTGAAAAAATGACAGAGAAGGAATCAGCTCATCCGTCAGTCAATCAGCTGTGTGAGCTGACTGCAACAGCAACAGTGAATGGAATGAGTTCAGCTGATTCGCCGCTAGTGCCACAATCATCTGTGTCTCCAATAGTGTCTCAGAAAACAACAAATGACCCTAGTGATAGCAGCATAAGGCAAGGTGATGGGCAGGAATTGCCAAGGTCAAAGAGTATGGTAAGTATTGTTATGCATTTTAAAACCAAATAATTTTTTGGGAGGTTTTGATGTTGTCATTATGGAGAGCAGGAAGACTGTGGTCTTTGGAATTTGTCTGTATGAAATGTTCCTCAAAAAGTAGAGTAACAACGTAATGATTAATGTATGAAATATTTTCATATGAATGGAATAAATGGATTCAGAGGTTGCAAGCTATGCCACAGTTACTTGATACCTGTTTTTCCAGAAATCATAATATAACTTCTCCTTGCATGCATTTTTCATTATTCGCAAGCATGTTTATTCCTTCTGTTAGTATAAATATAAAATTCAAAATAATGGATTTCCAATTTGAGGTTCTCATGGCAGTGAGTATTACAATAACAGTTTTACAGGATATTAGGCAATGTGTGCTAGGGTGGTACCAGGGTTTTGGAGGAACCTGCTAAGTTCTTGTTCAAGATAATGATAAAGATGTAGGCAGCACGATCATCCCAAACCTTGGTAGACGTCTACCAGGGATCATTGCTTAATGTTCCAGAAGAATGTAATCATAAACATACTTTGTCTTTTAGCTGGATAAACACAATATAGAGTTTAAAGCTTGTCAAGTGTCTTTCAGCAATTACAAAGTGCTGCCATGCACAGTTTAGATATTTGTGTCGTACAATAGGTTTGTTGCCTCTTCCAAAGTGAATTCTCCAGTGGATTCACTTTGAAAGAGGTCATCCAATAGCTGCTTAGATTTTCTTCCTCTTCTTCCATCACATCTGTCCTTCCCTGTATCTCTCCTTCAGCGACATGTTTGAGAAGGCATTTCCTATGCAAGATGTGACCAATCTAGTTGGCCTACATTCCACATGCTGTATGTAGGATATTCCTCTCCTCCTTGCTGTATGTAATACTTTTCCACTTCTAACGTGATTGATCCGAATCATCTTTTCCATCCTTCACCAGCACCACATTTCAAAATTTCCCAGGTATTTCTGATCTGTTTCCTCAAGTGCCCAAGTTTCAGCACCATACAAAGCTGTACTAAAAATGTAGCACTTCACTAGTTTTTTCCTTAAATTGAAGTCAAGTGTGCTGGTGAGTATAATCATCTTCTTGTTGAAGACTGCTTTTGGCAATCTTGAATTTAATTTGCCATGTACATCTTGCATTATTTGTTATCATGTTACCCAAATAGTTGAAATATTCTACATTATCCAATTGTTTTTGATCATTCATAATCTGTATTGGGATTGGTTGCGTTGAGATTCTCATCATCTTAGCTTTTTGCACATTTGATCCCATTCCATAGCATCTTCCAGTTTCAATTAGTCTCTCAGTCATGCCCTTTGGAACCACTTTTCCCTTAGTCAGTAGGACAAGGTCATTTGTGTATTTCACAGTGCTTATTACTTGTCCTCTTATTTTGAAGTTTCTAGAACCTTCAGAATCTTCCTTGGTAAGGTACTTCCCGTACAATTTGAAGAGAATCGGCAACGAATAGCATCCTTATCTAACTCTTTCCAGTCATCACTCTTCTCATCTCCCTCTGGTCCAGACTAAGTTTAGCACTCTGATCCGTCTTGTACAGTTCGCTTATTGATCTTCTTTTGTGCCAATTGATATCAGTTTTCCTTAGGATGTGCATTAATTTGGTCTATTTTAGATTGTCAAGTGCCTGCTTCTAGTCTATGAAGCACATGCACAATTCATCATCTGTGTCCAAAGTTTGTTCTGGTATTATTCTCAGAATCCCTATTGTATTCCTAGTTCCTTTTCCTCTTCTACATCCAAACTTTATTTCCAAGTACATCCTCGATTATGTAAACAATTAAACCAGCACTGTGAGTTCTAATAGTAAGGTGATGAACCTGTTACACCTGTCAGTTTTGTAATGCATTATTACCAGACATTTTTGTCTTTCAGCCTTGCACAAATCCAGATTCTCCAACACCATCCATCCACTCAACAAGCAGTTCACACTCAGCTACGGCAAGCAAACGTAAGACTTCAGAATCCTCAGTTGCCAGTCTACAGAGAGCTTCAGCACAGGTAGCCCAACGCTTGACATTATGTGCACACAGTTGCATCGCAATTCATGTTGTGCACAACTTACTGCACTTATAACATTTTGCTCATGTAAGGTTATTTGACATAAATTTATACAACTATTGGTTGTGAAGTGGAAGGACACTTGGAATTAAAACAGTTGCTCACAACAGAGCAAGTCCTCAATTTCTGTGTAATGGGAGAGAGGAGTGGTGATAATATCTCTAAAACAATTGACAATCTAAAAAACTTATATAAATTGATTTGGTGAAATATATATATAAAACACTTTTTTCTTATGGCTGTCCGGAGTCTGCATAATAGCTGTGCCTTAGCTGAGGCAGTCAGTGTTAGCTTCTTGCAGTGTAAGTCCAGTTTGAGTCCTTGTGTAGTCTGTGTGAGGTCTGGTGGACACAGTAGCACTGTGGTAGGTTTTGTTTGAGCATTTCAGTTGTATCATGCCAGTCATACAAATGCTGCATACTCATCTGTCATCAGGGGATGGTGCACAAGGCCCATTTGAAGCTTTAGTACCAAATGATTCAGTCTCACCCCATTCCTAGCATAAATAACAATATTAAAAATGTCTGTAACACAAGCTTGTTAGGACATAACTTGATCAGTATGGTTCAGTAATCCTCCACTCCACTGGAGGAAGGAAACAGCTGACTTATTTTCCAAAATTACTGCTTTTCATTTATTCCCAGTGGCATTGTTTTCATCCTCTTATATAGCATATTTGTTACGTAAGTACAGCATATTATGAGTGATAGTGTTGAACAGTAGAGTACCAAAACAGCGGAACGGGAACTGCTGTAGCAGAATTGCCTGAAAGCTGTCTATGGAGCACATCTGCAGCACCCTGAATAAAACAAGTAACTTCATTGAAGGGACAGCTCCTTTTGATGGAATCTGGATACACCTGCACCCCAGAAAACAAGAGAGAATGTTTAAAAATTTGCTTATCTCTATGCAGTGGAATGGAATAATAATTGGGTTTGAGCCCTTCTGGGCCCATTGCACCTAGGCCTTAAGACAGGCCCTTTGTGCCCCCTATTCAATATTAAGTTAAAAGGAGCCCTGTTTCTTCAACAAAATTCCAGATGGCCCCCCATACCTAATTCCTAATTACCTCCTGGTCCAAAAAGAAGAGGAACCCAGGTTTAAATGTCAAAATCACTATGTATAATTGCCTTCTACCAGTGTTGCACCAGACTGGAGTCCTCCGTAGAATCTTTACTTGAGTCCCCTATTGCAGAGCTCTCCTTAAACTCTAAATTACTCTCAATCTCAATCCTGCAGGATCAGGGGAGAACCTCTGGGTCCAAAAAGAAGGAACCCAGGTATAAATGTTGTAGTTACTATGTATAGTTGCCTTCCTCCAGAGTTCCACCTGACTGGAGCCCTCTGTAGAATTCTTACTGGAGTCCCCTATTGCAGAGATCTCCTTAAACTCTGAATTACTCTCAATCTCAGGGTCTTTTCTGAAGTCCCCTATTGCAGAGCCCTCCTTAGACTCTGAGTTATTCTCATTCTCGATCCCATAGGATCTGGAGAAATATTTGGTCCACCAAGCAGAGCCCCTATACCTGGCAAGGCTAAATACAACTGGGAGGTCACCCATTATCCCAGAGTGTGCCGTTAAAGACTGAGTCACCCACTGCCATTCATCCCTTAGGCACGGCACTCACACCATAGGATTGGGGATTGTTTTTCAAGGTTTACTCCTTTAGGTCTGCTGTGTTCTGCGCAGCAGGGTCACCACTCGTAGGATGTGGCTCTTCACCATGCACAGACGGTCTCAGGTGGAGAGAGGCTATAATCCACATCTACCGCCCCTGGAGAATAGCTAGTGACCCCAGTATGGCCCGACTGACTCCCCTTGACCCCATCTCTATGCAGTACTGGAATAGGACCTTGGTTCTATTTTGTTGGTTTTCGGAATCCCCGAGGTAATGATCAAAAGGGGCAGATGGGGCCATTTGAATTGCGAAGTTAGAGGTGCAGTTCTTGGATTACTGCAAGCCGGACAGAAGCCAAAGCATATTCAGTGATGTTTTCTTGGATCAAGAATGAAAGTTAGAGGTTGATGGCAGTCAGATATTGCCCTGGTTCTGACCATAAATGATGCCAGCCAGCAATCTGCCGAAGTTCGTCTGATGGCTTGGCGGGCGGCATCTGGGAAACCAAATCTTTTGGGTTCTGGGGGAAGTCTTGTTACAAAACTGAAACTTAAAGAATTGGCAGATAGGCACCACTATAAGTGGAGCCTGTGGCGTAATTGGGCTCAACACGGGAAACCTCACCAGTCCCAGACATCAGGAGGATTGAGAACTCTTTCTTGATTTGGTGGGTGGTGCAGTGCCATTTTTAGTTGGTGAAGTGATTTGTATTTAAAACACTGGCATGAAAGTTTCAGTGACAGGGTGGAGAAATTAAAGTGAATTGCACTGCAGCAAGATATGCATCTGGAATAAAACGTTACAGCAAGGTGTGAAAATTCAAAATTAGGATTTCGTAAAGTGGCCACTATGAAGATGATAGTCCTCTTGTGTGTGATGCCATAGAGACTTGTAGAAATTTGTCCACATTTCTAAGGAATAGTATGCCTACATATTCAGGGCAGAAGGTGGAGATAAAGTGTTTCTCCAAACTGGTGGTAAATTTCAGTCAGGTTACACAGCATCAATCACAGATGATGCTGATACTTCAAAGAATGTTGTAATCACAGAAATTAGTAAATTTTGAAATATGATGTTCATTTATGATTTTTCACTATATGTGTAAGGGCTGTAATTTTAATGTCATATGTGTAAACTCCTTAATGTGGCCGAATTTGGTTATTATATTGTGTTTTATATGTTAATTTTTTTAGACTCACAAAGTGTGAGTGAATTTAACATTTATGATATAAATATTGTTTTGGTGTATCACTGTGCTTGTACATTTTAACGCTTTTTAGACTGAAGTCATTCTGCTTTTCACTTCATTTTCTTTTTTTACATATTATTTTCTTTTGAGTTTTCCATTTTTGTGTTTTGTTCTGTATCGCATTGCATACCCTTATTGCTTCCGTAGCGTCAGAGTATTCGGCTGACGGAAGCACATTCTCTCGCTCAGGGGAGCAGCAATGGACCCCCTCCTGGAATTATGGGACCTGGAGGTCAGTGGATTCCAACTTCAGAATGGGTGAACTCTTGGAAGACAAAACTACCACTACAAACGATCATGAGGCTTTTACAAGTGCTTGTACCACAGGTGGAGAAAATATGTATTGACAAGTGAGTACTGATGAGTGGGGTGTGAAATTTGAGTGGACATATGAAATAGTGGGCTTCACTGTACTGTATTTTGATAAAGTGTCCTTGGACAGTCAGTTATGTTGTTTTAGAGCAGAAGTCTCTAACATTACAGGCACTTTCTCTGCCTCTATCATTAGAGAATGGTAGAAGCAGAGAAGGTTTGTTGGATTTTGTCCCTCAATTGATCAAGTTGGTGACCATTGAGATTTTATCACTTACTGTTGCCATTATATGTAAAGTTTACTGTCATGTTTTGAATCCTGTTTGTTTTTTGTTTGGAATATGAACAGCTTTACAAAATGGGGCAGTAAACTTCACAACATGGCAAGTACTTTTAAATGAAACTGCATCTTCCTTCCTGCCTTCTTACATTACTTGAATGTATATTGTATCATTTCGTGGCATGAAGTTGCAGTAAAACCACATTACATTGATATTGCTTAGCCGCAAAACCTGCTGTGTTGGGCCACCAGAGTGTATTCACCTACTCTCCTTTCCATTTGAAGACAGGGACAGAGCAGGTTCTGTGAATTGTCACTTTTTAGGCATGTTTACAAAATTGGGAAAAGTAACTTATTAGCACCGTTATTTCTGTCCATCTCACCTCCTGCTGGTCATTTTTATGAAATTTAATATATGAATATCTTTCAAAAAGCTGTCGATAAAATTCAAGTTTACATGAAATCTGACGAGAATAACGGTACATTACATGAAGACCTATGTACATTTATGATAACCTGTCATTCAGTTCATCTTAGAATGAGAAATGTTTTGGACAAAAGTAGAGAAAATCAAGACACACCTTTTATGTTCAGTAAATTTCTTCTGAAATTTGCCATTTATGAGATAATCCAGAAAAGTATGGTAGAGCCAGACTGGCCACATATGACAGTATAATACGGTGCATGCTGGATAGCTAAGGCTGCGGACATTCACTCAGAATGTGTAATACTAATTGCCCTTCCATTGCAACAGTGGTTACACAACTGCATCTCATTGTTATGTTACATGTACATTGCATGTCTTGTTTAGTGTGCTATGTGGACAATGTCCAGCTTATCGGTCACATCTATTGTAACTTTTGTATCATACCACAGACCTAAACGAGAATTCCCAGGTATTATGAAGGTTACTCCTTAGTCTTACATGTTATGTGTGATTGTCAGTGCTGTTAAAGTGCTGTGCATATATTAACCCTTAGCCGCTGAACGACATATATATATATATGTCGTGCATTGAGCCCTTTAAATAGCCGAATGGCCACCAAAGTGGCCAGGGGTGGGATTTAATTCCGGCGAAAAAGATTTAATTCCGGCGGCAAAGGGTTAATGGTAGAGTCCTGGGGTGTGATTTGAACCCTCATCCATAATGTTTTGTAATTACATGAGGTAAATTCAGATTGTTAATGTATTTAAATGTTATTTCTTCTTTAAAATTTTACCTACAGTATGTTGTTAAATTGACAAGATAAGCAGTTGCTGTCTATCCAAGGTGAAGAACAGTACTGCTGCAACTAGTGTATATTAACGTACCTCAGACTTTGGACAGTGTTTTGAGTTACCTAAATTAGCTATTGTCACAGGTAGAACAATGACGAGAATCTGCTGCCTTTGAAGTTTCTTGTCTAGCTGATCAACTGTTAGCTTCTCTAGAGGGATTCTGTGCAGTAGAGTTAGGTATTTATTAATACTCATAAAGAACTGACAACAGAAATTACAACTGCTGCGAAAGCATCTCCAAAGAAACACGTCAATTATGTGATTTTTTTTCCTGTGTCTTCAGTGGTGCTGGATGCACTTTGATTACATACTGAACACATTTTACATGAACAGGCTCCAACAGAATTAGCGCTGTGATATCAGGAGCTGTGCTGTAAGTACAGCAGTAAATGTGTGCATTTAAAATTACTAAATTGTGTTTGTATGTTTGTATAGATTATGAAGATTGTCATGTTTGGCTGATGTGAATGTTGGCCAGTGCTGTTTTGAGGCTGACAGTGCTGAGCACTGATACAAGGTATCATCAGTTTCTGGTAGGGCTGTAATTTAAGAGATTTACAGCTTCACTTATTTATGGATTTATGGCATGTACAACACTTTTTAGGGGCCTGACAGATGAGAGTGAGATTCTCAAGTTTCTGCAGCATGGTACATTAGTGGGTCTGTTGCCAGTTCCCCACCCTATTCTGATCAGAAAATACCAAGCAAACACTGGGACCACGACATGGTTCCGTACATACATGTGGGGTGTTATCTACCTCAGGTAAGCCTCACTTTAAGCAGGCACCAAAATTAAACCAATGTAATGTGAATACTAGAAATAGTATGACATAAAATCAGCATGGATGAGATGGGGCAAAACATGGGAGAAAAGAGAAATACGTGTAGAGTTTTCGTCAGTGTACGTGAAGGAAAAAACTGTTTGTAAAACAGGCGTAGATTGGAGGATAGTATTGTACTGAAGCTTAAATAAATGAGGTTCTAGTGTGTAGGTAGGATTTATTTGGCACAGACAGGGACGGTCATGGACATTCGTGAACATGTTCACAAATCTTGAGATTCCAT
>Ga0209755_10008447_pt1 | contig 11019 bp, 8 predicted proteins | sample TergutCo191P1_FD_187301 | JGI IMG/M metagenome (GOLD analysis project Ga0209755, IMG submission 187301) | Cornitermes sp. P1 segment gut microbial communities from Petit-Saut dam, French Guiana - Co191P1 (SPAdes) (version 2) | ecosystem: Host-associated > Arthropoda: Insects > Digestive system >... | reverse complement strand
GGTGGTAGACTATCTGCCACTTTGGATAGTCGTGGGGCAGGGACCGCCATCTGCAGCCTTCCGTGAGGATGTACAGGACGGCGCAGAATATGTCGTACGGGTCAAGCTGCCGGGGCTTCGTTTTTTTGCGCGCCGATTCCAGCAGGGGACGTATCAGCGCAAACTGTTCCCACGTTATGTCGCTGGGATATGGGGTTCTCGTTGCATCTTTCATGGTGGTGGGTTATTTTACACGACCTTGGCGGAATTTGAAAGATGCTAAACAGGCTCTAAAATCACTTGTTACACGGTTGCGGTTTAACAGACATTTTTTCGTAATATTCACCATGTTGTAATGCGGCAATAAGAATGCCCTTCGGTAGGCTTTATTTTGAGGTATACGACCACCGCATGACACTTCTTCCAGTCTCCGATCCCCAGGAAGAAAACTGGTTTTTCGTTGAATTTGGCTTCCTGCATCTTCCTGTATGTGGTATCATTGTGACCATGGGGATTCCTGATATAAGTAACACTGTCTCAGCAGCCTTAACCGAGGCCGAAAATCGGCTTGTCGGCGAGGCCGAGGCATGGCTAAGGGAGAACCATCCCGAGGAGAGCAGGGTTGTCGGAGAAAGCTTTTCCCGATTGCGCACCCTGGGAGATGCGGTTTTTGCCTATCCCTCCATACGAGACACGCAGTTTCTTAGGGGCGTGGTCTTCGACAAAGACCGCCTTGTGGAATCCCTCCTTGAATTTTCGTCTTCTTCCCATCTGTTACGCATACCGACCAAGATTGTCGTCATGAGAAGTTTCCTAGTCGCAAAATTCCACGCATTCTCTCTGCTTTCCAGCCTGACCGCCGACAGAGAGGATTATAGGGAAGAAATCCGAAAAATCGTGTTCTCGGTAATCAGCACCCTGATAGCCGAGGCCGTGTACTTCTCGTGCCTGGACGATCCCTGTTTTTCCCGAAACACCAAGTCAAGCCTTGCGGGCGACCTTATCGAGCTATGGGACAGTGGGGTGGATCAACGGGGATTGCGCCACTTCCCGGCGCTTTCCTCCCTCTGGCTTGCCCGAAACTCCAGCCCTCCCAACTTCGGAACCATGGACGGCAACACGGAGCTTTTAAGACTTACCATAGACCTTGACGAGGACTGGCGGGAGTTCCTTGTGGAGGAATCCAGCAACGATGATACGAGATGGGCGCTGGAGGAATTCCTTTTCGGCCTTTCCTGGGAGGAAATACAGGAAGTCCGCAGTCACCTTGCCCTTTGCGGCATAAATGCCGTCGGTCTCGAAGGTATACAGAACTACCTTAAATCCCCGTCCGCCTTTTCCGGAATAGACGAGGAAGACCCAAGGACCTTTTACGACTTCTTCATCGAGCGAAGGGATGCCTGCAACTTCCGTGCAAAGATGCTTGCGCCTGGCCCCAGGCACACGCTGGAAGAGATATATCTAAAATACCGGATAATAATGGAACTGCGGTAGATGCGTAAGATTTCCGGAAGGCTTGTGTTCTATGTCCTGCTAATTTCGGCGGCGCTGTTGGGCATGTTCGCCCTGCGAGATTTCGCCACGGCGGCGCTGTACGCCCAGGGACTGCCCGAGCAAACGTCCGCTCCGACTTTGCACGACCCACCAACCGGCCGGGGCGAGGATCTAACCATAAGGATTGCGGTGTTTGGCCCTGGAACCGAGCTGTATTTCTGGTGGGGGCATATCGCCATGATAATAGATGACGCCGCCACCGGACGGAGTTATACATACGACTACGGCCTTTTCTTTATCGAGGGGTCGGGCTTTTTCACAAACTTTGCCCTCGGTCGGCTGATCTTTTCAACCGGGTCGTTGCCGACTTGGGTCAGCTTTGCCAGCTACACAAACGCCAACCGGGACATAATCGTATACACCCTGGACATCCCCCCCGAAAAACGTGAGATGGTGCTGCGGCAGGCGGAATGGGACGTGCTTCCCGAAAACAGGGACTACCTGTACCACCATTTTAGGCACAACTGCGTCACTCCCCTTCTGTACATCATAGACATGGCCACCGGGGGACAGTTCCGGGAGCGGTTCGCCAACGAGCCTGGACGCTTTACCCTGCGCCAGCACGTCCGCCGCCATACCTGGCATTCGCCTTTTATCGACTGGGCTTTGAATTTTTGGATGGGGCAGGGCATAGACTTGCCCATTACCGCCTGGGATGAGATGTTTCTTCCCTCCGAGGCCGCTAGGAACATTGCGGATTTTGAGTTCGTTGATCCGGACGGGGTAACCCGTCGGCTGGTTTCCGACAGGGAGGAGGTTTTTATGTCGTCCGGTCGCCCAGAGGTGCTGGAAGTCCCTCTTACGCAGTGGCCAAGGCAGCTTGCCTTTAGCCTTGTCTTTTCCCTGTTTCTGGGCGGCCTGTTCTTTATCCAGGCGAGGAAGTCCCCGGCCTTTGGGCAGGTGGCGTTGGGCATTTGCCACAGTCTGTTCGGCCTTGTTTTTGGAGGTGCCGGGCTGATGCTGTTTTTCCTGGCCAACTTCACCGAGCATGACTACACCTTTTACAACGCCAACATCCTGTTTGCCAACCCCCTGCTCCTTGCCCTTATCCCCCTAGGCATACGCTATGCGATTGCGGATAATTATCATAAACGCCTGCACCCCGAGCTATGGATTAGGGTGCTGTGGCTTCTTGTAGTCTTGGGAATATTCGCCTCGATGCTTATAAAGCTGTCTCCCAGGTTCTGGCAGGACAACCTTACCGATCAGATGCTGATGCTGCCGATCGCCCTGGTGCTGTCGCTAGAGCCTTTGGGTTTGAGGCGGATGTTGAGACGTATTTTTTGGCGCTGGCTATAGCCAAGCGATATTCAAGCAAGGGATGGTATATGAGTTCTTCTACTGATTGGCGAGACGTAAAGTACAATGAAACTTTCGAGTCCGAACTGCGTGGGCTTGAACGCCGCAGGGCCAGCGATCCGAACTGCACGGTGGCGGATATCGAAGGCACGTTGAGGCACCTGCGTATCCTGGAAGGAGCGGATCAAGGCGGCAGGGGTGACGTGCAGGACACCTCGATGTCGGCAACCATAGCCGCCCACGAGGTTTTTATTTCCAAGTGGAAGGCCGAGCTGGGAGAAGCCTAAGCCTTGTTGGCTGATAGAAGACGGCTGTCCGTAATCCCCACCGTTTGCTCAATGGTCATGTGTTGAATTTAACACGGCTAGTGGCGATTATCAAGGGGACGGCGCATTCCAGCGTGTGGAAGGAACAAGTTCTGGAAATAAGTGTTACTGGAGCTAAAGGGAATTGAACCCTTGACCTCTTGAATGCCATTCAAGCGCTCTAGCCAACTGAGCTACAGCCCCATAAGTGTCTTTACTCTACAAAATCTACGGGATCGTGTCAAGTGCGAGCCTGGCCCGTCCAAAAATATTTTCCATTAATTCGCGTTCCGTTGACAATCGTATATAGAAGGCTTACAATTCTTCGTATGAATATATCCACTTACACGGTAAAGCCGAAGCTTCCGGCTCCGTTAAAACCTTTAGGCGAGATTGCTCGCAATCTCTGGCTCTCTTGGAATTATGACGCAGTCCAGCTTTTTGTCAGGCTGGATTACGATGTATGGATGCAGTCCCAGCAAAGTCCAGTACGGACTTTGGGTATGGTCAGCCAGAAAAGGCTTGAACAGGTTGCCAAGGATGATTCCTACCTTGCTGCCCTTAAGGAAGTGTACGACCGCTTCCAGAGATACAAAAAGGGCGAAACCTGGTACAAGGGCAGCCACAAGGATGTCGTGGCCTATTTCTCGATGGAATACGGCATGGATTCCTCCCTTCCCATCTACTCGGGCGGCCTTGGGATCCTCTCCGGGGATCACATGAAGACCGCCTCGGACATGGGCCTGCCGCTGGTCGGCATTGGCTTGCTGTATCGGCAGGGGTACTTCAAACAAATGCTCAACGCCGACGGCTTCCAGCAGGAAAGCTACCCTGAAAACGACTGGTACAATATGCCCGTCGAACGAAAGGACGGCAAGGACGGCCAGCCGCTAAAGATTTCCGTGGACATGGTCGGTCAGCACGTTGCGGCGCAAATCTGGGAGGTTAAAGTAGGCCGCTCGTCGTTGTATCTGCTGGACACTAACATAGAAGAAAACGCCCCCCACATCCGCAACATTACCGCCTCGCTGTATGGCGGCGACAAGGAAACCAGGATACAGCAGGAAATCCTGCTTGGCATAGGCGGCATACGTGCGCTGCGAGCCCTGGGGATAAACCCCGTCGTCACCCACATGAACGAGGGCCATGCGGCCTTCCTGGGCCTAGAGCGCATCCGGGAGATCATGACCGAAAAGGGCTTTTCCTACGAAGAGGCGAAAGAGGCGGTCTGGCCCACCAATATCTTTACCACCCACACCCCGGTTCCGGCGGGCAACGAGCGTTTCGACATCGGCTTGATGGAAAAATATTTCCGCACCTGGCCGCAGATCCTTGGCATATCGTGGAAGGATTTCCTGGGCCTTGGACGGGTCAACGTTGACGACGACAAGGAAACCTTCTGTCTTACCGTGCTGGCCCTCAAGCTGGCGGCATATGCCAACGGCGTGGCGAAACTGCACGGCGTGGTCTCCCGTGACATGTGGAAGGGTATCTGGCCAGGGCTGCCGATAAACGAAATCCCCATCGGCCATGTCACCAACGGCGTACACACACGCACCTGGATATCCTCGGGGATGGTGGAACTGCTGGATCGCTACTTCGGCCCCCATTTCGAGGACAAGCCCACGGAACTTGACATTTGGAACCGCATGGATCGGATCAGCGACGAGGAGCTGTGGCGAACGCATGAACGCCGCCGTGAACGGCTTGTGGCCTTTGTCCGTGAACGTATACGGGAACAGTACAAGCGCACCGGCTCGGTGGAACGCCGTATCCGACAGGCTGAGGATGCCTTGTCGCCTTACGCCCTTACCCTGTGCTTTGCCCGTCGTTTCGCCACCTACAAGCGGGGCAACCTGCTTCTGCGTGATCCCGAAAGGCTCCTGCGGCTGGTAAAAAACAACGAGCACCCAGTTCAGCTTATTTTCGCCGGCAAGGCTCATCCCCACGATATGCCCGGCAAGGAGCTTATTCGGGAGATTGTCCATTTTGCGGAAAGGTTCGACGTAAGCAGCCGTATCGTGTTTGTCGAAAACTACGACATGACCGTTGGTAAGTACCTGACTTCTGGTGCAGACGTGTGGCTCAACACCCCTCGGCGACCAATGGAGGCCTCTGGTACCAGCGGCATGAAGGCTGCGATGAACGGTGTCCTCAACTGCTCCATCATGGACGGCTGGTGGGACGAGGCATACACCCCCGAAGTGGGTTGGGCGATAGGCCACGGCGAGCAGTACCACGACGAATGGCTCCAGGACGATGTGGAAAGCAAGGCCCTGTACGATCTTCTTGAAAGGGACATCATCCCCTTGTTCTACCAGCGTGGCAGGGACGGCCTACCCCGCGAGTGGATCAAGAGGATGAAGGACTGCATGAGCAATATTGGACAGACTATGTCCAGCCACCGTATGCTGCTGGACTACTCCGAGCAGTTCTACTTCCCCGCGCTCAAGAACTACCGCAGGCAGCTCAAGAGCGATTACGCCGAAACGAAGTCGCTTGCGGCCTATTTCGATAAACTACGGGAGTCCTGGGACGACATAAAAATCGCAAGGGTCGAGGCAAACACCAAGCCCGTGATGCACCGGGGCGATTCGCTGAACGTTACCGCCCATATCGATCTTGGCAAAATGTCCCCGAACGACCTTTTGGTGGAACTGTACCACGGCAGGATGTCGAACCAGAACAACGAGATTGCCGATGCTCGCAGGGCCGAGATGAAATGGGAAGGAGAAAAAGACGGCCTCAACCTGTACCATGTGAAGGTGGAATGTGTTGACACTGGTTTCCAGGGCCATACGGTTCGGATTTTGCCCAAGCATGAAGCCTTGGTTCATCCGTACCAGCCCGGGCTTATCAAATGGGCATAGGGGCAAAAGGCGAAGGCGGTTCATTCAGATATTTTGACATAGTGATGGCGGCTTTTGTCGTCATCCTTGTCCTTAGCAACATTGCGTCTTCGGCAAAGATAGTGGACTTGGGGTTTTCCATCTTTGGAATACCCCTGGCCTTTGACGGTGGGACACTGCTCTTTCCCTTCGCCTACGTTCTTGGCGACATTCTTACCGAGGTCTACGGTTTCAGGGCCTCGCGCAAGGCAATCTGGACTGGCTTTGTGATACTTGCGTTTTCCGCACTGCTGTTTTTCGTTTTGCAGGCCCTCCCCGGCGAGGCTTCCTGGGAAGCCAGGGCCGGGGATGCCGCATATAGGGCAATACTAGGTGGAATGAGCACTGGCGGCATTGTCTTGGCGAGCCTTTCCGGCTTCCTGGTCGGCGGATTTAGCAACTCCATTCTGCTTTCAAGGCTCAAGGTATTGATGAAGGGGAAAATGCTGTGGAGCAGGGCCATGGCTTCCACCCTGGTAGGCCAGCTCCTGGACAGCCTGGTTTTCGTGTCGGTGGCAAGCCTTGCCGGCGTTTTCCCCTGGCACCTGTTCCTAAGCCTTGTACTGACCAACTATATCCTTAAGTGCATTATCGAAGCGGCGGCACTACCCGGCACATACACGATCGTGCGCCTGCTTAAAAAGCACGAGGGTGTGGACGTGTACGACGTGGGGGTTAAGTACAAGCCCTTTGGATGAGGCTCCAGCCCCCGCTGAAACGCTAACTTTACCCGCTTTTTCCCTAAGAATACATCTCGCCACCCACCCCGTTTTGTGCTATACTTGCCAAATGAAGCGCTTTCCATTAGCGACACTTGCCATACTGTTGGCATTGTTCTTTTCCGCCTGCGCCACTGGCAGGTTGAATATTCCCTACGACCTTAGCCCCGAGGAACTAATCCAGCGAGCGCAGGAAGCCTCGGATCGAAACCGTTTTAACCATGCCTTGCAGTTCTACAAGGCCCTGCTGGAAAGAAACCCCGACAACCTCGCATTGGTCGTCAATGCGGAATATGAGATAGGCTTTATCCATGAAAGGCGGCGAAATTTTGACGAGGCCAGGATATGGCTTAATAGGGTGCTGGAACGCTACGAGGCCCCAGGCGGCGAGGCCCTTCCCGAAAAATTCATGGTGCTTGCGCAAATTGTCCTTGAAAGGGTGGAGGAACGGGATCGCGGCAGAAGACCCAGGGCCAGGCAGGCAGAGGAACCCCTATTGGCCCAGCCGCCAGAGCAAGCCCAACTGGCGCACTTCCAGCCGGCTCTGCAGCCGGCACAGCCCCAGCGGCCCCTTTACGGACTTGAGGGCGTGTTGGAAAGTGCCGTCGAAGAGGTTTCGAGAAATTTGGCCGCCATGTCCCGAATTGCGGTTGTTTATGTGTCGGCTCCAGACAGAAGCACCGAGGATCTTATTGCAAGTGGGCTTGAGCAGCTCTTGCAGGGGCGAGGGTTTGCCATTGTTGGCAGATCTGCGCTGGACACAATACGTGCCGAGCGGCAGCTAGGTTTGACGGGTGAGATTGATGAGGGTACAGCCGTACAAATAGGCTATTTTGCCGAAGCCAACCTGGTCATAATCGGCGGGATTGTCGGCGAAGACGATCTTCGCTGGCTGTATTTAAGGGCGCTGGATACAACAACGGCACAAATAGTCGGGACAGCTTTCGAGGCCTTCTAACCATTTCAAGGGTGCGGCAGGATTATTGTGTAAAGCTTTATGCCCTGGCGCACTATTTCCGCATCGACCATCTGCCTGGTAATCCTGCCCCTGGGACGCGGGTGGGGCGGCGCATCGCCTATGAGTATCATTATCCTTGTTTCCCCTTCCCAGGCAAGCTGTGTCGCGCCGGCGTGAAGGGCCTCGTAAACCGCCTCTGGAATGTCCCCCCCTCCGCTGACCCTGACGGTATTGATGCTGCGTTGAAGCGCCTCGAAGTTCGTGGTAAAGGGAACAACCCTGTTTAGAAAATCGTCGAAATAATCCTTGTAAAATACCATGCCCACCCTGACGGACTCGAACTGGGCAGAATGTTCCAACACCGTTGGTATTAGATGTTCACGTATTTCACCAAAGAAGGGCCTCATGGATGCCGTAACATCCAGGCAGATGACAATATCGGTCGTGGCGTTTCCTGCCTGCTCAAGGATATCCCTTATCCGATGCATCATTTCGCTGGGATTGCCCGCAAATGATGTGCGTTCCTCCCCAGCAAGAGAGGTAAAAGCATCCACGGTTGTTGGCAGGAACCTCCTGCCAGGAAGCGGCCCGGCTGTGGCAGGGGGGGGCGCGCTAGGCGGGAGCCAGATGAATTCCTGCGAAATATGCAAGGCAAACGGGTTGTCCTGAAAAGGCCCCCGGTAATCGGCAAAGGCATAATAAAAGGCCCTGATGTTCAGGTACATTCCGTCGTCCACATGCACCTCGCCGAGCCTTCCGCCTTCGTGGCCGTACAGGAGCCTATACGGGATATAGATATGGAAGGCCCAGCCCAAATCGGGATGCCACCTGGGGGTGGAGGAAACCAGGGAATAAATGCCGCTGTCCCTTGAGATGGGCACACCGTCGAGAAGCCGTATCTCGTTTCCGTTTATCTCGTTCCATTCGGGCGCTCGGTATGCGAAGTTCGCCTCCCGAAAATAGGGGTCCGTCGTTGTCTCGGTAATCAGCACCGACGAGATATCAGGCTTATGGCGAATAAAAAGGTTGAAACCACCGTCCGGTCTAAGTTCAAGCACTAAGTCGTCTGTGGAGATGTTTAAATCCTGGGCATACAGCAAGGATGGCACCATCAAGGACGACAGCAACAGCGACATCATCAATAAACAGCGGTAACGCACAGGAAACCGCAAAAAAGACTTTGCCATACCATCTATTGTCGGCTCAAAGGGTGTCATAATAAACTACGAAATGAACGTTCGATACTTCCTAAATGTTCTTGATGGCGTCGATATTCTTAAGCACGGTTTTGCTGGAGGCCATAAGCGAGTCCGACTCTTCCTGCATCTTCATCGCCGTTTCTTTCAGCTTGTTCAGCTCCCCTATCGCATTTTGCCCCGACCTGCTCTGAACTTCCACCGTGCCTTTAACACCCATTTCGTTTTGCTGCACCTCGCCTGCCAAAGATACGATCTGGTCGAACTGCGCCAATGCCCCAGTCGAGGATTCATGGGTATCGTCAATAAGGGTCTTGATGTCCTTGAGACGCTTGGCTATCTCCCCCGCCTGGCGGCTCGAGTTGCTTGCAAGGTGGCGAATCTGCCCAGCCACAACGGCAAAGCCCTTGCCGACGCTGTTCCCGGCGTGCGCCGCCTGTATCGCCGCATTCATGCCAAGAACGTTTGTTTCGTCCGCCACGTTGCTGATAACCTTGGCCACGTCAACAAGCGCCTCCGACTGGGCCGAAATATCGCTGATGAGCCCGTTTATCTGCATAAGCCGCCTTTTCCCCTCGGCGGAGGAGATGTTCAAGTGCTCGACGGCCTGGGCACTCTTCTCCAGCGCCTTTTGGATGGAATACACGCCCTCCACTATTTCCTCGGTTGCCGTGTGGGAATTGAGCACCGATACCGTGACATTGCCGATACGTCCCGACATGGCGGCAATACCGTCGATATTCTTGTTTACCTCCCCCTGGGTGATTCTGTGAACCCGTGCAAGCAAGGCAACAAGCTCGTCTTTGTGCTTTGCCTCCATAATGTGTTTCATGACATCGACGTAATGCCTGCAATTCTCAAAACAGTTCAAACCGTTTATGCAGGCTACCGCCATCTGATCGCAACTGTCGTACCCGCAGGAATGGCAGTTAAGAAAATCCTCCTTGGTTTTCTTGTGCATCTGAAGATGCAGGTTCCTGATTTCCTCTTGCGAAGGAATCTTGATAAAACGATTTATAAGGCTGGTACGGTTGGTATACGACCGGGCGTAAAGGCCCTCCCTCCAGTAATGTTCTATGCTTTTTTCAAGCTTGGACTTTTGAAGGAACCGTAGCTTGAACTTGTCGGTCTTCCTCCTCAAATCATCGGTTCCGTGATACGCCCTGGCAGTCTTGTTGCGGGCCTCGATCTTTGCGAGCAACTCATCGGGCTGCGCCGATTGGTTAAGGGTTCCCGGGCCGCCGTTGCAGCCCTTTCCGCAGGCAAGACAGTCGATTAGCGGATATAATGGAGTCCTGCCTTTCTGCAAAAGATCCTCCAGGTATTCAAGGTAATGGTACACCTCGGGATAGCCTTCCACCTTTTTTGTATACTCGCCGATGCTACCTTCGTAGCGCTGGGCGGTACGCATTAGGCCCCCGGGCGAGGAAAAAAGGACACCACGTTCGGCAACCGGCCCGTCGTAGTCAAGGTTCGAATAGTTCGATATCCGGTCGCCCGTTTGATCAAGGTAGTCTTGTATGGATTTAAACGTTACGTTGTAGTCCCCGTACCCCGTCTCGTCAAATTCCCTGCGCTTGGAAAGGCAGGGCGAGATTGCCGCAATCTTGCAACTGGAATACTGCGGGAAAAATTGCCGGATCATCTTTATTGTATGAAGCATGGGGCTGTCCACGGGAATCAAATACGGTAGAAGCCCTGGATGATATAACTCGATGTAGGCAACGAGCGTTGGGCAGGGCTGGGCGATTATAATTTTTGGATTTTTCTTTTTCTTGTACGCAAGATAGGATTTAACTGTGAGTTCCGCCCCGAAACTGACGTCAAAAATTGCCCTGACACCAAGTTTTTTCAGAAAACCGTTGAACCTTAGGGTCATGTCCTTCACCCGTGAAAATGCTTCTCAAAACACCAGCCAAACTCCAAAATATTGATAACAAGGCCAACAACAATATCATGCATGGCTACCGACTTTGAGAAACATATCGTCCTCCGGCACAGCCTCTTGATCCTTGTCCTAAGCGTCAGGTTCTTCCGCTCTATCGCCTGCGTGTGCTTTTTCCCTACCGTGTGCTGGCTGGGGGCGATGTTCCGCCGGTAACTGCCCCAGTCGTCTGTGTG
>Ga0209755_10008446_pt1 | contig 11021 bp, 8 predicted proteins | sample TergutCo191P1_FD_187301 | JGI IMG/M metagenome (GOLD analysis project Ga0209755, IMG submission 187301) | Cornitermes sp. P1 segment gut microbial communities from Petit-Saut dam, French Guiana - Co191P1 (SPAdes) (version 2) | ecosystem: Host-associated > Arthropoda: Insects > Digestive system >... | reverse complement strand
CACGAAGGTCTTGAATTGGAAGACCCGGCAACAGAGCCGCTATTCAGAAAAATGCTCTCCATGACTGTTACCCCGGAAAAAGCGCCTAACAAAGCGGAATATGTCGAGATCGAATTTGACAAAGGCATTCCTGTCGGGCTTAACGGTAAAAAAATGGAAGGCGTTCAGTTAATTAACGCGTTAAATAAAATCGGCGGAGCGAACGCCATTGGTATTTCTGACATCGTAGAAAACAGGGTTGTCGGAATGAAATCGAGAGGTGTTTACGAAACTCCCGGCGGAACAATTCTTTATTACGCTCATCAGGAACTTGAGCACCTCTGCCTGGACAGGCAAACTTACGCATTTAAACAGCAGGCTTCTTTAAAAATGGGCGAGCTTATTTACGGCGGGCTTTGGTTTACTCCTTTACGCGAAGCGATTTCCGCTTTTATCGATAAAACGCAGGAAACAGTCAGCGGTAAGGTAAAACTCAAACTTTACAAGGGTTCAATCAGCGCGGCGGGCGCGACGTCACCTAACTCGCTTTACAACGCAAGCCTAGCGAGCTTTACAACAGGAGAGCTTTTTAATCATGCCGACGCCAAGGGCTTTATAAAACTTTACGGGCTTCCCATTTTGGTAAGATCGCTTATGAATCAAAACAATGGCGGAGCGAAATCTGCTGCTTCTTCATCGTCAGCAAGTACAGCGAAAAAGAAAACAACAGCGTCAAAAGCGAAACCTGCAGGTAAAGGAAAAACAACGAGGAAGAAGTAATTGAATTAGGGAATAATTATGGGGAATAAAAGTAAAACATTATGGTCTGGGCGTTTGGCGAGTAAACCTGACGCTGAGGCTTTCGCTTTTCAGGCGTCAATAAACATTGACAAGCGTCTTGTCTTTGACGATATTGCGGGAAGCAAAGCGCATGTAACAATGCTCGGCAAACAGGGGATTATTCCAAAAAGCGCCGCGAGTCAAATAGCGAAAGAACTTGAAGTAATAGCAGGCGAAATAAAAACCGGCAAATTAAAAATTGATACAGACGCGGAACATCCAGCGGAGCTTCCCGCGGAGGATATTCATTCCTTTTTAGAAACTGTTTTAACACAGCGCCTTGGCGATACCGGAAAAATGGTTCACGCCGGGCGCTCAAGGAATGATCAAGTTGCCTGCGCTTTTCGCTTGTATCTTAAACGCACGATTCCACAATTACAAAACGAAATCGCCGCGCTTGTTAATGTTTTATTAGACACAGCGCAAGAAAATGTAAATAGCATAATGCCGGGCTTTACTCATTTACAAAGAGCGCAATGCGTAACGCTTGCTCATCATCTTTGCGCCTGGTGTTGCGCGCTGGAAAGAGATTATTCGCGCTTTAGTGACGCGCAAAAAAGGCTTGACGAATGTCCGCTTGGAAGCGGTGCGCTCGCCGGCTCTACCCTCCCCCTCGATAGAAAAACAATAGCTCAAACACTTGGCTTTAGCCGCCTGAGCATTAATTCTATGGACGCGGTAGCGGACAGAGATTTTGCCTTGGAAGTATCAAGCGCCTGCGCGCTTACAATGATTCATCTTTCGCGTTTTTGCGAGGATGTTGTCCTGTGGGCAAGCGAAGAATTTAAATTTATAAACCTCGCGGAAAATTGGAGCACTGGTTCTTCTATAATGCCGCAAAAGAAAAACCCGGATTTCGCTGAGCTCATTCGCGGAAAAAGCGGAAGGACTAATGGCAACCTTGTAACTCTTTTAACCCTTCTTAAAGGGCTGCCATACGCGTATAACAAGGATTTGCAGGAAGACAAAGAAGCTCTTTTTGACAGCATAGATACATTAAATTCATGCTTAAAAATGTTTACAGGCATGATAAAAACCGCTGAATTTAATATTAAGCGCATGAAGGCAGCCTGCATTGGCGGCTTTTTAGAAGCGACTGACCTTGCCGAATATTTAGTCCGCAAAGGAGAACCCTTCCGCACCGCGCATGAAATAGCCGCCAAAGTTGTGCGCGAATGTATAGAAAAGGGATATAAACAAATCTCCTCTTTAAATATCGCGGAATTAAAAAAACATTCAAAACTTTTTGACGAAGATATTTACAAGGCGTTAACGCCTTTGGCTTGCGTAAAAGCGCGCGATCTTCCAGGAGGACCCGCGCCGAAAGAAGTACGCAGGCAAATTAAAGCTATTCGTAAGAAAATTAAATGAGTGATAAAGAAAAATTTATTACAACAATAGAAAAACTTATTGCTCTTGCCGCTGTGCGGCTCAGCGATGATGTTGTTTCTCGTTTAAAAGAAATGCGCGAGAACGAAGATTCTCCAATTCAAAAAGCGATTTACGACAGTTATTTTGAAAATTTTAATATGGCAATTGAGCAAAATAAACCATGCTGCCAAGACACGGGGATGCTTCAGTTTTATTTAAAAGCCGGAACAGCTTTCCCTTACTTGGATATAACAGCCGAAGCGATTACCGAAGCTGTGCGCCGCGCCACTGTAAGCGTTCCTTTAAGACCAAACGCTGTAAATTACTTTGACGACAAAAACACAGGAGATAACACAGGCGAGCGCACTCCTTGGATTGACTGGGAAATAATTCCCGGCAGCAAAGAAATGGAAATTACGCTTTATTTTTCGGGAGCCGGCTGCAGCCTTCCCGGGCAGGCGAAAGTATTTAAACCTTCAGACGGGCTTGAAGCAATCATTCCTTTTGTTTTTAATATTGTTACAGGAGCGGGAATTAACGCCTGCCCTCCCCTTTTAATCGGTATAGGTCTTGGACACAACATAGAAAACGCGGCGACACTTTCAAAAAAAGCGATTTTAAGACAAATAGGTACAAAACATCTCCACCCCAAAATGCGTGAACTTGAAGATCGTATTTTTAATGGACTTAACAAGATTGGCATGGGCGCTCAGGGGCTTCGCGGAAAAGAAGCTGTAATGGCTGTGCATATTGAGTCATCGGCGAGACATACAGCAACAAGGGCATGCGCCGTTAACCTTTCTTGTTACATGCTGCGCCGCGGGGTTATCAGGATAAATAGCGATCTATCATATGAGCTGCAATCACATAAAGGAATAAACCTATGATCTCTAATCATGAAACCGCACGCACAGCCAGCGGACACGAATCCGCTGTTCGTGAGGTTCGTGTGGTTCGTGGTAAAAATGATATTTCAGATTTAAAGATTGGCGATATTTTTTATTTTAGCGGAACCCTCGTAACAGGACGCGATGAAGTGTACCACAGGATTTGCGAAGAAAATATCATGCCGCCTATAGATTTAAAAGACAAGGCGATCTATCACGCGGGTCCTATCGTAAAAGAAAACGGGGAAAATTACGAGCTTATTTCGATAGGACCAACAACATCAGCGCGCATGGAAAAATGGGCGGCGGATTTTATTAAAAAAACAGGCGTTAAAATAATGATAGGAAAAGGCGGCATGGGAGAGGCGACAAGCGCCGCCTGCAAGGAACACGGGGTAATCCACTGTGTCTACCCCGGCGGCTGCGCTGTGTTAGGCGCGAGCCAGATAGAAAATATAGAAAGCTGTATTTGGCCTGAATTTGGAATGGCTGAATGCATGTGGCATATGCGCGCTAAAACTTTTGGCCCTTTAGTTGTAAGCATTGATACACATGGAAATAATCTTTTTTTGGAAAATTTATCCTTTTTTAAGAAAAATTAATTTTTATTATTAAATAATCAGCTAATTTCACATAACAAATATTTACGTTACGCGAATATATTTTAATTTTATTTATATTTTTATTGACAATATTTAATTTTGTAATTTATTATATTCTGTAGATGAAAATTAAAATTAAACTTAGCATTATGGTAATTGCCATAATAATTATTGTGGTCGCGGGGATCGCCGCTGTTCTTCTAAACAGAGCTTCCAATATAACTATCAATCTTTCTAAACGCAGTATCCAATACCTTGCAAGCGAACAGACTTTGTATTGGCAAAGCAGGCAGGATTTGCGCCTAATGGCGCTTCGTGTGTTAGCTGATATTATGGGTGATTACGAAGAAATTAAACCGCAGGAAAGACGCGAACGCTTTAACGATATGCTGCTTGGGACATTAACAAGCCAGCCTGATTTGGTGCAAATATACACAATCTGGAAACCAAACGCCGTTGACGGCATGGACGAGCAATTTATCGGCATACCCGGTTCATCTCCAAATGGTCAATACGCTGCCGTTTATACAAGAGAAGGCGGAGAAATCGAATTAAGAGCAAGCGCGGATATCGAAGAATCGATGTTTTATTTTAACGGCCAGAATCGAACAAAAGACAGGGTTGAAGAACCATTTTTAAGAATTATATCAGGAGGGGAAACATACCTTGTTAGGATGATGGTTCCGATTATAAACCCAAAAACAAAAGAAACTGTAGGCGGTGTCGCCTGCCTTTTATCAATAACGCCAATGCAAGACGCGCTTGAGCATGTTATAGAAAGTCATGATGAGATAGCGGCCATGTCCATTTATACAAATTCAGGTTTTGTTCTTGCGTGTTATAAGAAGGACAGAATAGGTAAAAAATTAATTGATGTCGATACAATCTACGGCAATAAAATTGAAGACGCTAACATCGCTGTAATAAACGGAAGATCCGCTAACTTAGATAGTTACTCTGAAGATTTAACATCCAATGTAGAAATTACCATAATGCCTTTTATCATCGGTAACTCTGATATAACATGGTCTGTTATGATAGCGACAGCTGAGGAATATATTTTAACAGAAGTGCACAATATTACATATTTTACTATTTTACTGGCGTCAATCGTTATTATTATTGTAGCGATAATTATTTATTTTGTTTTAAGCAGAACTACAAAACCTATAACAATGGTAGCTGACAATCTAAAGGATATTTCGGAAGGAGAAGGAGACCTTACAAGAACCATCTCGATTAAATCCAATGACGAAGTAGGTCTTTTGGCGCGTTATTTTAACAACACTCTGGAAAAAATAAAAAAACTTGTTTTAAGCATTAAAATAGAAGCACATAAATTATCAAAAATTGGAACAGATCTTGCAAGTAACATGAATGAAACCGCCGCTGCTGTAAACGAGATAACGGCAAATATTCAAAGTATTAAGGGGCGTGTTATAAACCAGAGCGCGAGCGTTACGCAAACAAACGCGACAATGGAACAGGTTACGCTTAATATCAATAAGTTAAATGATAATATCGAGGAGCAAACCATTCATGTTACACAAGCCTCAGCGGCAATCGAGGAAATGGTTGCTAATATTCATTCTGTAGCAGAAACTCTTGTAAAAAACGCAAAGAATGTTAAAACGCTCACAGAAGCGTCAGAAATAGGGCGTAACGGTTTGCAGGAAGTTTCGGCTGACATTCAGGAAATAGCCCGGGAATCGGAAGGTTTAATGGAGATCAATTCAGTTATGAACAATATAGCAAGCCAAACTAATCTATTGTCTATGAACGCCGCGATCGAGGCTGCGCACGCGGGTGAAGCCGGGAAAGGCTTCGCCGTTGTCTCAGATGAAATCAGAAAACTTGCGGAAAGTTCAAGCACGCAATCAAAAACTATCGGCAATGTGCTTAAAAAAATCAAAGGCTCAATTGATAAAATCAATACTTCTACAGAAAATGTATTAACCAGATTTGAAGCAATAGACTCTAGCGTTAAAGTTGTAGCGCAACAGGAAGATATTATCCGACGCGCGATGGAAGAACAAGGCGAAGGCTCAAAACAATTACTTGAAGGAATCAACAATGTAAACGGCATAACCCGTAAGGTGCAAACTGGTTCTTCAGAAATGCGGGAAGGATCTATGGAAGTAATCAGAGAAAGCCAAAACCTGGAAAAAGTTACGCAGGAAATAACCTTTGGCATGAACGAAATGGCCTCAGGAGCGGACCAGATCAATGTCGCCGTAACGCAGGTAAACGAAATAACTATACAAAACCGCGAGGGAATTGATACCCTGCTTAGCGAGGTATCGCGCTTTAAAGTTGAGTGAGGTTAGGTTAAATAATTTCTGTCCCTATAAATGAGCGCAAACTGTTTAAATTCCTCACACAAAGCCCAGTTCTTTAAGCGCTTTTTCCGTTTCGGCGATTTCATCAAAAGCCATAACATTATCTTTATAAATAATCGAGTTCTCGTGTCCTTTACCCAAAAGTAAAACAAGGTCTCCTTCGCCGGCAAGAGAGAGAGCCTTGCGTATAGCCTGAGGTCTTTCAGGAATTAAAAAAAGATTTTCGCCGCGTTTAAAGAAAGTTCTGTTTTGATCAATTTTTACATCAGGGTGTTCCGCCGCCTTTACAACCCTAAGCCCCTGATCCGTCAGCACGCCTTTTTCTATTTCTTCAAGAATGTCCATGGGTGTCTCGCCTCTGGGGTCTTCGTCTGTTAAAACAATATAATCGCAATAATGGGCGGCGATTTTCCCCTGCTCGGATCTCTTTTGCGTGTCACGCTCTCCGGCGGAACCAAAAAGACCTATAATTTTTTTACCTGTTTTATCAAAACGGCGGCGCAGGGGAGGAAAAATTGTCTGGAAGGACGAAGGAGTGTGAGCGTAATCGACAACAACTTCAAATGGCTGCCCCTTGTTTATCGCTGTCATTCTACCCTTAACAGGTTTTAAAAATTTAACAAAAGGAGCAATTTCACGTAACGGGAGTTTTAACAAGCCTGATACAATAAGAAGGGAAGCCAGGACATTCCCCGAGTTAAAAGAGCCTGGAAGTTTATCCCTTATATCGATGTGTTCTTTTAACGCCGGAATAAAAACCGAATACCAGTTACCGTAAGAACAGCTTTCTATTATTTCCAGGATTACGTCTCCGTCTTTTCCCTGAGGACTATAAGAAAAAACTTTATGATGTGTTACCTTTCTAAAATAGCGCGAGCTTTTATCATCGTTATTAACTACGCCAAAGGGACCAAAAAAAGATGAACCCTGCTGAACAGCGTATTTGTCAAGAGCGCGGAAAAGGTTTGCCTTGTCGTTCCTGTAATCTTCCCATGTTCCGTGGAATTCAAGATGTTCATGCGTAATATTTGTAAGAACGCCTGAGCAAAAATCAATATCGCCAAGCCTGTTTGTTTTTGGAGAAAGACCGTGCGAGCTTGCTTCCAGCACGGCAAACTCGCAATCGTTGTCCGCCATTTCGCGTAACAAACGCTGTACCACAGGCGCCTCTGGCGTTGTCTGATGTTCAACATTGGATAACACTTCACCGCCAAGACAGTGCTGCACAGTAGAAATAAACCCGCATTTTTTCCCCATCAATGTTAAAAGCTGGTAAATTAAATAAACGGTTGTGCTTTTTCCTTCTGTTCCCGTAACGCCTGTTACGAGCAATTTTTTAGAAGGAAAATCATAAAAAGACGCGGAAATGGGAGACATTGCAAAACGCGTGTTTTTTACTTTTAAATAAACAACATCGCTTTTTTTATCGCTAATATCATTCTCGTGTACAATTACAGACGCGCCCCGGCTTATCGCATCATTAATGTAGAGGCTGCCGTCGGTATGAAGCCCTGGAAGCGCGAAAAAAAGATTCCCCTTTTTTACATTGCGCGAGTCGTATTCAAGCCCTGTAACCGATGGATTCATAATTCCGTCAACAGAAATGAATTCACACTTTTGCGAAATCTCTTTTGTAAAAAAGCGCGACAGCTCCCTTGAGTTTTCCACCTATTCTTCTCCAAAAACAACTGCTGTAAAGGTATAAAGCTGCGTATCGGGAGCTTCATAGGAACCGGGAGGCAAGCCGGCTTTTACGCAGATATAATCTAAATATTCGTCCAAGTCCCAGCCCTGTTCCACAGGAACCTGCGGCAGAAGAACACCGGAACGGCCTCTCCCTATTAATAAAAGCCCATGCGTTCCAACTTTCACCTGCCTAGCGTCCGGGCACGGCGTCATTGGGGAAAGCGCGGAAATTTCGATATGTAAGTTCTCAAGTTCATCTTTTTTTAAAGGCGGAAAGCGAGGGTCGCCGAATGCGGCTTCTTTTGCCATAACGCGGACAGTTTCTATAAGTGGCAGATTTGCTGTCATCCTGCCTATGCAGCCCCTAAGATTGTGCCCCGGTTTCATATGCAAGGAAACAAAGGCGCCGCAGGGTGTTCCCAAAACCAGGGAACTTTCGTCTTTAAAAGAAGCTTCCCGCTTTTCCAGCTTCGCGCTTATAACCTCGCGAGCCTGAGTGAGTAGAATATTCTGTTCCTTTGCGCTTATAGCGAATTCCATATCTTTACTATATTATAATATAGGTAGAATTAATGAAACAAGAACGTCCAAGCAAAGCGATAAAAGTCGGCGGCTTTTCTCATATACATCAGGTTCAAATAGGCGGAAATAACCCGATAGTCATCCAAACCATGTGGAAGGACAGGCTTTCCACAAAGAATCTACAGGATGAAGCCGAAAAAATCGAGGCGCTTCGTGTTTTAGGCTGCGATCTCCTGCGTTTTGCCGTACCCGATATCGACGCCGCCCAAACCCTGGGGCAGCTCTCAGAAATGGTTTCCATGCCCCTTGTCGCTGATATTCATTTTGATTATAAAATCGCCCTGCGTTGCATGGATTACCCAATAGCCAAGATTCGTATAAATCCGGGCAATATTGGCAGCAGCGAAAAAACAAAAATCGTCCTGGAAAAAGCCGCGGATAAAAACATTCCTATCCGTATCGGCGTAAACGCCGGGAGCCTGCCCCAGGACCTTCGTTCACAGGTAGAGGCGGGCTTGAGCACGGCAGACGCTCTTACACAGGCGGCTTTGCGGGAAATATCGATATTTAAAGATTTCGGCTTTAAAAACTATCTTGTATCAATGAAGGCAAGCACAATTGCCGATACTATAAGTGCCAATAAAAAACTTTCAGAAGAGACCGACGCGCCCCTCCATGTGGGGGTCACCGAAGCCGGCCCTTTGATAGCCGGTGTAAGCAGAAATACCGCGGCTCTTTTGACGCTTTTAACTGAGGGCATTGGCGACACTATCAGGGTTTCGCTTTCTGACAGCATGGAGAGCGAGATAATCGCTGCGAGGGAGATTATCTCGGCGGCGGCGCAGATGGCGCCTGATAATAGCAGGCTAAAACGCGCAGGAGTGAACATTGTTTCCTGTCCTCGCTGCGGCAGAGCCGGTTTTGACACCCACGGCTTTACAAACCGATGGACGCGAAAACTGTACGCCATTGACAGGGATTTAAGCGTAGCGATAATGGGCTGCGAAGTAAACGGCCCAATCGAAGCGAAACATGCCGATTTAGGCATAACAGGAGCGGGAGATAAAGTGTTGATTTTTAAACACGGCGAAGTGATAAGAACAATTACAACCGATCAGGCTGACGCCGCATTTGAAGAGGAACTTGGAAAATTATGAATATAAGAGATAAGATTCTTTACCACGAACCACACAGAGGCGCAATACGATATCTTCCTCTTAAACCTAATAAATCCCGGATAGCTATCAGAGAATTCTCAGTTTTTAAATTAAAATATCTAAGCTCAGGTTCGTGGGGTTTGTGTGGTTCGTGGTTAACTCTCTTCCTCTTCTTCCTTTTTGCAGCGCCGGTTTTCGCGCAGCAGTTACCCGCTCCGCCATGGTGGCTATCCCTTGAATACGGCAAACAGCAGTTTCGCTCAAATAATTACGGCGAGGCCCTGCTGCTTTTTGAAGACGCGAGACGCGACAGACGCGCTATGTATGAACAAATGGAACGTGATTTTATCCATTTACTTTCGCTTAACGAAGTGCGCAGAATTGGAGACGCGCTTGACAGGGTAGAGCGTTTTGCAGCGGAAAGACATTACAAAGCGGCATCCGCGGCCCTTACAGAACTTTATTATCGTATACCAAAAGCGAGTTTTGGTAATTCCGCTTCCGCCGCTCTTGCCGCTTTTGACAAATTAAAAAATTATCCCGAAGCAGAATACTGGATAGGCGAAGTTTACAGGGTTGAAAACGAATTAATGCTCGCTCTTGCTCAATACCGCAAGGCGCTTGGTATGCGCGGTGTTTTTGAAGACCCTGGTTTTGACACAATATTGAATTACAAAATAGCGAGTATTCTTAAAACAAGACAGGAATACACAGACATGGAAAAAGTTTTACATTCGATTATTTCCGATAAAGACACACTCTGGGCAAACGCCGCAGCCGCCGAGCTTAATGCGAATAACGAAGGCACAAAACCCGGCACAATCATACCTGTTCCTTACGAGCAAACTTCAGCTTCATTCGCAAGAACATCAATGACAAAAACTTTAAGCGACCATGGAATTAACCGCTTTATGGAATTGTACAGATACAACAACAATACAGTAGAACCGGCTCACAGACTCTTGGGTTTTTATTACGCCGCTCAAGGCCGTCCATCCGCCGAACAGCATTTAATGTTCGCTTTTTTAATTCAAAACTCGATAATCATTGAGGAAGTAAAACGCGGTAAATATGATTTTACATTCACCGGTCTTGAAGATCTCGCGCGTGATATTAACAATAACAAATTACTTTTAGCCTATGTAAATGAAACAGAATATTATAAAACTATTTATTATTTAGGCGCCAGTCTCTACAGAAACGGAAAATCTCAAACAGCGCGCGGCTTCTGGAACTATCTCGCTTCCCAACCTCAGGCAGGCGAATGGCAAAACCGCGCAAGTAATCAAATTAGAAACCCGCGTCTCGAACCAATTGTAGAAATGCCGTGATTGGCAGAGAGAAAAATTTATTAACTGTATAAAATAATACTTGTGCAGAATAAATTTACAGATTATAATATTTTATGCAGAAAACCTGTTTGTCAATTATTTTCATATTGTTTTTCTGCGTTAATTTAAATGCTAATGATATAAATTTACCGCCCGAGTTATTATGGTGGATTTTTGAAGTAAAAAAAATAAATCCAAAAGTTGAAATTAAAGATTTTGTATTTTCTTCTAAACAAACAATAAAATTTAACGGTAATTTTTATCAAAGAGCGCTGACTTATCCTGTTTTTATGCGATGGAATTATTC
>Ga0209755_10008445_pt1 | contig 11022 bp, 10 predicted proteins | sample TergutCo191P1_FD_187301 | JGI IMG/M metagenome (GOLD analysis project Ga0209755, IMG submission 187301) | Cornitermes sp. P1 segment gut microbial communities from Petit-Saut dam, French Guiana - Co191P1 (SPAdes) (version 2) | ecosystem: Host-associated > Arthropoda: Insects > Digestive system... | reverse complement strand
GTTTTGAGGGGGGGGGTTGAAGTACCTTTGGAACCAGTGCAGCTTTAATTTAGGCTTTCCAGACAAGTTTGTAATTGCTCTTCCATGTTGCCTTCTAGTAGACAAAAAATCATTTTTAAAACTGTGAATTTTTTAATGTCTTACTGGCTGCACTGATGGCGGTAAAAGGGGGTGCTGATAAGTTCTTAGCCTGACCAGGAAGGAAACAAGCTACGGCGACCAAACTCTGGTTTTATTCAACATTACTCCCAATGAAACGCATTACACTTCTTGGCCCATTGCTCTAACTTTTTCAAGCCACTCAAAAAAAATTCAGAAGGTTGTCCATCCAACCAGGTCTCCGTGACAGCAATGACCTCCCCATTGACGAAAAATGGTGACCTTCCAATTGTTTTTTTTTAGCCCAGGGAACAGGTGGTAGTCCGATAGGGCCAGATCCGGAGTATAGGGTGGGTGATCAAGACATTGGAAGCTCAGCTAGGCCAATTTTTCTGGGTTGCAAGTGACTGGTGAGCCAGGGCATTGTGCAAGAACAAGACCCCCTTGGTAACCTTCCCGTGGCATTTTTCATTCAAAATGTCTTTCAGTTGCACCAGCAGAGGTGAGTAATACTTGGCATTGATAGTTTGGCCCTTTGGAAGATAATCAATGAGGAGGATGCTGTCTTGATCCCAAAAATTGAGGCAAGAGCTTTTCCAGCGGATTTTTGCACTCAGAATTTTTTGGGACGGGGTGAGCCGCTATGCCGCCTCTCCATCGAGTGTTGTGTTGTTTCCAGATCATAGTGATATAACCAGGTTTCGTCCATGATCACCAATCGTGACAGGAAATCATTTGAATTGTGCCGAAAAAATTCCAAATTTTTGATCCGCATTCAGGCATTTCAGGACCCACTTCACGGAGAACTTCCGCATGTCCGAATCTTCATGAATGATGGACCCAACCTTCTCATGTGAGACGCCCAGTTGCTCAGCAATTGATTTAGCCGAAATCCATTGGTCATCCATGATTAGCTCTTGAATTTGATAGTAATCTCCAGGGTGGTCACTGTTTTGGGTTTTCCAGGACGAGGCGCATCACAGGTGGGAAAATTACCACGTGTAAACTGGGCCACCCAGTTATTGACCTATGTGACCAAGCAGTATGTAATCTCATGAAACAGTGTAGTGTTATGCATATCTTAGCATTGGAAATTTGCTGAATTAATTTTCGTGTTTTTGCCCTGGCTACAGAAGCTGTGGCTTCCAAGTAACCCATCACATGTTGATTTACATTTTTGACTGGTCATTGCAGTGGGTAGCTCTGTGCACTGCCATGACATTCATTGGTGTGGTGTCATTCTGGTAGTACCTCAGACATCATATTTGTGGATGAACATTTCCTAAGAGGGTTCACATTACAAAATGTTGGCATAAATGTCACCTTTCAGGTGTGGGAAGTTGTGGAATGCAGTGTGCTGGTCATGAATGACATCAGTGGACACGTTTACAGACAAGGGATGTTGGAAATGCTTTTTACTGTTCCCATGTGGATACTGATCCCTCAAGTGGGAGTTTCCAGTATTTGTGACTCATTCATGGTTAGATTGGGCTTTGGTGGTAAGCAAAATGTAATGAATCATTTGGGGCTTGACATTACTCCAATGACAATTCCAATCATTAGCTTGTGTCTGCAGGTTAAAGGCGTTGAATGCGCTGGATATGGTATAGATATCCTGTATATAATGTTTGTCAACTGTTGTATGCAGTACATTGAAATGGCTGGAAAGTGTTCATGTACTAGAGCCTGGACTTTGCTGTACCATGTTGGTAGCATTTTCCTCTTCCTCCACATTGTAGCACTTGATGCTGGCAGTGGTGTTTAATGCTCAGAAAGGGGCCCTTTTTTCAGGTATTGGTGAACAGGAGTAAGAGACTTCTGCCAGGGATTCTTTATTTTGGTTGTAATTGCCAATATTCTTCACCAGCAGGAGTGGCATTGCTTTTGCAGAACCTGTGCACAGAATTCATTGTGTATTGTTATCGGGATTAGCATGTTTTGCGTTTCTGTACACTTCCTCATAGTGTGAGCTGACTGTGATGTTTGCTACCTGACACGCTGCTATTGTGACTGCATGAGTATGTCCATGACTCTGTGCATCACCTAAACTTACCATCTGGTAGCTGAGTTGGACTTTTTATGTGTGGTTGTCTGACTAATCAGAAAGAATATTGATGTTGTATTAATTCTTCAATGAGGCTCACAACTAAAACTGCCTTCATGAGGGACATACTGAATATTTGTTTTCATTTTGTATGTATGACCTGTTTTTGTTTGTAAACTCTGTAAAGTTTCCTTTACTCTGTATTAGCAATGTTACATAATCAAACGCTGTATGACAGGAAGTTAACTGTGAGGATGGACAGAGTAGAGCACAAGCCTGAAGGGCCGCCTAAGTTACCGGAAGGATTGCGAGGCTTGGGAATGGGACTAGGAGCAGGTGGAAGTCCTCTTCAAGATGTTTCACGTGAGTTATCTACAATAAAAGTGAATTTTGCACATATTGTTCTGTCATTGTAATCAGTATTCTCATAAATCTGTAATATGGAGTAATTTCAGTTTTACTTTAAATGCATTTTTTATGTGGTGACATCAGTGTACTGTCTGACGTAGGCATGTAACAGGTGTAGTGTTCATATGGTGTGTGCAAGATGTATCTTCCATAAATGATTGCCTTGTGCTTGGGTTCTGTCACTGTCACCAGTGAATTCATTGAATGCTGTATCAGTCCTGTACATGTGAATAAGTACACTTGGCTTGTTTAAATACATGCACTTCTATTTTTAGTTGCAAATTTATTTGATGTGTTGTGAATGAACATGAGTTATGTTTACTTGTGCAATTAGGAAACCTGCCATGTGCACAAGCAGCAAGTGGTCTGGCTGGGGCTGTACCTGGGGGAGCAGCAGCAGGACTGGGCGCTGGGCTAGGTAATTAAATTTGTTGCATGATATTCATTTGAAGTAAATATTATTGCTTGACATGAGATTCTGTTTTGTAGGTAAAGGCATGAGTTTGAAAACTATGAAAGTGGTGTAATTTATTTTGGCTAATAGGCGCATACAGTGAGCCAGAATGGCTCAGTTAGTGTAGTGACTATGTTGTGAGCTGGATAATTTGGGGTTCAGTTCCTTGATGGTGAAAGATTTTTCTTATCTCCAAAATGTCTAGACCAGCTGCAGGGCCAACACAACCTTATGTTCAGTGGGTACTGTGGTTCTTGTCGCAGGTGTAAAAGAACTAAAATCTGAAGTTTACCAGTTTTTGGAGTACCTCTCACCTTCACTGTAGTGCTGAGGCGAAGAATGGGTGGAGCTATGCTTCTGCCTCCTGTATGCCTTCATGGTGTGGACAGAGATGTTTTTGCCAGTTTTATTAGATACATGTGTGTAGTCTAACCTGCGTGTGATTGTGAAGAGAAAATTTCGTACTGACTAGATGAAAGGTGGTGTTTTCTGTGTGGGTTGTGGCAGCCTCCAACTGACATTTCAGAGGGACATACAACTCTGAAATGTTATACCAGCTGCAGACCACACAGTATCATAGTCTGAAAATTTACATAAGATATGTGAAAAGTTTTTTTTAGGCCATTGAATTCTACTAGTTCATTCTGAGCTGTTTTAATATTGCAGTAGTAGTTTATCTACTCAGACAACACTGCTTATTGCAAAAGTTGCAGTGTTTTGTGAATCTGAATAATAGCCTATCTACCTGAACACAAGACAACTCTAATGTAAGATAACCCATGAATAAAATTGGTCTTCCAAAGGAAATATATTTCTAAGACAACCTCCAAAAAAATAGAATGTCTACTAAGAACGTATATTTTACTACAAAGTTCATACACTTCGTGCACAAAGAATGTCTTGAGTCTATTTTACTGATCAGTGTCACTGTCTCCATCTTCACAGTCAGTACCTTTATTTTCCTCACACTCACTAACATTCCCATCCCCTTGACTGTCATTCCACAACATACCATCATCATCCCCATCCATTGCATTGGATATACCTCACTTCTTAAAATCCTTTACAGTCACTTTTTTGAGATGCACTGACATGTTGTTATTATCAACGTTGACTAACTGATACATTTATATCTCTTCGTTTATAAACTTATTTGAACTTAGGAAGATTCACAGTTTTCTCCACACATATTGTGAAAATGGTGTTTGGAGTTACAAGTATGTGTATTCTGGATATTCGTGTTTGTGGTTTGGTCAGTCTTGGTTAATGGCTTTTTTTAATAGCTTTTAATTTGCAGACTGGTCCAGGTTTTATTTTTGAGTCTTTAAGTTTTTAATTTTTCAGTAGCTGTTTTTCTGTTACTGCCTTTGGACCAGATCTGTTTTTAGGTGCATACCTTAACAATTGTACTGTTTCTCTGGTGCCCAGTGCCTGAGAATCCCTCAATGTCATGGGTCCACCGGGTTAGGTGCTTCTTTGCCTGAAGATGGAAACAGAGCCGGTTGCTGAAACATACTTTTTTGAGAAGCTAGTTGTTGGACAAATTCCAAAACAGAAGGTTGTTTGAATTAACTTTATTGATGCTCTGTTCTGTCTTTTGTCTGCATGTGATTTGGCGATGCAGACCTTAATTTGGTTCAGTTTGGTTCTACATGGTCCAGTTCAGAGCGGTTAAGTTTGCTGCAGTCCGTTTAGCGGATGGTACGCGACTGTAAGGTGACCTCACATGCTTAGCACCAAATTTAAGCAAAAAATATTGTCTGGCATTAAGTTAAGTATGGCACATGCATACCATGCTCCTTTGCATTGTGTAATTCAGGTAGTGGTGTATGGTGTGGTGAAATATTTTTCACATCTGAGAAACAAATGAGAATGCAGAGTTTTTGAACTGTCGTTTGAAGAGTTGTTCATATATTGTTACTATGTTTATAGGTGCAGCAGCATTGTCAAATGTTGTGGGTCCTTCCACATTAGGTAAGTTTAGTTGTTGCCATTTGTGAGGTACTTAGTGTAGTCTTACACATATTCCATGATTCCCTGGGGGAAGGATGAGATTGATGTATTAATATGTGAAGGCATTAAATTACAGATGATACACCGTCTTGCATAAACCATTATACAGGGCATTATATGTGTGATTCAGATTAAATAATTTGATTGCATAAGTTAAAGAGACTGTACAAATGCAATAAATGTAATAATGTTGTAATCCATTCTAATGTAGTCTCGGCAATCCATATTTGCATAAATTATAAATTGACACCAGTAAAACACATCTTCCAGAAAAAAATGCGTTGATGTGTTGACCTGAATCATTACACCCATGGTAAAACATGTTCGCTGAAAAAAAATATTGTACTGTTAGCCCTTTGATGACCAAAGATGGCCTTGTTGACCTGCAGTGAGTATGATGCTGAGAATACTGAATGTTGCCTAAGTTGTCAGGCACGGACATGCAAAGTAATTTGTGTCCATTCAAACCCTGAATCTTTTGCAGAGTACACAGGGTATTTGATTATAGTGCAAGAGGGTTAATTTCATATTCAGGCTGGTCTTATTTTACACGATTTCATTTTGTGCTATTGCACTTTAACATGACTTGAAAATTTATGCCACTGTTTTAGTTTATGCAGTAATTTTCAGTGTAGAGCAGTTTGGCATAGAAAATATGCAGTAGTTTTCAGTTAAACACAATTTGGCATAGACAAACTGTGGCTACACTTGTCTTGTGTTAGAGGCTAGTAAAAAGTGACATCACTCTCACGCCATTAGTCACGTGTGTGGTTTGATTACATCGGTGATATAATCACGCGTGATGTTTCCCTTTGAACAGCATTGGCATTTGTTATAAAAATGAGTTAGAAACATATATTTGCATCACCTAGTGCAATCCAGGTGAGAAATGCGTGAATGACAGTTGGTATTGAAAGGAAATCAGACGTGGATGAAATGAGAACCTAGTTAGCACCCCACCCCTCTTTTGGAAATCTTGTTGAAATTGTAGCCATCAGCCTGTAGTGTCATGTACTGCAATTATTTGTGTGGAATGGAAATGGTGTTGTAGAGGGGGCTGCTAACAATATGAACTATATTGTAATGCTGGTAAAGGCGCTCATTGCAACATGACACGTTTTGGTACCAGCTTCTTTTGTTTGAGAAGATAGCAGCTAAGTGGTGCTTGAGTAAAATGCCACCGCTGTGACTTGTCATGATCTATCACTACATTCATCCTGTGGTTGGTATAATTAACTGGCTAAGCCCATCTAGGCTATTATTGCTACAATTAATGGTCCAAGAATGTTGGCAGTACAATTGAGGTATATGAAATGGAAAGTAATGGTTAGGTGGTTTTAAATGCTTTATAATTCATATGGATTTTCTAATTCATTTATGAATTTTGGTTCACCTCAGTTCATGCACTTGTATTTACAACTTCTTGATTAATGATGGGGTGTTTTGGTCGGCCAACTTTTGTCAAGTGCTGTGCGCTTGTGTTAGGCATCTTATTTATTGTGTGGTGAAATATTCAGCATCACAACTCATAATTAATGAAAGATGGGTACCAAAGTGCATGTTTTTTGTCATGCAGTTCTGTTGAGTGAGAATTTAACCTCAGGATAGCAATGACCTCATTAATAGCCAGTTACAATGAGGGCCAGCCAGGCAGCTACCCAGGGAACCAACCTAAAAAGGGCACTAGGATGTTGCTGAACCACTTGGAAATGTGGTGCTCTTAGATTGAGATTTCCACACTGATAAGAATTTTTCCAAAAATTACCTGCAATTTGGGGGTGTGCACTCAAAAATGTCTGCCAGCCCTGTCCTGGTTTGAAAAAAGTATTGGTTTTAAGGGGTGCCAAATTATTAACCTGTCCAGTATGCCCACATCTTGGTTCAGCCCTTATTACAGTTGGACCTTTTAGGACAGGTGCTGGAATGCATTTGGATATTTGTTGGCTGGGAGCAGGAAATACCATCTTGTGCCTGTTAGTGTATATTAAAAAAAAAGTGTTGCATATTTTACATTTATGTTGCTTTTATTGAGTTCTTAAAACATAAAATCTATAAATACAAAACTTATAAAAACATGTAACGTGGTACCAATAGGGCATCATACTTTCAATAAAGTATACAGCATTTTTAACATCACATATTGGTATGGCATTCTGAGGTTTACATGTGGAGCAGGTAGTGTGCATGTACAACACTGGGCACAGAAATGTGTAAAAAGAATATGACATTAATGGCAGTAAGTCAGCCAGGTTGCCCAGATATGGGTCTGATGTGGCAGCAGCGTAAACTAAACCTATCATACAATGTGAGTGCATGACAGCTGTTCAAACATGCTAAGCTGACAAGGTCCATGTATTACACAGGGTGATTGTAAAAGATTTTCTATGCAAAAGATGTGTTACTAGGTTTTCTGGAGTAAGCTGAGTTACAAATCAGTGGCCATTGTAATACAGGTGTAAAAATGGTTTACTTGTTGTTGTTCAGGTCTTGGTAACACAGCAGGCCTTCCAGCAAGTTTAGCAGGAGTAGGTGGTCTTGGGAGTGGTAGCCTAATTGGCTCAACACTTGGTGGAAGCACTGATATAGGGCTTGGTGCTGGAGCATTTGGAGGTTCAGGATTAGGAGCAGGCCTTGGTCCTGCTGCACCTGGTCTGGCGAGTCTTGGAGGCGGTGCTGGAGGACTAGGAGGTGGTAGCAGCTCCTATGGAAGTGGGATTGGTGCGGGAGGCTCAAGTTCATATGGTGGTGGAGCTGGAGGTGGTGCCTATGGCAGTGGTTCATCATCTGCCCTTGGTGGTGGCTCAGGATACGGCAGCAGCGGCAGAGATTTTGACTCTTTGAGTGCAGCACTTGGTGGTGGAGGTGGTTACAGTTCAAGTGTAGCTGAAAGGGACTACAGAGTGGCAGCAGGTGGAGCATCTGCCTATGCTAATGGTCCAGGTCGTGGTTCATTAGGTGGAGGATCTGCTGGTAACGGCAGTCGGATGTCGGACACAATCATTGTTAAAAATGTGAGTACAAATTCCTGAATGAATTGACAATCTGGGGTCTGTGCTCTAATAATTTTATGTTATCCTATTCAGTTTTGTACAATGGTAAAGATTTAAATTGTGTGGTTACCTAGAGGACTGCTTAGACGTGGGAGTTGGAGGCAGCAAGTCCAACTGAAATGACAGTAACTGTAGTAGTGACCAGATTACTTATTAAGTTGTTAGGGCATTAATGTACTCCAAATAGACTTAATGTTTTTGAAAGAGGTATTATGCTGCCTAGCTGCTTGAAGGCGAGCCTAGTGATGACCATGCTGTTTCAACTGCAACTGTATACTGGGTTTGGGGAGTTAGCTAGCAAGTAATCTGATAGTTGCTATATTTACCTTTCAACATGTAGGGTTGTTATCAGCCTCCTTACTGGGCATAACTCCTTGAGAAGACATCCGTACATATGGGGCTGATCGACAGTCCCTTGTGTAGGAGATGTGGAGGAGAGGAGGAAACCTCAGCTCATATTTGTGTGAGTGTGAAACCTTGGCTTCACTGAGACATACCTATTTGGGTTTCTTTACTTGGACCCAGAAGATGTTAGAAGTCATGTGGGGGTAGTCTACATTGTTAGTCAAGGAACAGGGCTGCCATGACTTGTGGACATAAGATTATGGGGCTCAAAGGGGCTGTCAGAAAGGCATGTGTGCATCAGGACTTAAGGGCTCATACCTATTTTCTATTCTATGGTGTTCAGTTCTAATGTATTCTATTCTATCAGCACAGTATCATATCTGAGAAGAGTTGGATGTTGATCAGCACTGCTGTGAGAACGTCTGCAGTAGGGTTACTTTTTTCCCTTCACAAACTTGGACATTTTCCACTTAATGACCACGAAAAAGAGGACTTATTGAAAAAGGAGGTTAAAAAAATAGACGTAGAAATAGTCATAGTGTCTTTGCAACTAGTACTTCACTTTCATGTGAATGAAATTTTTAGTCATATGTTCTTCAAGCATGTTTTTAATTGTATGCATGTTACTCTGAATCTTCATGCCATATGGTTACATATTTCTTTTAAAAAGTAGAAGAAATATTTTTTGCATTTATAATAGCATTAAAATATGTGAAAGCTTTAAAAACTAACATATTCACAAATGTATTCCAAAATCTGCCAAGACAGAAATTTTTTGGTGTGAAAGAAGAAGACATGTCTTGGGAAAAAGAGAATGTACAGTTATCCTATGCAAAACTTGCAAAACCGAATCAGTTCAGAATGCTGCAAGTAGACCAGCATTTTACTTGATCATGTGCCACTTAGAAATGGAAGTCTTGTAACTTGGTGTGTACTGGTAAGAATTTATTTTGTTATGGTCTTGAAGAATTAATCTTGGAAAATGGCTCATTATGTGTTACAGCTGCCGCCTGCTGCAACGTGGCAGATGCTCCGGGATAAATTCCGTGAATGTGGAGATGTTAAATATGCTGAAATGCGAGGTAAAGACATCGGACTCGTAAGATTCGGCAGTGATTGGGATGCTGAACGTGCAGTTCGTATCCTTTAAAGAATTGTTACTTCTGATTCATGATTGTGGCTGTCATTTTAGCCCTTCTTCATGGAGGTATTTAATCCCCCTGTTCATACTGGTTTCGGGGATGATATTTCTGCAGAGTATTTAAATATTGAGCTGACTTGTAGAGCACTGTATTCAAAATAGTGTACTTTGGTAATAATGGTTGGATTTCGATGAAACGTGTGGCAAAACTTTGAGATCCTCCAAACTTTTTGAATTTGCAGTACAGTTTTACCAAAAAAAAAATTAGCTTGGTGTTGTTTGTCTTGAAGTAGCCCCCAACAGAAAGTCCACCCTTATAGTCCGGACAGAAAGAGAGACTACTTGCTACACACCTTTTTATTGACCTGGATTTTTTCTCTGTTGGTATTTTTATGGGGAAATGTCTTCCAAGGAGTTGGGGCATATTTTGTTGGTGGAGTGATGGCTTTGCACTTTTATTTTGATTTCAGTGCCTTGTTCAACAAGTGGGGCCTGTACTGGATCCACCGTGAATTTAATATGATCTATTTTTGGACTGGCCTGAATTGGCATGGCATGTTATATGGTTTAGAGTGGTATTACTGAGTAATCTCATAAACATTGTTGATCATTTGGTCATTTTCTTTCTTTCCAAGTAATAGGGTTGAAGGAGTGGTCTTCTAGATCATCTCCTGTCATGTTTTTGTTGCAATGTAGAATTGATACAGACTTTTTCTTTTCTTGTACCTGTTTTCTTACCTTTCTTCCTGTTTTGTCACTGTGATAAGTTGAAATCATTGCCACGTCTTTTGTCACTTCACCTCAGGATGGGCACTGGGCTGGAATGTTGAGCTGTTAGCCTCCCTTTCTGTAACTTCTTCTCTTCCACTGTTTGTGAAATGTCTTTTCTATTTAGTTGCTGGGTTCCAACACAGTGTTTTAGGGCTTAGCTTTTGAGCCAGAGCTGACGAGTTGTAAAAATTGTCCATCCAAAACATGCGGCCCTTTGTCAGCACTGACTCAAGTTACACCACCATTGCTGGCATTTTGTGTGTGTCATAAAATGAATGCTGTTTGGAACAGTGTGTTTGCCCATAGAAATTCTGGAAGACCATAAGTACTTCTAACTGGACTAGCGTAGTGATTTTTACTTGATTTCAAATTTGGAAGCTTTCAGGGGAATATGCTCCTGGAAAAGTCTTCAGTCTTCCTCTCTGTAGCATTAGTGACTCAACTGTTACTATGTTGTGTGGTGGGTAAGCGCATATTCTGAAATCTTTTTGTTGAGGTAGGGCAGGTTGGAATGGATTTTGAAAAGTTTAGCTAGTTCCTGGTATGTTCCCCTGTTCTCATTTTTTACTGGAGTGCATAAAATTCTGATTGATTGAAACCGATCCATAGAAGGGTTGCAGCAAAAAATCGGAGTTGCCAAAACAATTTTTTAAAAAATATAATCACAGCATAGGCTTTCGAGTTATTCCTATTAGCA
>Ga0209755_10008444_pt1 | contig 11022 bp, 13 predicted proteins | sample TergutCo191P1_FD_187301 | JGI IMG/M metagenome (GOLD analysis project Ga0209755, IMG submission 187301) | Cornitermes sp. P1 segment gut microbial communities from Petit-Saut dam, French Guiana - Co191P1 (SPAdes) (version 2) | ecosystem: Host-associated > Arthropoda: Insects > Digestive system... | reverse complement strand
CAAGCTTTTACTCTGTATCTCAATTGATTAAACAAAAGAACAGACATAAATACTTATGAAGGCTGTTCACATAAAACCAATTCAACGACTTCTCTGGGCAGAAAAACAGAGGCCACTAAACATGATCCAATGGGCACTGAGGGAGACATTCCATTGATGCACAAGAGTGAATGGACCCCTCCACAAAGAACTCCTAATACTGCTTGTGGAAGCAATGCAAACAGGTTTATTTTGAGCAAGACTCATACATTACTTACTGGTTCTATATTTTCAAATCAATGGCCACCAACTTCCTCAGCAGTAACTCATCATGTACAAAGTGTACTTACAAACATGGAGCTCATTATGAGCTACAACTTGTGGCTGAAACATTATTCACTTGATGTACATTTAATGACTCAGTGTGGGAAGTTTGGTCCAAACAAAAACTTACTTAATACCAGGCGTCAATCTGGGAGGTTTAGTTCGAATAAAATCTCGTATCTGGTTCATCTGAGGGTTAATAATTTCCAAGCGCTGAGCAAATGCCTGTTGGAAACTCATACTTCCTTGCATTGCTTCTTTGGTCCTGTAAAAGCAATAAAAAACATAACATCCCAACAATCCTTGTGCTTATGTTACCAAAACAATAAAAATTTCAGTTTTGTGCAATATTACAAATACCCCATATTACACATTCATACACATTTACAAACACTATTTTTAAATTGGTGTGTGCCAGTACACATACACCAGCAAAACTGACAAAAATTTAATGACCATCTCCCAGTGTGGTGTTTTATACTTCAGACAAGAAATGAGAAAGGTGCAATGGAGAATGTCAAAAAAAAATTGTATGTTGATTTTTCTTCTCCTCCCCACTTCACTTGATTTTTTATAATCTTCCTCATAAGACTAGCTAACATATTTTTTAAAAAAAACTGGTAGAATGAATTTGACTGGCTCAGTGTAACAGCCTAATAACATGGTAATGAACCATCAGGTTCCAGGAAAGGCTGGAAATTTCTGCCCAGCTGACTCACTATCATCTGTGAAACACACAATTAATAAATATAGCACTCCCACACAATATAACAATGGCAGTAACCACAATCTGTAGCCTCAAGCTGTTCGGAAACATCATAATGTTCAGGTTCTCCTATGACAAATTTGCTACAGAATCTTGTGGCCCTAGAACCCTAAAACAATAGGTGTAGGTATCAGTCAATAACACAACAATATCTAAAAAGATGTTTAATAAAGGATTATAGTAATTACATGTTTTCGCCTATTCTGGCCATCATCAGGTTTTCATCCAAAAGTATGGTGGTAGTGCTTTATAGGATTGGTATGCTTATGCCACGATGATGAGATCTCAATAACCACACTAATCCTATAAAGCACTACCACCATACTTTCAGATGAAAACCTAATGATGGCCGCAACAGGCCGAAACATGTAGTTACTATCATGAGATCTCACCATCATGACATAACCATACCAATCCTATAAAGCATTACCACCATACTTTCAGATGAAAACCTGATGATGGCCGCAATAGGCCGAAACATGTAGTTACTATCATCCTGTATTAAACATCTTTTTAGATATTGTAGTGTTATTGACTGATTCCTACACCTATTGTTTATATACACATAATGGGGATGGCTTATTTTAGAACCTTAAAACAAAACATACAAGAGAAACAATGTTATTCAATTAGTTATAAGTTGATTGTTTATTTCACGATTCTGCCAGTAGCTCAGAAAATGAGGTGTCAAATGGCAAGTTTAATGAGTAGTTACTCGGAGAGGATGTGGGTAGAGGTGGTCATGGTCTCGTGTAGGTACTAGCCCAGCATTTTCATAAAAGGACTGAGAAAAACCATCCAAAACTGAATTTTATTACCCAGTCTCTGGGCCAAAATGTTAACCCAGATCCTCACATATTCAAAGATGAATTCGGATGGAAATAATGGTTTATAAGGTAATGACAATGGCTTGAAGTCAGGATTCCAGACACAAGATTTGTTAAAAATCTGGTTCAAAGTATACCACTACATTCTGATAATCAAAAGAATGTAGTACAAAGGTACAGTAGCCATTGTACACAAGTACCTACTCATCGTGCAACAAATATATAAGTAATATGGTGGTCAGACTTACATTTTAGCAACTTCATCCCCTTTCCCACAAAATCTTGCCAATTCATCAATCGCTTCCTCTTGAATCACTGTTGAATCAACATCAAAACAAACAGCATCAGCCATCTTCCATATGGCTCGAACCTCTTCCTCACCAGCTGCCATTTCTGTAGTTTTGGTCAACTGTGTCACTGCCATAAGAAAATTCCCATCATCTCCATCAAACCTGGGACATCCATATGTCACACAAAAGCATGTCCACTATACATTAAAAGTTTCTAAAGTGCTCAAACGGTTATTTAGAACAGCTCACCATTGTTTGTATGGTATGACAACTACAAACTAGCAACAGATTCTATATTTAGACTAAGGCTAGTTCTTATCGTTACTGGACACAAGCCAGAAAGTTTAATGGGTCACAGTCAAAGCCACATCATTAACATACGGCATAAACTAACTATGAACCATACTGTAAGCCTTTAACCTAACCTTGAACTGGGAAGCCTTTCGTCCACTTTTGTACATTTTCACTGCAAAGACCTCCTTACACTCGTGAAGGACTTACATTCAGCAGACTGTTTATTTCTCTAATGTATGCTGTGGCTCCATCTGAAAGTGGGCCATAAACCCATATGACGTGACCCTTCAGCACGACCATGACGCTGTACCATACTTTACGCCGGTAATACCAGCTACGTAGCTCGTCTGCTTATGTTAGGCCATAAAGAGGTTAGGGTTGATTTCAAAATAACTATACAACAAACGTGCATTCGCATTATATCGCACTTCTTCAGGGGTGACACATTACGTAAGTCATGAAGGCAATAGAGCAATCACTACCGTTCCCCACCTATGTACAACATGCAAATCGTACTCACAAGCATGATATGCGCTCACAAATCAAAAATGACAATATCTATTGGCACAGATTATCTAGTATATCTATTGGAGCCTTAAGCGAGCGATCTAGTGGAGAAAATTGTAACTTTCTGAATTCGTACACTGACTCAATTTGTACGCGTTCTACTGCCACATCAGTCATGTCGATAAGCATTTGGGTGGTTTTCCATACAGGGAGACGCGAAGCATTGGCATAATAATTTGAACTGTGGCCTAATCAGAGGAGGTAAATTGCAAAGAAAACGTTACAGTCTCTCGTTAACTGCCTTCTCCGATATGATCCCGTGTTCTTAATTAGTACCTACGTTTCATAAGTACCTAATTTACATCAACTGTCGGTTTGTCCTGAAATCCAACTCCTGTTGAGGTTCAGGACCACAGTTTTGTCTTGGCAGATTTCTGCGGTCATCGAGGTTCCTACGATGTAGTAAATGTTTGTAAAACGACAGGACATCATATCGTAGAACAGTGTGTTGCTGGGCAGGGGGTGAGGGGTGGTGCGGCCGCCCCCGGGCGGCAAAAATGAATATTTTAAGTGAAAGAATTTGATTCTCTACGATCAATAAATTTTCAGTGATTGGGCCAAATAAAAGAAAATCCAACAAATAATTGTGATTTATTTTTTAAGTTCATAACTTACGTCAGGGGCGGCCAGTGTGGTTACTCGCCCCGGGCGCCAAAAGACTTAATTACTACACCGTCCCAAAAGATTTGAATCTGCAGTTAGTTTCATCCCTTGTATGTATGGGATGAGCCTGTTATTTGTCAAAAATGTTTTTATCAACATTTACAGCTTTATGTTGTAAAAATTCTACATTACAAAATCATAGTGTGTGTGTCTGAAAACTCCCAGTGGTGTAGAAAATCTTGTTTTACGCTGAAGAGATTGGTGTCTGCCAAAAATGTCCAGACAACATAAGCATAAGTCATTATAGACCTCATGAGGGCTTAATGGATGATTAATTTAAGTGTTAATATGCTAACTTTCAACTATGAGACAGGCCAAAGACTGCAGTTCAAATAAAGGACACACCTTTCTGAGGTAGGAACATAAACTGCAGAATCAGACAGTTTAATATTTTTTATATCACATTGGAAAAAGGTGCAATTAAGGACTTTAATTATGACACACATTTTTTTTTTTCATTTAAAAATTAAATGCATTTTACCACATTTGATTCAAGGAGTTCCATTTATTTGAGTCTGCAACATCCATTTCACCACACATATGGGGCAAATTTTTCAAAAACTTGGAAAAATTTCTCAGCACTTCTGGAGATCACCTGTGTTAACCACAAGTTTTCCAGGAGAAAAGTTTCAATTTCATGTGCACCCATCATTTTCTCCCACTCCCTTGCTCATGATACAAACACATATGCAGATCTGTTTGTGAAAATTACAGCCGTACCCGCTGACACAGCCCACATTAACCCATAGTGACATTGTTTTTAATGGGTGGAAATACCCCACTTATAGGGCATTCACTTTGACATTTTTATGGCCCTAATTGGCCACAAATAACAGGGACACTCTGTATGACATTCAGCTTTTTTGACTCAAAACTGTGGAAGGTGCATAGAAGCTTGAAAAATCTAGAGTCTAGTGCACTGCCACTTTTGGTGAATTGTTGTGAGTGAGTTCGAAAATTGCTTTGTAATGTGATTTTTGTGAAGAGCAGCGCAGACAAGTACAGATGCACAGCAGCATCTAGTCTACACTACATAGTAAATACACATGCACATAGTGCGAACACGGCATGCATCTAGTGTGCAGTGTTTTTCAGCCTTATTACGAATATTAAAAAGAACATTCCAGTCTAATCCTGTTTACAGGGCAGGAGATAATCATTTCTAAAACTTTAAATGGGTTTGCTGGCATGATTTTGGGTCTTGCAGCTAACTCATAAAAAATGCCAATCCAAAACACTGATTCAGTTTCAACATTTGTGAGCACTAAAAAACAGCTCTTGACGTTTCTTTGTTAATTGTGTACAAGAGAAATATGTAAAAACAAAATGTCATGACACGCTTTTAACGTACCATTATGTAAAGACACACTTGTAACTTAAAATCACACAGTGACACATTTTTGTAGATACACTTTTAAAACTTTATGTAAAGATACTTGTAACTTATCACATTAAAACAGAAAGTAAATTCCTACCAGAGCACAGGCATAAATATCACAACAGTGCAAACTGGTTTCAACAAAAGTACCAACTGTATAATTAATTCTGACTGCTAAATAAATTTTCAACATGTTAAATATAACACATAAGCAGTGTGACATCTCATTCATCAAGCAAAAATTAATCACCCTGTCCATACGTGTACCTAACATAACTCAAAAGTAGACATTATAACAAAGTGTTACAAGCAGCCATTTTTAAGCACATTCACAAATTGTGAAAAGTGACGATTAGCATTGTCATGTCTGCCTGTATACCCGTCTGCATGGAACAACTTCACTCCCATTAGGTAGATTTTCATTAAATTTGATATTTGATTATTTTTTAAAATCTTGAGTAAATTCAAGTTTCATTAAAATCTTACAAGAATAACGGGTACTTTACATGAAGGCCTACATACATTTTATAATTCTTCTTGGAATGAGAAATGTTTCAGACAAAAGTTGTAGAGAAAATCAAGACACATATTTCATGCTCAGTTACTTTTTTCGGAAAAAGACAATGTGGGAAAATGTGGTAAAGTCAGTCACACCACAGATAACAATATAGTATCACACATGTGCTTTGTGTGCTGGATAATTAAAGCTACAGAAACATGTGCAGAATATTTCATACTTATTGCTTTTACATGGCAACAATGGTTATGTATACCCAACTCAATGTTACGTTAGACACATGTTGCCTGTCTCATATATGAATTTAATTTTACGAAATGAGTTACAGTCAGGAACATCCTAGCATTCAGTACAGCCCCAGCAGTGCATCCAATCAAGTAAACCACCTGCAGTCAACTAGATTCACACTGGACACATTAATGTCAAGGCAGTGACAAGATGGCTATTGGTAGGGACTAGACTCTAATGGGTTCTGAACATCTTGGTTTTGATGGTTTCAATGTTTATTCTCCAGGTAATCTTTCCATCAAAGATTATGGTGAGATATTACATATGATTTACATAAGAGATGTTCCACCCATTTAGCGAAAGATAAGCCTGAAAGGTTCAGGTCCTGAAGAGAAATAGATAGCAGGGTCATTAGGAATCTACTTTGATTTCTGAGAACATAATCCTCTTTGTGATCTGTCACATACAAACAAATCTTGTCAGCAAAGAGGGTTAGATAATCACCTGGGGTTTTAAGGCCATCAGTTACTGGGTATGATATGAACAGAACCTTGTTGTACCCTGCTTTCTTTTTTTCCTCTTGCCATACAGATTTTTCCTGCAACTGAAATTTTGAGCTTCCTGTTTGACAAACATGAACTAACTGACTTAAATAAATGGGTCAAAAATTCTATTCTAAACAATTTATATAACAAAACAGGGCAAAATATTATGTTAAAGACATTTCTGATTCCCAAACATACCACTGCTGTAGACATATTTTTCTGAATTATACAGTCATGTGTCTCATACCTTTTGTATGCTGAAAGTCATGCTGTGACATGCACAGAACCAAACTTCAGCTTTATCTGCATAAATTTTCCCTCCTTTCCCCTTATCACAATTATTATTTCTCCCTTCACTATCACTAATGCCTCCTGAGAGCCCTTTCAGTGCCTTCTTTCCACTTACAGGTTACCCTTCTCAGGGTCAAATTTTGTTTCTCTTTACACTTACATGCACCCCTTCATACTGGCTCAGCCACAGTTATGGCATGACTCACCCTATCCCTGTATTTGCATAACCTTTGTGCACCTACCTACCTCACTACAAGGCATCATATCCCATAAAACATTTACCTTCATAGTCACTGTTGTGAGAACCTCATTAATATTAAGAGTATTTGTACATAATTTCAGTATCTCAAACAATGAATTCAACATGTGACAGCTGCTTTGAGACTAAATAATTATATATAAATAGACATAGTCATAAGGCTGTCATAAGGCAAGCTTCAAAGCTTTTTCATTGCTTCACAGAGCATACATCTGAAACCTACATTTTACAATTCTCAAAAAAATGAGGATAATGGTTAATGTAGACAGCAGTTAAGATTACAGTCTTCTGCAGTGTGATGCCATGCAGTCTGGTAGATAAGTAACAATGTTGTGGAGTAACAGCTGCCTCCATCATCCTCGTGGTAGTCTGTGAGGTATGGGAACACTGACATGATAGTTTAATGTCAATATCTCTGTTCCACATCTCACTTGTCTCACATTTCTTTGTTGGAAAATAGTAAGCTACTTCCTCTTGCTAAAAAAAAACCATCCACCACCTATCACAATAGCCGCAGCCTTAACAGTGAAACTTACTTAGCTCAAGCAATCCACGTTAGCACATTCCAGTTCCTTATGTCCACTTTAATGTGACTTTCCCCTGTGTTTTGTACCTCTGAATATCTACAACAAGGTTCATCAATGCCAGACTCCATATAGTTTCTCTAGTGTGTACTGTCAGTGCAACAAAAACAGCCTGTTCATTGTAGTGACTAAGCTATGGGCTGGACAATCAAGGAACTGGGGTTTGATTCCTGGAAGTGACAAGAGTTATCATCTTCTCCACAGCAACCAGACTGGAGATGGGACCCACCCATCCTCATGTCCAGTGGGTATGGGAGGCTTTTTTTACCATGTCTGATGATGAGGTTAAGAATGTGTAGATTATATCACCATTCCATCATACTTCCTCATAGTGTGATGCTTAATTAAGCAAGGTGACCTATCAATTTGCCTATACTGAAATCAGTTTGATAAACAAAAATAGCCATTGATCTCTAACAGGAACAAATACTATTGTTACATGAAAAGAATAACAACTAAATTTCCTTTTTATGTGAATTTTTTATATTGTTATAAACTGTTGGTTAACAGTCTTATTCCAGAGATTTGTAACATATACTGCCTTTAGTATTTTACATATAGACCTAGACTTCAATGAGTAATGAATCACAGAAAGAACAAAAGACAACATAAACTACTCATTTATTTCCAGTATTACAGGTTTTATGTATCATAGATAGAAACAGTGACACCAGAAAGTGCTTATTTACATCCAGAATTATAAGTTTTACTTATCTGATTAAAGAATGCCTTCTTCAGGAAATGATATGATTGGAGTCAAGTGCATAGATCCTTCATGAGGAGAAATGTCATCTATTTCCATTGGCTTCTCTTCCTGTAAAAGTCCAGAAACTATAAGCTTGGTACAAACTACCTGACTATAGGTTCTATCCTTGGAACATGTGGTGGTTTGCACCTCCTTCTCTCTCTGCTCTGTAAGCATATCTTCTCTGCCCTGCTGTTGCAGAAACATTGAAGACTTGGATTTGGTTGTCATCTCACATCTTGCACATTCCGATTTGTTAAACAGCTACATAAATGAACAGAAAAATATTTTATATATATATATATATATACATACACACAACATTTTACATTTATTTTGTAATTCAACTTAGTTGGCTTGAGTTCCAAACTCATAACTCAATAAAAATATGGGAAGATACTACATCTCCACATAATATAATAATACATCTCTATGCAGAATAAATACTCCATATACTCGTATAGCCACAAGAAAGGCCCACAACAAACAGACTTCACAAGAATTATAATATACTCTCCATTAAAGAAGACTCTATTTTATCCGTATCATTTTATCTTATTACCTTATGTAATTTTACAAGTAATTTTATATTCTATGTTTTATTTTATGTGTTATATCCTAGCACATTATAAGAATTTATGTAAATGAGATCTTGTACTTGAAAGCAGTGTCAATTGTATGTTGAAACATCTGAGAGTAACAACCTAAAGAGGGCTTAAAAAGGAAAGCCGAAACATGTAGTTGTTATTATCTTTTAAATATCATTTAGATTTTATATTTTATACAACAAAAAGTTGTGTTAGACTGTCAAATTACATATATTTTTAAACACAATAAAAAGATGAAAACTGCTGGTGTATTTTGTTGTAAGAACTAATATTAATTTTTAGGCACATTTTCACAGTTATGGAAAGTGACAGCTTTGTCATGTCTGCCCATCTGTTTGCATGAAACAGCTTGCCTCTCACTGGATGGATTTTCATTAAACCTTGTATGGGGTAAATTTATTAAAATCTATGAAGACAGTTTAGGTTTGGTTTAAATCGGACAAAACTATCAACCACTTTACATGAAGGCCTAAGTACCTTGGTAATATCTCACTAAATACTTCCTGTAATGAAAGAAGTTTCAGATAAAAGTTGTAGATTTACTTGAAACACACATTTCATGTTAAATACTTTTTTTTACAAACACCTTGCCATTTAAAAAACAATTATGAAAGGTATGGCAGAGCCAGACAGGCCACAGATGATCGATTTGGTCTGCAAGTGTTGCCACAATGTGACAACACTGTAGACTGTTGACAGTGTTGTATGTAGCTCAACAGTGTAAAAGAGAGCTCATTGTTGTTTTTCCATGGCAATGCTTTTAATTCTTAGCCTACAGCAGAGTGATGCAAACAGTTACATGCAGTAAGTTGGCATGACAGCATAAAACAAATGACAAACTAGAAATGTGTGTCAATCTCATGTTTCCAAGTAATATTATTTTTTGGGTGGTGCACAGGATGTGGTACTGATGTGTCTCCTACAGCCTCTCCCATCTTACTCAGCCTGACTCGTGCACCCAGCTTACACACATGGCTGTGGCTTTAATTAAGACACTGATGACATTCCCACTTATTCTCTTACTATAATTAGTTGTAAGTTGAGAAGGCACATAAAATAGAAGCACACTGTTACACACAAGACCAAAAAAATAATTAGGAGAATACAAAAAAAGTGGATAAATCAGGATACAAAGATCCAAATGTACCATTATGTTTCATTTTATATATATATATTTCCTGTCTCATTTTTTTAAGTTAGATAGTAAATTAAATAAGAGCAGGCAGGACTCAGTCAGTCCAAGACATAATTAGTTATAATACCCTGAACATCTTTTATTTAGGTTTTATATTAGAAAGACACATCCTTTCATGACTTTTCCCTCTTTTTCTTTTTATCTCCCCATCCCCTCTTATCTCCTGTCTTCAGGTGAAAGAGGGTGATGGAACCCAAGAGCTAGGATAGTCTTGATCATTGGACCACTGAACAATTTTGGCACAGAACACAAATGACGAAGAGTTAAGAATTTCGTTGGTTATTATCTGCTTCCTATGGGTATATTATTTCCTCCTGAATAGTATCATAAATTTCACCTTCTGCTGTGTGCCCTTCAAGGACTTGTTCAGATATAATTTTGGGAAACAGCTCTTAACAATAAACTGTCTTTCACTGTTATGGTATTGAAGACATGCCAAGTCATTACTTGTATGCATCTAATTGTCATGTCTGTCTACTGAACCAGACTGCAGGCAACAAGTACGTGAAGTGTTGGTTTCTGTAATTCTTGCTACAAAGTTCTGCATAGATTTGCCTGTTGCTTTCAGCTCGCAGATCTTTACAAAAGATATTCATTAAATTTGTTACAGGGATTTAACTTATTTATTGTAAATTTACAACATATCTTCCATCAAAACAACACATTAGAACAGATGTTTAATGCTACATGTTTTGAATTAGGAGAGTCATCATCAGGCTTATTACTTAAGAAATGTTAATACATTGTAACCTTTACAGTGTTACATGTCTATCTCTTGCATTAGGGATCCCTTATGCATTATATTGCATGAATGAAAACTGATTATTTATTTACTCAGACAAGTGCGCGGTTGTGGGTGGTAGATGCCGTAGTTTGTCCAACCCGTACTTCACAGCGGGGTGATGTTCTATCTAGCTAAACTTCTGCGTTGCACTTGTCTTCGGTTTTTTGAGTATTGGTGT
>Ga0209755_10008443_pt1 | contig 11024 bp, 10 predicted proteins | sample TergutCo191P1_FD_187301 | JGI IMG/M metagenome (GOLD analysis project Ga0209755, IMG submission 187301) | Cornitermes sp. P1 segment gut microbial communities from Petit-Saut dam, French Guiana - Co191P1 (SPAdes) (version 2) | ecosystem: Host-associated > Arthropoda: Insects > Digestive system... | reverse complement strand
GTTAGTTGGGAGTATCAGCACAGCATAAATTTGGACTTGAATCTGAAGTATATCTTTGTACCAGGGCATGACATATTTTTTCTGAGTCTGGCATCCAAGTAAAAAATTTAGGAGCCAAACCTCTTTTCTTCATCTGTGGATGTTGCAGTTACTAACAAATTTGACCTTAATATGAGCCATCCTGTTGTGCTTACAGTCTGAGCATCATATGTGATAGTACTTTAGTGTACTACAACTCTGAACAGGACAGCATTGTTCAGAATGTGTTGTTCTCAAGCAGAAATAAATTCAGTCTGGAAATTATTTTATTGCACCACATAATAACTTTGCATGAAATAAGTTAGGTGGAATTGTTAATAGTTAATTTACATGGACAAAACAGTAAGATTTTCATGAACAACAATTACAGCAGCAGCAGCAACAAAACAAAACAACAGATACATACATACATACATACATTCATTCATTCATTCATTCATTCATTCATACATACATACATTCCATTCATTCATTCATTCATTCATTTAATTCCATTCCATTCCATTCCTCAGGGGGGCGGTGACGGGGATGACGACGATGACGACGACGACGACGACAACAACAACAACAACAACACAAAAATCAGACATAATCAGTTTCTTTATGGGGGTTGCACACACTTGATTTAACATTCTCAGTATGTTTGACGTCTTACGTGTGCATTGAATACAGTGCAGTGCAAAAGTGGATCTGCTGTGTGTGCTTGCATGTGAGTTCATGCTTTTATGTTACGGAATTTTGGTGGACAGGATACAACTTCTGCCATAATCAGAATTGATGTATTTTGTACTTATTACTTAAGTAACGTTGAAAACTGCAAATTCAAAATGTGTTCTGTGATTGATGGATGCATAATGTATAGCAAATGCTGTATGTGAGTGGCAGCTGTGTAGCTCATAAAGGTTTGCAGTCTTGTTGCCATAACAATAATGGGCTACTCTAAATGTAAGTGGTTGTTAGTAATAGAAGTTGATTTCTAGCCTTTCATGGCCATGCATTGTCTTTGTATAACTGCACGTTTGTGGTCTCAGCCCTTTGAGCCTCATGCTGGGATAAAGTAGCCAACTGTTGATGCTTGCAGGTTGGTCCTGCTGGGGCACAGTTTGGTCTGCTGGCATGCCTCATCGTGGAGGTGCTGAAAGCTCGCCCCATGCTGAAGCACCCGAACCACGCGTTATTGAAACTGATAGCTATCACAGTGGTGCTGTTCCTTTTTGGCCTGCTCCCTTGGGTAGATAATTATGCCCACCTGTTTGGTTTCTTGTTTGGTTTCCTTCTGTCCTATGCCCTCATGCCATACATTTCCTTTGGCCCGTATGATCGTCAGAAGAAGATAGCTCTTATCTGGGTGTGTGTGCTCTCATCCCTTTTCCTATTTACAGCCTTGGTCATCCTGTTTTATGTTATCCATGTGTATGACTGTGAAGTCTGCAGCTTCCTCAACTGCCTCCCACTTACACGGGATTTCTGTGCCAGTCAGAATATCAATTTCAAGAGGCAAGAACCTGTGGTATGACGAAAGTGGGTACGGTTGGTTGGAACCGTATGTGCTACAAACTTTATTGTGACAGTCAGTAGTCACTGTCGTGCTCGATTAGAGGTGAGGGTCATTCGAGGAAGAACTGTGTCCAGACTGACTGTGACTTCGCCGCAAATGGAATCCATTTAAAAGCATCTGTCATGTGCCACCCATATTGCATATGGAAACATTGCAGCGTGGATATGGACCACAAACTGGAAAATTTAAATTCAAATAATTTTTTTAAGTAAAGACACATGTCAGTTTTGGGGGGAGGGGGGGTCAAAATCCATTTATGGATTTTCATCATCATCATCTTCATCATCATCATCATCATCGTCATATTCTCTGCAACTATTGTATATAAATTTGTTTTGTGGACCAATAATTGCTAAGCTACGCTCGAAGGTGACAAACATAAATGGTAGCCGAAACTTACACGAGGTATTGTAAATATTTACATGTCTGTTTTCTTTCGAATTTCATCATGCGATAAAAGGAATGTTCAGTGGAAAATTGTTTGCAGTAACTGTGTAAAGGAAAGTGTTTTCATATAATGTTTAATTTGTTTGAGAAACAGAAAAGGATGACAGTTACTGCTGTTGACTGCTACAGAACTGTTGTAGATGTGAACCTCTTTATTTCTTCCCCCATCTAATTAATACTGATCAACAGAAGTGCTTGGAGGTAACATTACAAATGAAACTACTTAAACAAAAATAATCATTTGTTTCCTGTTTCCTGGCATCTTTGTCAGCTAAATATCCATGGTGTTCTTGAGTAATGTGTACAAAAAAGTATTATAGAGGGTAATCATTTTGTCTGACATATTATGGTTGTCAGACAAAATAATTGCCCTCTATTTTCAGTTTGTCGGTGTGTCATGTATCTAATGAGAAAGTGGGACAGACACTTGCACAGAATACACAGTTAAATGGGTCACAAGGCACAGAGGTGAGAACTGAATTTTATGACTAGTAGTTGTGTCAAACAGCATTGAGGTCTGAGGAGAAATAGCGCTGGGGTAAACAAAGGTGGTATGAGTATTACCAAGTTAAAGGTTGCTGAATGTCAGGCATCACATATTTATTTGCAGTTATTCTAATTGCAAAACTTCTGGTATGTATTTTTTGATCGTTGAGACTTTTACATGACATAATACTTCATGCTGTTGAAATCCTGTTTAAATAGCCTGAAGTTAAAGCCACCTGGAAGAGGTGGAGTGATGAGGTTTCTCTGATCCAGGGAGTTAGTGTGTCCGACTGTGACAGTAAGTTGGCAGTGTAATAAGCCTGTTATAAACACTTAACCATATCAAAAGGGGAACTGGGTTAGCTCAGTAGGTATAGTGATTAGGCTTCAGCTGGATGATGTGGGGTTTGATATCCAGAAGGGGCAAGGGATTTTTCTATTCACCAAAATACCCAGACTGGCTGTGGGGCGCACACTGCTTCCTGTTCTGTGGACACTGTTGGGGTTCTTTCTCCAGGGGTAGAGTGACTGGTGCATGAAGCTGATCACACACCTCCATCTAGTGCCAAGGATAAGAATTGGTGGAGCTATACTTCTGCTCCACCTATATGTCTTAATGACATGGACAGTGACAACTTTGTCTCTACTCCTACTACATCAAAAGAGCACATTCAGGATAGAAGTAACAGGCTATTATGTGAATTAAAAAGAAGTTTGGAGAACAGTACATTGCACTTGTTTTATGTACTTGGTTCATCATCAGGTGTCCTAAACAGAACACAAAGGGTACCACCCCACCCTCTCACCTAAGGACAGAGAGACCCATCTTCAAAAACGTGTTCTGTTCAGAATATTTAAAAAAAAAAAAAGGGTAAAGGTAAAGTGTTCCCGTTACAGGCCTGGCATGGCCCAGAGGGTGGGTAGAGGTATAGCTCTACTCTTCCATGACCGCGGCACTAGAAGGGGGTGAGTGGTCAGCAGCATGCCCTGGCCGCACTTTACCCCCGGGAAAGACCCAGTACTCATTGTACAGGAGGCTGGGTGGGCCCCAGGGCCAGTCTGGATGGGTGGAAAATCTCGCCCCCCCCGGGGTTCGATCCCAGACCGTCCAGCCCATAGTCAGTCACTATACCGACTGAGCTACCTGACCCACATTCAGAATATTAGGTAGTCTGAAAGATCCAGAAACCGAGCAGTCCTAAGCATAACAAGTTGTGTTAACCCTCAAATTCTTGTAGCTACAGATAAGACGAATTATATTTCAGCTAACAAAACTTGTAGTAATCAGCGGTTATGCTGGCTGTAGAATGTGGTCACGTGGCACCTCCTGCAAAGTGCAAGTCATTGAGGATTGACACTGTGTCACTGGGTTTCTATTTCAAAGGAACATGATGCCTTCATCATCCAGGATTGAGGGGTTTGAGAAGAATACCAGATTCCAGCTGACTGAAGAGCTAAGTAAGGGGAAAGTGTGTGCAAAATACAAGTTTCTGTCCCTTGGTCCATTTATACATACCTGCATTCTGGGTGTATCTCTGGTCTTGTGATATGGCAACCTTGTAAGTATAACTGGGATTGTGCTACATTAATGGGTCTCTTGCCTTGTCTTAGGGTTTTGACGTGGTCACACCGAGTTCATGTGCTGCATGTTGCAGTATATGTCCTTGTATTTTGGGAAGGGAGTGGTTTGGTTCAGTGACTTTCTGGGGCTGGAACCCAGAGTGGCAGAGTAACCGGAACTACAGGCGTTTGCGACCTGAGGGGCAGTGACTTTGGTAAGGCCCCTATGACTAATGCCAGATGCAGTAGATTGTTGTAGAACCATAGGTGTGTTGGTCTGGTTGGTGAATGGTAGGAATGAGTGGTGAGCAGGGTCATAATTCCTTACTTAGATGTATAATGAAGGAACTGCACACCCTGCTGATGAGCAGATAATTGTAAATTCTAAAGACCCCAAGAAAGGCCAAAGGTTAGGCAATGGCTGGGTAAGTTTGATGCATGGACATTGTGTAGCATGCAGTGGGAATCAGGGGGTGTTACAGAATGTGGTCCTTGAAGAGGGAGTCACCATGTTGCTTGGAAACAGTAGTAAACATGAACCCAGTGGCATCACATCCTTGAAGACTTTAAGTCCTAACAAAACCACTGTAGAAACCTCAAATCTTGTGCAGGTTCTTGCTTTTCAGAACATAGAAGGGTTATGCCACTACAATAAATACGCTGATTGCTGTACTAAGTGATTGACAAGGAGATTCATTCATTTGTACCATTAAAAAGTTATTTGTCTGTGACTACTTTGTGTAGTACAGGTGCACATAACTACAGAGGTAGTGTTTTGAGTTTGTTATTTAATGACTGTCAGTTTCTGAGATCATGTAGCATCAGTGATATATGAATGAATGAGCATGGAGAATTGGTGGAATTATACTGACAGGTGAAAATTTGGAGAAAAATCTGTCCCATTGTCACTGAAATAAGAACATTTTTGAGGTAACATTTTTGTCAGCAATAAGATTGTTTTCACACATGAATAGTGTCATTGTATTCTATGCATTAGTGTCTGTCTGTCTGTCTACAGCCTACAGCTGTTCTGATTTGAAGCAGTTTTTAACTAATGGAGAAAAACAAACTAAATTTATTTTGGTAAAGTATTTGTGAAGTGAGGTGCAGTAGAGTCTCAAATTTCATGAACCTCAGTGTTTGGGATTTTGAACTTTCATGAACACCCATTTTAATATGTTTGTTTTGACCTTTTGTGTCTGGTTCCAATGAATCATGATGTGTTGTGGTTGGTGAGTCAGCTGCATAACTCTTTGACAGTTTTGCAGATCACTCGCAGCTCCATGAAGCTGTCTTTCATGAAAGGAGCTTGATTGCTTTCATGCTTATGGAATGAGACTTTCCTTCAATCAGTGACTTTTATGCTACCAAAAGTTGTTGGTATTTTGCTAAAAGTAAACTTCCATACTTTTTGTCCATTTTGAGTTTGATATTTTTGTTACTAATATTTTGTACTTTATTGGAACCAAATGGGTGTTGTATGTTGAAAATGGATTGTGATATTTGTAATGGTTGTATCAGTCCCAGTAATCATGAACGCTGAGACACTACTGTGCTTATGATTCTTCAGGAAATTAAAATGCACGTTTAATGCTGGGGACTCTGTTTGTTGGGGTATGATGCTGCATCAGTGGGTGACTGGTTACACTTGATAGGGATGGGCAGTTTGTGCAAGGCCTTGTAGTGACAGGTCATACAGACTGTTATGTTGGTTGTATGTGTCATATGTCACAGTAGAATGATGATTAAGTACTGCAGCTGTTTGGACATAAAAATAAAACGTAAGGGTGCACTGTTGCAATGTAAGGAACAGTGCATCAGGCACACAGATGCCATGTTGTATGTTGCCTTAATCATGGTTAAAATAACTGTCTCAGTAAAGATGCCTAAACAAACACATGGCTCCTGCTGTTCAATATAGCAATTCATTTACTTTCTGTACTAACTAGTTTTATAGGCACGCCATTTTTTAATGCAGTTGTGGTAAAATTTTGCCACTGTGCTACAAAACAGAATGTTGTTTCAAGACAGAAGGCAAACAAAGATTTGTAAGATAGTCTGATGTTGGACACAGACCTCCAAGCTACTGGTAACAAGCTTTAAAAATGTGCTACTTTGAATACTTTTCAATTAAATGAAGTTGGGACTCCTGCCTTCCAGGATGTAATGCTTTGTCATCAGAGCTGCTCACCCAGTGACGTGGCATCACATTCCAGAAGTTCTCAGTCTGCAGTAACTGCTGTGAGAGCCTATGTGTCACAGTATTAAAGTTAGCTCTTGAAACTCCATATAGTTCATCTATGCAGTCTGACTATCCAGTTGCTGCCTGTATGATCCAGAGGTACAGAAACAAAGGAAAAAGACTGGACTTCAAACTAGGAAGAAGCACAAAATCATCATAATGATCTCTTTCCTTCCTAGTAATGCAGTATCTATTTTCTGCTCCTCAGAATTATTTCGGTCATTGCTGCTGCTGTATTTGCTTGCAAACAAATGTTTTATTCTCTATATCCCTCTCACCATCAACCTTCAACCTCCCACTGAATGATATCTGGATGTCACGCCTCTAGGATGGGGTGGAAAACAGACCTACATTACATTTCACGAAACTTTGCAACGTTTTGCAATGTGCCCTTTTTCTATTAAAAAATTACTTAAAAGTAAAAAACATGAATCTAAGAACCTATACACACAAGTGTCTATATAAGAAATATATTATATAAATATAGAAATGACATGATTGTGTACAGTTTGTGATAATTTTTTCATTACAAGGTCATCATTCATAGTGCTTTTTTGAGCATGTGATATAATTCCTTGTATCATTCATCATGAAGAGGACTTTTGTATTCATATTGCATAATGACAGGTGAGTGCAAAACAATGTGTGAAATAATTAAAAAAACAGCTACTAATGTGTGTTGTGTGTGTCCATTAATTGTCTGACTTTCCCTCATGCCTTCAGGGGAAGATGTAAAGCTCTGTGCAGGCCTGTTTCTGTTGAGAATAGAATAATACAGGCTGCCCGTTTCACTTACCACCATTGTGTCAAGAGAGAAGCTGCTAGCATAAAGTGTTTGCATGAACTGCCTCTTACGACATCATACAACGTTACAAATGTTTAAGTTTCTCTCATCTGTGTCACTGAAATGAGACTGCTGAGTCTAATGACCCTTCTGTAAGGTGGTGCTTTGTTACTGGGCTAGTGATTCCTGATGTTTCATGAGATCCTAGTGCACTCATCTTCATTGTCAAGTTTGACTTGAAGATGAAGACACAACATAAGATCTTTGAAGACTACAGTGTTCTTTGGCTGCTGTGTTCTACTGCATGATGCAATGTGACAACATTTAAACTACAAAAGGCTTTGCAACTTAATATAAGAAAGGCATGTTAATGAGAGTGGGGGCAAGGTCTGGTTGGCATTCTGCATGATGCCAATCATAATTATGCTGTGTGATTGTTACAGACGTCCGAAGAAGTAAAGCAGTGACTAGTTGCACCTTGATCTCTCCAACTTGCATGCGTCCTGTGAAACTGAAACAGAAAAATAATTGAAATTTTAGTAAGCAGCATAATTTGCTCAGGTGCACTCTCTAAATTGGGTGTTTCAGCTAACACAACATCAGTGAGTGCAGTTTCATTTGTATCGGGTCGGATACATGTTTCAAGCTATCATCAGATACATCTCTAAGCTGATATGCAGAAGAAGTCAGTATATGTATACTTACTACCAATATCTCGTTCATTCTGTACAAAATACAGGATGTATTAACAAGTACTTAATTATCCTATGCTTTTAACCCTTTAAACGCTGAGTTAAATCCCATCTGCCATTTGTTAGCATTATTAAGAGCTAACTATATTCTCCACTTTACCAGGATAAGGGTTAATTATCATATGTAAAAATGTAAAAGTACAAAAGTATCGGTAGTCACAAATTCAATTTCAAGAATAATACTTTTAATCTATTTTTCCAACGAAACTGAAATAACCAGTATGTTAAAAAAATATTCATTTTGTTGGTGGTGGGGGGGGACCAAGAGATGCTGGTGGTGACTTTTTTTTTAAAAAAAGGTGGAGGTTCCACAAATGGCTGACAAATGCTGTGACAGTCTTCATTACTTATGTGGTGCTGCTTGCAGGCTTGGATGAATTCATTATGAGTTCAGGCTTTTAGATGTTCTCTGATTTACAACAGTTGTAAGTACTGTAGTGTCTTGGAGCTGAATTCTGTGTTGTTGGAAAATTTTTGATGGTTTGATGAAGTTTTATACTAACTTGCAAACATTCAGGAAAGTATGTTTAGTATTTTTTATGTTAATTAAGGATGGAAAATTCCTTGGCCATATTTGTGACTGCTAGGTCCTCTCTGCTCCTTGGAGGGTTTAAATTCCAGGTACTAGTCGGGACAGAGGAGTTTTAAATTTGATATGCCCTAAACTGCATTTTCTGAGTATGGGGGACAGAGACCAGCATGGAAGAATTAAAGATGTGGGATATCATTGTATGGTTGGTAAGTCAGGATGAGGTGAGTTTACTTCTGGTTTACGCTGTAAAAATGTAGAATGTTTGTTATTGAACATTGCATCAATCATCAGGTCCAAATGTTTGTTATCGAACACAGCATCTATCATCAGGTCCAAATTCAAAACGTATGTGGACTTGTGTCTCAGAATTGCTTGAAACTCATACTATCAGTTGTATCATGTCATAATGAGGCTTTGGTTTATGTGAGCTGATTTTATTTGTGTGTGTATGAACAGAAACACTGGCCATGTGTGTGTATGGTTGTCATGAATACATTTTGCAGAGTGATGTGGAAAGGCATCCTTTTCCTTATTCTGAGACCTTAACTATGTGATACCTGAGAGCATAATGCGTGCTTTATAAAAAGCTGCAGAATTGGGCAAATGGAAAGAATACGTAATCTTGCTTCCCCTGATAATTGAGAAAATCAAGTATTTGTTCATACAGTGAACTGTTATGAAATGTAGTTTACCTTGTTTGCTGCCAGTTTTTACCTGCTCTTTTCTGTTTCCTTGTTGTGACAAGCACCCACAGTTTAGCAGCTTATTTTCAAAAACTTGTCTCCACTTTATACAAGAACCAGTTTTTGATTACCGTTTCTGAAACAGACTGCAGAAATTGTGACCCACAGTGCTGGGATTGTAGGTCTGTATTGTTTATTTTTCAACATGTGTTTTTTGCAGAATTGAATGTAACATGTTTTTGAAAATTAAGGTTCTGAGTTGTGTGGTATGAATTTTGAGTAAATTCAATTTGGATGCATTTTTTTAATGAAAAATGTGCATTTTACCAGGCTGTAGGCTGTTTTTGTTGAGCGTGGGTTAACATCACACAATGACTGCTGATTCATATAATTACTTGCCATTTCGAACTAAATTTTTATAGAGCTGTAACCAGAAATAACATATAGAAATATTTTTTTAAGGTACCTTGTAGTTTGAAAACAATGTAAAGTACTTTTCTGCAGAGTGCTCCTCTGATATCCAAAAGAGCACTGCTTTGTTAGAAGGTTCCCAGACATTGCCTGCTTGGTCCTGCTGTTGACAGTAGTATTAAGATGAAGGTGTGCATGGGGCATTGGAGGAGTGTTTACCTGTGACATGTTTCAATGCTCACATCTTACCCTGCACAAAAAAACAATGAGCCTTGACTTAACCAACCAAGCAGTTAATGCTGTTTAGTGTATTCATATATTTACTTTGAGAATCACAACAAAACAGAAATAGTCTGTGACAAAATGGAGAACTTTCTTCATGTTACAGCAGGTGGTACATACTGTTACCATCATATTAATAGAAGTGTGAGAGATGCTGCTATCTACATAAATATGTGTAGTGATGAAGTCAGCGAGGAAAAAAGAGACAGTTTGGTAGTCTCAACTAGCAAGGCAAGTCATTGCTAATCAAGTGCTTAAGTCATAATTTTACTGCTCAGAACCAGAGGAGTTGCATTTGCAGTGCTGGACCTGCACATGCGGTTGAAAGGGTTGGTCAACAGGACATCATCAGTCGATCTTCACGTTGTTTTGAGTGCAGGGATAGCTCAGTGAGCATAGTGCCTCGGCTAGGGACTGGGTGATCCAGGTTTTGATTTCTGTCGGGTACAAAGGGCTTTTATGTCTTCAGCGTCCATGCCAGCTCTAGGCCCACAGGGCCCACCATTCAGAGGGTACTGGGGGTACAGTAGCTGAGCTGTGAAGCTGACCACTGACCTCCTCCTTGTACTAAGGTCATTGGTCATTGGGGCCAAATCTCTACTGAGAGAATGTTCCCCAGTCTTGATAAAATTCTTGCTTTCCTAAATCCTTTAATTTTGAAGGTTTAAACATATATGCTGCATGAACCATTCTGCAACCATCTGCACATGGCTGGAACTGGTTTCTGCTTACTGTTGCTGTGGGTTTTTCAAATCATTGGGAGTACAAGAGAACACAGAGAACAAGGTGGATTTATTCATAGTGTCTTCAGTATTTATGTGAGGTATTATGAACAGGTTCATGTATGTATATATGTTTTTAATTTAATTTTTTATATATGTGTGTGTGTGTGTGTGTATGAAACTCTTGGTTTTAAATTGATATGGCAAAGGAGAATGGCCTCTGGTGTACTGTGATATGAAGTTCAGTTGCCTACATTTTAAGTTTTAAGTAGAAAATACTTGATGGTGTGGCTGCTTTATATATTGAAGACAGAAGTTAGGATTGCTGTTGTCTGTAAATGGAAAGAGGAACGATTGTGTCACTCAGCACATCAGTTCGTGTTCACCCAGATAAGTTCTTAACTCCGAATCTCTTAATGTGTTGTGTCCTGTGATCTTTCCATTTAGTGCTGTTCAGTATGTGCCAAATAGAAACACTGTGAATGAGAGAATACTGAATAGTTTAAGTGAAGAGGTTGTGGGAAGG
>Ga0209755_10008442_pt1 | contig 11024 bp, 4 predicted proteins | sample TergutCo191P1_FD_187301 | JGI IMG/M metagenome (GOLD analysis project Ga0209755, IMG submission 187301) | Cornitermes sp. P1 segment gut microbial communities from Petit-Saut dam, French Guiana - Co191P1 (SPAdes) (version 2) | ecosystem: Host-associated > Arthropoda: Insects > Digestive system >... | reverse complement strand
GGTAAACCTGTGCGCCGGTTTCCCGTCGGCGTATACCGCCACAAGCCGCTCGCCCCGGTGCGAAAACTCCCAGCAGTGGACAAGGCTGTCGCCGCACCGGGCGGTGCCGTAGGAGATTTCCGCGTTGTTAATGATGTGAAGATATTTTTTCCGCAGCAGGATAAGGTCGGAAAAAAAACGCCGCAGTTCGCCGTCCTGTTTTTTTTCGTCCCAGACCATGGGGCGGCGGCAGTCCGGATCGCCGCCGCCTTCCATACCCACCTCCGTGCCGTAGTAGACGCACGGGGAACCGGGCAGAAGGAACAGCATGGTAAAGGCGTTTTTTAGCGCCCGCCTGTCGCCGTTTGCGCGGGTTAGGGCACGGTCGGTGTCGTGGGAGTCCAGCAGATTGAAGCCCGCCCGGTTGTGGGAATCGCAGTAGCGGTTCAGGAGCGTAAAAAGCCGTTCGGTAAAATCCCGGGGGCCGGTTTTCCTTTCCAGAAAACAGTCCGAAACGGCCTGTTCCAGCGGGTAGTTCATAACCGCGTCGAAAAGCCCGGCGTTGATCCAGTTTGAAGCGTCGTGCCAAATTTCGCCGACAACGTAAAAATCTTTTTTCAGCGAACGTACCAGGGCGGAAAACTCGTTCCAGAAATTCATGGAAACTTCGTTTGCAACGTCCAGCCGCCATCCGTCGATGTCGCATTCCCTAATCCAGTGCGCCGCCGCGTCAAGAAGATACTTTCTCGCGTCCGGATTTTCCGTGTTCCACTTCGGCATTCGGGCCACCCACGCGAAGGCGCGGTAGTCGAGGTCGCCCGGCCGAACGCCCGGCTCCGGGGGGCGCACGGGAAACCTGCGTATGTGGAAGCAGTCCCGGTAGGGGGAGTTTTCCTGTTTTTCCAGTACGTCCCGCCAGAACGGGTGCGTGTCCCCGGCGTGGTTGAACACGCCGTCCAGCATCACTTTTATGTTGTGCCGGTGGGCGTGCGAAACCAGAGCCTTAAGTTCCGCGGTGTCGCCGAACTGCGGATCCACCGCAAAGTAGTCCTCGGTGTTGTACTTGTGGTTGGACGGCGATTTGAAAACCGGCGTCAGGTAAATGCCGCCTATGCCAAGCTCCGCAAGCCACGGCAGCTTCTCCCGAATTCCCGCAAGATTGCCGCCGAAAAAATTGCGGGATTCCGGTTTGCCTGTTTCCCAGTTTTCAAAAACCGGCGCGGTTTGCCGCCCGGTGTCGTGCGCGGGCGTTTCGCTTTTTCTGAAACGATCCGGAAAAATCTGATACCAGACCGTCCGTTCCGCCCACTCCGGAATCCGGGGCGAGTCTATTCCGTGTATGAAAGGGTAGGTAAAGTGTCCGCTTATGCGGCCCGCCGCCTCTTCGCTGTAAGGTACGGTTCCGTTTTCCGAAAAAAAATATTCGCCGGCGGAGCTTCGCAGTCTAAAGCCGTACTTCAGCCGTCTTGAATCCGGCGGATCGATTTCCGCCCGCCAGGTGTTCGTCACGGTTCCGGACAACCGGAGGCGCATTCCGGTTTCGGCGTAGTGCCACTTGCTGGTACCGTCGCCGGAATCCCGCCGGTCGTAGGGGTCGCCCCAGAGCAGGGTGACCGTTTCCACGCTGTCTGGGCAGAGAAGCCGGAACGTAACCTTTTCGCGTTTTTCATCGTAGTGGCACCACGGCAACATTGCCCTGTGTTCAAGCGGTGCGGGGGGCGTGTTTTTTCTCCCGGAGTTTCCGTCCGCGTCGCCGGCGATTTTTTTCATGCCTCCTCCTTTTCCTTACTCTCGCGACATTCTAGCATGACGCGGGGCCGTTGGCAAGTGCTCCAAACGTGGCGTTTTCCAAAAAAAAATACCGGGGGTTTTCTTGACAGTTTCCGGAAAGGGGGTAGACTGTATCATATCGCTTCGGGATTTTTACAAGCGTTTTGTCCACTTTTTGCCGAAGCAAACGGGGGGTTGCGGCCAATGGTGGTTTTTGCCTTTTATGCCCAAATTTCACAAGTTGCCGTGTCACACCTTAACCTGTCATCTTCACCCCTCCCCCCCCCGTAAGGATGTTCGCTGTCAGTTAACGGACATTGTACGAAAGATTTTTGTTCTTTGCGAAATGGCGCGAACCGTTCACTGTTTTTCGGTTTTGTTCCGGAGTATGCGGTTTCCAGTGGTTTTTCCGAAAAACGTGCGGTTTTCCCGGGGTGTCCCGCAAAGTGTTCTGCGGGAAGTCAAACCATGGATGAGTGAAAATGCCTTTCGAAAGGCGGAGGAGGTTCGGAATGAACAAACGATTTGGGTTGCTGTTTCTTGCGGCGTTTCTGATAACGCCGTTTGCGGGATGCAGAAACAACAACGAGCCCCGGGAACGGGATATGGTGGTCACCGTTACCGTAAACCCTCAGAACGCGACCGTCGAACGGGGCCGGACAATCAGGTTTGAAGCCGTGGTCGTCGTTACGGGCAACGCTTCCGCGGCCGTGAACTGGAACGTTGACGGAAACACCTCAGGCGGTACCAACGTCGACGATACCGGTTTGTTGACCGTCGCCCAAAACGAGGAGTCGAACGAACTTACGGTTACGGCAAGGTCGGTATTCGACGGCGGCCGGTTTGACGCGGCCACCGTAACGGTAACTTTCGAGGCTCCCGCTCCCGGAACAAGCGTCCGGCTTGTCGGTATTCCGAACTGGAATCCGCCCGGCGTGGCCATGACCGAGGACAACGGCAGGTTTGTCTGGCAGGGCGACGTAACGGCAAACAGTACTTTCAGGTTTAGTCTTACCGACACTAACGACTGGGATGACGGAAGCTGGTTTGCCCCCGCGCAAAACGGCACGCCGGCGGCGGTTGGTGTTAATCCCATGACGTATTTTGCGAACTATCCCGGAACAGCGTGGAGTATATCCGCCGGCTGGTACAGGTTTACCGTGAATCCTGCGGAGGAAACGCTGTTCGTCGAAAGACCGGTTACGGTAACCGAAGTAATCGTGGACGGCCCGCCCGAAATCCGGGCCGGTTCAAGTACGGCTCCGGGGGACTTTAGCGCCGCGGTGCGGGGAACAAACGTCGAAAACGAAACCGTTACTTGGTCCATTGCAGGAAACGCCGGAACGGATTTTGCAGCCGGAACGTCAATGCACCAAACGTCCGGCGTTCTTACTGTAGCCCTTAATGAAACCGCAACGTCGTTGACAATCAGGGCAAACTCGGTGTCCTCCCCATGGGTGCACGGGCAAAGAACGATTACGGTCGATACGGTTCCCGTGGATCCGCCGCCGGGGAACGGGGACAACGGCTATGACGACGATCCCGACAACGGTTATGACGATGACCCAGGCGACGACCCCGGCAACGGCGATGACGGCGGCGAGCTTGGCGGAGTCCGTATAACGCTGAAAGTGGAAGACAGGGGCGACGGCCTGTCCGTCGTCGGCGGAATACTGGTTAACGAAACCGTTATTTCCATATCCGGCACCGGCAATCCGACCTTTGTGTCCTTCACTGCCGTACACCAGGAAGCGGATTCGTTCGCGTGGATTGTTGGCAACGTTACTCACTGCGCGGAATCCGCGACGACCAACGCCGACGGATCCACCGTCACGATTCACGCCGGCGACCATGCAATAGGCCGCCACACGGTGCGCCTTGTCGTTTTCATCGACGGAGTGCCGTGGTCGATGAACGAAACACTGAGCTTTACCGTGGAGCGGTAAGGAAAGGAGCGGAATATGAAAAAAACACTGCTTGCCGCGCCGGCTCTTGTTGTTCTTTTTGCCTTGACATCATGCCCGGGCGTTTTTGAAACGGCCCCCCCCTCCGGCCCCGTAACGGGTGAAACCGGTTTTGTCAGTCTGCGCTTTGGCGCGTCCATGGGCCGAACGCTGCTGCCCGATGATTTCGCTTTTGCGGAATATGAAATTACTTTTACCCCGCTCGGCCCCGCCGACGACAGGGCGGAAGTTGTTGTTCCCCGGAGTTCCCGCGCCGACGCTTACGAACTTGGCGTTGGCGACTGGACGCTTTACGTAAGGACGTTTCTAACCCCGGCGGCTGTGAACGCGACCGCCTCCGGGGGCGCGGAATTTACGGTAACCGCCGACGTAACAACTTCGGTTAGGGTTCCGCTTAACTTCGTCTCAATGACCGGCACCGGAGCTTTCTCCTGGGCCATCGTCAACGAGACCGGTTTGCCGAGCGCGGACCTCAACCGCTGGCCGAATCAGTTGGAAATAATACTGGAACCTTTGGGCGGCGAAGCCGTTGAGGGAAATTGGCTGAATCCGGAGCTGACCGGTTCCGCAGAAGACATTGCCGCCGGGTTTTACCTTGTCAGCGTTCGCCTGGAAATGGACGCCGTTACGGCAAGCGGCATGGAAACCTTTACCGGGGCGCGGCGCGCGGTCTGGAGCGACGTGCTGCATGTTTACCCGGGACAGACGACGCACATTGCCCATACTTTTGGCGCGGGCGATTTCTTTCACGGTATTGACAGGGTTTGGCTTTTTAGCCACATGACCGACTGGAATCTTGACAGTCTGTACGGCAAGGAAATGACCCGGCAACCCGACGGAACCTTTGTCTGGAGCGGTAACCTGTGGGCCCAAGACGGCGGCTATTCGTTCCGGTTCAGCCTGACGGACACTTCCTACTGGACTCCCCCCACGGAGGAAAACAGAAGGGGCGGCGCGTGGCTTGTTCCAAATGTTGACAGCACCGTTGTGCCTGTTGGCGTTCCGGTTCGGGAACTTGAACTTATGCCCATGCACCACGGTTATACCACGGGCGTTATTGGTCAGGGCGTTAACAGGTCCTGGACGATAGATTCCGCCGCCGGAAATTACAGCATAACCCTGGATACCGTTGAACGCGCGTTAACGGTGGAACGCCTGGGGCCGGTCGCGCTGGAAAACGTCTGGCTTGTTGGAATCCTGGAGTGGAATCTCCCCGGTACGCCGATGACGCGGGAAATCGACGCGTTTGTTTGGGAAGGCGACGTTGCGGCGAGTGGCACTTTCCGGTTCAGCCTTACCGACACGACCGACTGGTACAACGGAAACTGGCTTGCTCCCGTTGTCAACAATACCGGCGTAAATATTGGCGACGGTGTTTCCATGACGTTTTTTGACGCAAATCCGGGCACCGCGTGGTATGCGGCCCAGGAGGGCTGGTACCGGTTTGCCGTGAATCCGGTTACGATGAATCTGTACGTCGAAAGACCGGTTATTGTCGATGAGGTAATCGTGCGGGGCCCGAACAGCGTCGCCGTGGGTTCGACTTCTGGCGCCGGCGATTTTGCCGCCACGGTAATCGGCAGAAACAATCCCGCGCAAACCGTTACGTGGACTCTGACGGGCGCACTGGCCGGCGACACTTCCATCGATCCAAACACCGGGGTTCTTAGGGTAAGCGCCAACGAAACCGCGCAAACCGTTACCGTTATTGCAACTTCCGCGATAAGCCCGTTGCTGTCCGGATCCGTTCAGGTTTTTGTTACACGAGTGGATCCGCTGCCGCCGGTGGCGGCAGGGGGAATAATTCTGGACGCCAACGGTGTGGCCGCCTGGACCTGGAATCATCCCGACCAAAATGCGTATCTCGCGGGGTTCCGTCTGCAACTGTACAGGGAGGTAACCGCCGGGGTGTTCGTGCCCGTGGACGCGGGGGTGGCCGGGAGTCTTGTAACGGTGGCCGCCGGGATTCGTTCCCGGAGTTTCGCTTCCGCAATGCGAACCGCCGGAGTCAACACCTACACCGTTACCGTTACGGCGGTTAGCAACGATACTAACAGCCATTGGGATTCCGCGCCGACACGTTCCAACGCCCAAAGCGTAACGCAACGTTCGCAGGTTGAACACAGTTGGTGGCTCAGAAACGGTATAGCCCGCTGGGTGAATCCGCCGTCCGCCGGCCCGGACGACAGTTTCCGCGTGCAATTGCTTAGAAACGGCAACCCCGTTGGCGAAGGGCCGATAACGGTTCCGCGCGGCTCGGATCCGAATCCCGGAAATCCCGCTGAAACCATTACAAGCGTCGATTTTGCCTGGGAAGGATTTTCGGCCAACAGCGCGGCCCTGTACTCGTTCACCGTTACCGTGATGAGCGACGGCGAGCTGACGATTGACGCGGAACCAAGCGCCGCACCGGAGCCGCGAAACTTTAGCGTTCTTGGCTACACGGCCATACACCCCGGGGGAGTTGCCGCGCGGGTTTGGACAATCGCGGAGGGCGGAACCGGAAGCAACAGAAGGTACGTGGCAGGTGCCGCCGGCGGCAGAATCGCGTGGTCTCGGGACGGCGTAACCTGGACTTTGGCAAGCCAGGGCGCCGGTCCCACCGCAATCTTTGGTGCCAACGACGTTCGCGCCGTTGCGCACAGCCCCGGCTTGGGATCCCCCGGGTTTGGCCGCTTTGTGGCGGTGGGCCACGACGGAAGGGCCGCCTTCTCGGACGACGGGGGGGGGACATGGAGTGCGATGGATACCGCCAACGGTTTCGGCACTACCAGCATACTAAGCATAGCCTACGGCAACGGCAGGTTTATCGCCGCCGGCGATTCCGGATTCGTGCGCTCTTCCCTCAACGGCCAAACGTGGAACACGATTACCGGCTGGCAGCTTTCCACGATACTGGACGGTGGTGCGGTGGTGGCCATGATGTTCGACGGCCAAAGGTTTGTGGCGTTTGCCCGGAACCCCGGAAACTGGCCCGCATCCGGACAGCATGCCTGGTCCGCGACCGGAACAGAAAACTGGACTTGGATTGGCAATCAACTGGACGGCGCGAACAGAAACGTATTGAACGGGGCGGTTAGCGGTGCGGGAACTTTTGTTGTCGCCCTTGCAAACGAGGGGTTCATCCCCCGGTTTAGCGCCCTTCCGCCAAACTGGCTGTGGAGCGAGCATCAGGTGGGTGCCGCCAACATTAGGGCCGTCGGCTATGGCCACGGAAGGTTTGTTGCGGTCGGCGCAAACGGCATGGCGGGAATATCCGTTAACCAAGGCGCAAGTTGGACGCCGCTGGCCAACCCGTTTGGAACCGGCGAAATTACCGCGGCGTACGGAATGGAAAACGGTAACGTGATTCTGGCCGGCCCCGGAAGGTTCGCGGTGGTAACACCCTAAAAAGCCGCCCGTCGCCGAAACCCCCGGAACGGGTTTCGGTGACGGGCAAATATGCGAGGTCTAATATGCGAATAAAATTTGGCTTTTTGGTTCTCGCCGTTTTTTCGGCAGCTCTATTGTTGGCAGGTTGTCGCGGTCCGCACGGCCCCGGTCCCGGAACGGTTGTTTTCATAACGCCCAACAACGACGGCGGTGCGCGTGTGGAAGTGTCAAGGGGCGGCGGCAGGGAATTTACCGCCACCCTGGCGGCGGGAGTAGTGGACTGGAGTGTCGGGGGTAATTTCAGCGCCGGAACCGTGATAACGCCCAGCGCGGGCAACCCCAACGTTGCCACCCTAAACGTTGCCGCGCTGGAAATAGCCCAAACGCTGACGATTACCGCCGCGGCAAGACACGACGCTGCGGTGTTCGCCGCCGTTGTCGTAACGCTAACCGACGCGGCCGCTCCCCCCCCGCCCCCCCCAACGGTGACAAACGTAACGGTGGACGGGCCGAACATAGTCGCGCACGGTTCCGCCAACAATGTTTTTACGGCCACGGTAACCGGAACAAACAATCCTCCCCAGACCGTTACGTGGTCCGTCATCGGTTCCGTGGCGGCGGGAACAGCCATCGGCGCGGGCACCGGTGTTCTAACGGTGGCTTCCGGCGAAACGGCAACTTCCCTGATCGTTAGGGCCGCTTCCACGGTGAACCCTTCGGTAACCGGGGAAAGAACGGTTTTGGTTCAGGACGTTGCGCCTCTGCCGCCGCCGACAAATCAGGTTCTTGACGCTTACGGCGTGGCAAACTGGAACTGGAATCACCCCTCCCTGGGGGGATACCTTGGGGGGTTCCAACTTAGGCTTTACGGTGCCGCCACGGAAACGGGGCCTTTTATGCCGGTTGGACTTCCGATATCGGTGGGCGCGGCGGAACGTTCCCGTAATTTGGCCCAGACGATAAGAACCGCCGGAGTCGGCACCTACAGGTTTACCGTTAGCGCCGTTAGCAATAACCAGAACCGTCACCCGCATTCCGGGCCGTCGGCGCATTCAAATACGCAGAACATAACGCGGCGTGATCCGGTCGTTCACGTTTGGTGGTATGCCGGCGACAGCGGTCTGGCGCGGTGGGTAAACCCGGACGGCCCCGGCTCCAACGACGAAAGGGATTACCGGATTCGGCTGTTCCGGAACGGTGTTTTTGTAAAGGAAACCGTCGTCGCCCGCCATGATACCGCCAACATAGCTTACGAAACCCGGTCCGAGTTTAACTTTGCGCTGGCGGGGCTTACGGCGAACAGCGGCGCGCTGTATTCCTTCTCGGTTGTAGCCTTGCGGCGCGACGATGCCCCGCCCCTGGAGGCCGACTCCGAACCAAGCGGCGAGTCCGACGGACGGAACATCAACGTGATGGGAATTGCCAGAGTCTGGACTATTGCCGAAGGCGGTACCGGCGCGAACCTCAGATACGTGGCCGGCGGCGCGGGTAACGGCAGAATCGCCTGGTCCGCCGACGGCGAAAACTGGACGTTGGCGAATACGGGCGAAGGCCCCGAGGCTGTTTTTGACAATAACGCCGTTCGCGCCATTGCGCACAGTCCCGGTCACGGATCTCCGGGCCTGGGCCGTTTTGTCGCGGTGGGCCACGGCGGAAACGCGGCGTTCTCGGACAACGGCGGCGCAACCTGGACGCGGACAACCTCAAACTTCGGCACTGCACACATCTTTAGCCTTGCCTACGGCGGAGGCGTGTTTGTCGCCGGCGGCGCCGGTGGAAACGTTCGCCATTCGAACAACGGTACCGCTTGGAATTCGATAAGCGGCTGGGCGGATTCCACCATATTGGACGGCGGGGATATTTCGGCAATGATGTTCAGCGCAAATACCGGATTCGTGGCCTTTGCAACCAACCTTGGAAACTGGGGCGTGTCTGGACAGCACGCGCATTCCGCAACCGGCGTTTCGGACTGGACCTGGATTGAAAATCAAATCGAAAGCGCAAACCGGGACGTGCTTGGCGGGGTTGTCGGCACCGCCGGAACTTTTGTCGTGACCCTTGCAAACGAGGGACACATCCCCCGGTTTACGGGGCTTCCGCCGGAGTGGACCTGGAGCGACCACCAAGTCGGTTACGCAAACATTCTTAGCGTCGGATATGGGCACGGCAGATTTATCGCCGTAGGCAGAAACGGCCAAGCCAGCGTGTCCGCCGATAACGGGGCGAACTGGACACCGCTGCCAAACCCGTTTGAAGGTTACATAACCGCTGCGCGCGGCATGCCCGGCGGTCGCGTGATTCTGGCCGGCCCCGGTTTGATTGCCGTGATGTCGGCGCCATAAAACGTGGAGGTAGAGATGAGAAAATATCGTTTGGCGGCATTGTTTGCGGTTCTTGCGGCCCCGGTTCTTTTTTCCTGCGCCGACTTTCTTCCGCAGTCCCCCCGGATTCCCCCGCCGGAGTCGCCCTGGTTGCCTTCGTTTCCCCAGGGCGGCCCGGGGTTGTCCCGCTGGACCGGGAACGAAGGTACCTGGTACCAGATTTTTACAATCGCGTTTTACGACGGCGGTCACCGTTACGTAGGCAATACCGTGGACCGGCTGGGCCAAAGATGGGACGCGCAAAGCGCCGCCTGGGGCGATCTGCGCGGAATTATCAACAGGCTTAACCATCTTTCCTGTCTTCCGGAGGAGTGCGATTTTCGCGACGACACCCACCCCGGGGGGAGGAGGGACTGCAACCGCAGCCTGCACGTTAACGGTATTTGGCTCACGCCAATCATGCTTGGCACCAGTTACCATTTGTACGACACCGAGTGTTTCGTTACCGTGGATCCGCGTTTGGGCACGGAAGAGGACGTGCGGGAACTGGTGCGGCAGGCTCACGCCAGGGGAATCAGGGTGATTCTGGATTTGGTAATAAACCACACGTCTTTTTTGCATCCCTGGTTTCTCGCCGCCATTGCCGAATGGCAAAGCGGCGAGCTGGGCCGCTATTCCCAGTTTTTCGACATACGCGCCCACCCGAACAGGGATCCCAACCGGTATCAGGCTTTTGGGCTTAACCACAGTTGGCACAGGCCGGACGAAATGGGACTGGGCGAGGCCAGAACCCCGGACGGTCGATGGATATTCTACTACGGAAGGTTTGGCCCCTGGATGCCCGATCTGAACTGGGAAAGCCCGGCGGTAAAACGCGAGTTCGAGCAGATACTGGGATTTTGGCTTTTGCCGCAGGCCCGGGGGGGGGTAGGGCTGGACGGTTTTCGTCTGGACGCGACTTTGCATATTTTTTGTTATCCGTCTTTGGCCCACGGCGACTGGGAAGGCCACGACGCGAGAAACATTTCCATGCTGACCTGGTTTTCGGACACCGCCAGAAGATTCAACCCAAACGTGTTTCTCGTGGGAGAGGCCTGGATTCACAACGAACACAGGATTATTGAATACCACCGTCCCGGAAAGTCTTCCTTCGCCTTCGCCTTCGCCGACTACCACGGGCGAATAGCCAGGGCGGTGCGTCAGGGAACCGGGCGAAACTTTGCGGAAGGCGTGGTGTGGTACTCAAGGGAAATAAGACGGCTGCACCCCCACGCTGTTTTTACGCCGTTTTTGACAAACCACGACAAGGAACGGGCCGCCGCGCCCCGCTTTCTGCCGAATCACGAACACCGCAAAATGGCCGCCTCCTTGCTGCTGCTTTCCCCCGGCGCGCCCTTCGTCTACTACGGCGAGGAAATCGGACTGTACGGCGGCGCAAGACCCTGGGGCGATCCCATGGGCCATTCCGACAGAATAGTGCGCGGCCCGATGCTGTTTTCCCTTTCCGGCGGCTCCTGGAACGACGGAACCAACAGGCCCAATCCCGCAATCGGGCGGGGAGGGGGTAACTGGAGACCGGAGGACTTCAATGCAGACAGACACTTACCCGCCTAGGGGG
>Ga0209755_10008441_pt1 | contig 11026 bp, 8 predicted proteins | sample TergutCo191P1_FD_187301 | JGI IMG/M metagenome (GOLD analysis project Ga0209755, IMG submission 187301) | Cornitermes sp. P1 segment gut microbial communities from Petit-Saut dam, French Guiana - Co191P1 (SPAdes) (version 2) | ecosystem: Host-associated > Arthropoda: Insects > Digestive system >... | reverse complement strand
TTCGGCGGAAGAAAAACTTCCGATTTCCCCAACTCTCCCATTGCATACCGGTATTTATAACAGAATTGTTTCTGATTATCATCATAAACCGCTGTCATTTAAAATGACCACTTACTCCGATGCGCCCGCAGGCTCAGGTCTTGGTTCCTCGTCTACAATGGTTGTCGCAATAATTAAGGCTTACGAAGAATGGCTAAATCTGCCGTTCGGCGAATATGACATTGCTGCTCTTGCGTATAAAATCGAACGCGTAGATTTGAGTTTAGCAGGCGGCAGACAAGATCAATACGCGGCGACATTCGGCGGTTTTAATTTTATGGAGTTCTACGAAAATGAGCGCGTAATTGTAAATCCGCTTCGGCTCAAACGCTGGATACGAAATGAAATTGAAGCGTCTCTTGTTTTATTATATACAGGCGTTTCAAGAGAAAGCGCAAATATTATAAGCGAACAAATTAAACATACGCAAAAAGGCGATGCGAAAAATATCGAGAGTATGCACGAATTAAAAAAACAGGCTGTCTTTATGAAGGAAGCTCTTTTAAAAGGAGACTTTAAAGGATTTTCCGATTGTCTGTTACAAGGATGGCTTGCAAAGAAAAAATCCGCATCTTCGATTTCCAATTCTTTTCTTGATGACTTGTATCAATACGCGCTTGACAACGGCGCGGAATCTGCTAAAATTTCAGGCGCCGGCGGCGGCGGTTTTATGATGATATACTGCAACCCATGTAAAAGGATTTCGCTTATCCGCGCATTAAAGGAAAAGCAAAACTCTTCAAGTTCAATAATGATTCTTACGCCGAGTTTTACGGAAACCGGAACTCAGGGCTGGCGTTTGTAAAAGGAGTTAATTTTGGATCATGTACAGGAATTAATTAAACGTTATCCGCAATTAAACGCTGTTAAAAATGACGTTGTATCAGCCTTTGAAATAATCAAAGAATCTTACAAGAGCGGCGGGAAACTTTTAATTGCAGGCAACGGCGGCAGCGCCTCAGACGCTGAACATATAACAGGCGAACTAATGAAATCATTCGTTAAAAAAAGAACTCTCCCGGAAAATTTTGTTACAGAAATTAAAAATATTGATTCTGACGCTTTTGAATATCTTATTCCGCGTCTTCAGCCGGGGCTTCCTGCTATCGCTCTTTCCTGTCACGCGTCTTTAAACACAGCCTGCATTAACGATATTGACGGAAACATTACTTTCGCGCAACAGGTTTACGGATACGGAAAAGAAAATGATGTTTTTTTAGGTATTTCCACTTCCGGTAATTCAAAAAATATTTTATACGCATGCGCAACTGCAAAAGCAAAAAAATTAAAAATTATCGGTCTTACGGGAGCAGGCGGCGGAAAATTAAAGCAGTTTACAAACGCGTGTATTTGCGTTCCTGAAACAGAAACGTATAAAATTCAAGAACTGCATCTTCCCATATATCATACTATTTGCATTATGCTGGAAGATTATTTCTTTTAAAAATATGAAAACAATAATAATGGCAGGCGGAAAAGGAACCCGCGCAGCATCAATAGCAAGCGATATACCTAAGCCGATGATCCCTGTTTGCGGCAAACCCATACTTGAATATCAGATTGATTGTTTAAAAAGAAGCAATCTTACCGATATAATTCTTGTTATCGGGCATTTGGGCGAACATATAAAAAATTATTTTGAAGACGGAAAACGATTCGGCTGTAATATAACTTATTATACAGAAACTGAACCTTTAGGGACTGCAGGGGCGTTATACAAAATTGAAAATCTTACGGAAGATTTTTTACTGTTAAACGGCGATGTAATACTGGATATGGATTTTAATCGAATGATTGAATTTCATAAAAAGAAAAACGCTTATGCTACTCTTGCGGTTCATCCGAATAATCATCCTTTTGACAGCTCGCTTATCATCTGCAACAGCGACGATCAAATAACCGGCTGGATTAACAAAGAAGATGAGCGCACTTGGTATAAAAATATCGTAAACGCAGGCGTTCATATTCTAACTTTGGATTTTTTAAAAAATTACCCGCAATCAAGAGACAAGGTTGATCTTGATCGCGATATGTTAAAGCCCAATATTTGCGGCGGCAAAATATTCGCCTACTCTACTCCCGAATATATAAAAGATATGGGTACGCCGGAGCGTTATGCGCAAGTAACAAACGATATTCAAAACGGCATAGTTCATGGAAAAAATTTAACAGAGAAACAAAAAGCGGTATTTTTAGACAGAGACGGCACTGTCAATATATTAGATAATTTTATTAAAAAACCGGAAGATTTTAATTTGTTTGATTGGACGGCGGACGCTGTAAAAACAATCAACAGTCTTGGATATCTTGTAATAATAATTACTAATCAACCTGTTATCGCAAGAGGCGATGTTGATATTGAAACTCTTGATTTAATACACATGAAAATGGAAACTGATTTGGGAAAAAAAGGCGCTTATATTGACGATTTGTTTTACTGCCCTCATCACCCGGATAAAGGTTTTGAAGGTGAAAGACCTGAATATAAAATTGTCTGCGATTGCAGAAAGCCAAAACCCGGATTAATTTTTCAAGCCGCAAAAAAATATAATATAGATTTAAGTAAATCCTACATGATAGGAGATCACGACAGAGATATACAATCAGGCATTAATGCCGGCTGTAAACCTGTTTTTTTAACCTGCGGTGAAGGAAAAGCTGAAAACTTAAAAGACGCGTCAATTCCTGTTTTCCCGACATTAAAAGAATTCGCAGATTTTCTGGCAGCGCAATGACCATTACCATAGACTGCAGGATGCTCAATTCCAGCGGAATCGGCGTATACCTTCGCGGCTGCCTTCCTCACTTTTTAAAAACCGATAATATTTTTTTTCTTTTAGGCGATTCAAAACAATTACATACATATATTTCAAAAAATACAAAAATATTAAATTGTAAAATTAACCCCTTTTCTATTAAAGAGCTTTTCTTTTTTCCTGCCTCTGTCTTAAAACAAATTAACAAATCTGATATTTATTATTCTCCTTTTTTTAATATTCCGCGCGGAATTAAAACCTGCGTCTATACAACTATTCATGACATTATTTTTCCCGATATACCCGAGCTTTTATCAAAAATCGGTTTAAAAATTCGAATGTGGTTTCTGCGAAGATCATATAAAATATCAAAAAAAATATTTACTGTTTCAAATTTTTCTAAATCAAGAATTGAACATCATCTTGGAACATTAACCCCTGTTATCGTAACTTATTCCGCAATTTCACAAATGTATCTTGATTTTCGCGCCGGCGTTTGCAATGTTCAAAAGAAAGATACAATTATTTTTATCGGTAATATTAAAAAACACAAAGGACTTAATTGTCTTTTGGACGCATTTATCTTAGCCGGAAATGAAGGTTTGTCTCACAAACTTGTTATTGTCGGTTCAAAAGAAAATTTTCGCACTTCGGATACCGGTATAATAAAAAAAATTGATTCGATCGGAGAAGACGCAGTTTCTTTTACAGGTTTTATTTCTAATGAAGATCTTCTGCATAATCTGTCAACCGCTTCCTTGCTTGTTCAGCCGTCGCTCTACGAAGGATTTTGCCTTCCGCCTCTTGAAGCGATGGTTCTTGGAACTGCCTCATTAATTTCCGATATACCGGTTTTAAAAGAAATTTATTCAAGTTTCCCCGTTACATTTTTTAAGTCTGGCGATTCTATCGATTTAAAAAATAAATTAATAGAAATGTTATTAATAAAAAAAACGAAGCCGCCTGTATTGCCTGATGATCTGTTATTAAAGTATACTTTTGATAAAACAGTATCAATTATTTTAAAGGAATTAAAATGAAAGTCGCAATTGTACATTATTGGTTAATTAATATGCGCGGCGGAGAAAAAGTAATTGAAGCGCTGCTGGAAATGTATCCAAATGCTGATATTTTTACCCATGTTTACAATCCAAAAAAAACATCCGCGTTAATAAACAGTAAGCGTATTTTTACTTCTCGCATTAATAAACTTCCTTTTGCAAAAAAACTTTATCAGTTTTATATGCCTCTAATGCCTAACGCTCTCATGGATTTTAATTTACAGGATTACGATCTTGTTATATCAAGCGAAGCAGGACCGGCAAAAGGCGTTGTTCCAAATCCAAACGCGTATCATATATGTTATTGCCACAGTCCAATGCGGTATTTATGGGATATGTATTTTGAATACTTCAGAGAAAAAAATTCTTTTATCCGTTTTTTTATGAAACGCTTAATCCCTTCGCTGCGTATTTGGGATGTTGCTTCCGCGAACCTTGTTGATCGTTTTGTAACAAATTCAGGTTATGTCGCAAAACGTATCCGCCGCTACTATAACCGCGAAGCGGAAGTTGTTTTTGGTCCTGCTCCGATTGAAAAATATTTAAGCGTAATACGAAAACCTTCCGATTACTATTTATTTTTCGGACAGGTAACAGGTTATAAACGAGCTGATATTGCGATCGAAGCTTGTTTAAAATCAGGGAGAAAACTTATTGTTGCAGGCGGCGGAATAAAGAAAAAAGATATAAAAAAATATTCAAAAAACAGTCTTATAAAATTCAAAGGAAGAGTCTCCGATGAAGAAGCGGCTTCTCTTTTTTCCGGCGCGCGCGCGCTACTCTACCCCGGTATTGAAGATATGGGACTCGTTCCGATAGAAGCTAACGCCGCAGGCTGTCCTGTAATCGCCTACAGGGACGGCGGCGTATTGGAAACAGTAAAAGAAAATATAACAGGTATTTTCTTCGATGAACAAACGTCAGAATCTCTGATGACCGCTATGAATTATTTTGAAAAAGACGTTAAGTTCATAAATCGTGAAGTTTTTAATGATCATGTTATGCAGTTTTCAAAGACGGCATTTATTGAACGAATGCAAAAAATAATTAACGAAAAGAAAAAAGTATGATAAAAAAAATATTTTATGGTTTCTTAATATTAATTTTTTCATCCTGCTCTTCAGCTCCAGCGGCAAAAATAAATTCATCTTCGGATTCGATTATTATTCCTGATGATTTTTTCGGAATGGTTCATGCCGGAAAGCGTGATGATGATAACGAGTATAAGTTATTAGACGAAATGGAAATAAAATGGCTGCTTCAAACATTTTACTGGTCGGACATTGAAAATGAAAGAGGAATCTATGATTTTTCCGGTTATGATAAATTTGTAGACACGGCAAAGCAGCGCGGAAAAAAAGTTTTTGCCACTCTTGCTTACTCCCCCAAGTGGATGGAAAATGAAATCGGAAAAAGCAGATATATTCCTAAAGAATATATTCCCGATTTCTTAAATTTTATTGAAGCTCTTGTTTTGCATTATAAAGGTAAAATTGACGCATTCCAAATTTGGAATGAACCTAATTTTATTTTCTGGCACGGAAAAGATAAGGAATTTTTTAATTTATCAAATTTAGCCGCTCAAAGAATCAGAAAAACAGATCCAAACGCGTATATAATCGGAGGCGGAATTTTCCGCGTTCCTAAAGGTTTTATAAAAGGCATGAATAATGCGGGGGCGCTGGAAAACCTTGATGCTTTTTCTTATCATCCTTACGCTCTAACCCCGCAAGGATCAATCCGGCTTCAAGATAAATTAAAAAAAATAATAACGCAAATTGATTTTAAGGGAGATATTTTGATTTCTGAAATTGGATTTCCTTCCGGCGGCTGGTATCCCAATAAAGTATCAATGAAAAATTATCCTTCTTATGTTGTAAAAACAATTACAGGATCGGCGGTAAGAGGAGCAAAAGCGCTGTTCTGGTATCAGTTATATGATCATTATAATTTTAATGAAGCTCCTGATAAATCAAATTCAGAAAATTATTTCGGACTTGTGTACCCGGATTATTCCAGAAAAAACGCATCATGGGCTTATGAATTATGCGCGCGGTATCTACCCGGTTCGAGTTATAATCATGACTTGCAATTAAATGAAAATATACCTTCCAGTATTAAAATTTTTTATTTTACAAATGATAAAAATAATACTCTTATCTTATGGAATAATTTAGGCAAACGTAAATTAAAGATATCGTTTTCTTCTGATTTTACAATTCATAATATAGCAACAGGAGACAGCGCAGATTACTCAAACGAGATAACCGTTAATATAACAAATGAGCCTTTATTTATTACATGGCAGGGTTCTTCAATTCCGCGTTTATCAAAATTAAAACAATAATTTTAGAACTTTGGAAATATTTGAATGCCGATCATCCCGATCAAATATACCGAATTCGGATACTGCGGAGTATTAATTCTTTCATATCTTTTTGGTTCTGTGTTTACCTTTCCGTCAATATCCGTAAAGTATGAATAAACCACACCCATTTCAACGATTATTTTTAACGGCGCTTTAAGAGACGTGAATGAATATTCGCCTCCTAATTTAAAAATATGCATCCATTGATACGCTCCATCCCTTAAAAAGTATTTTCTTATATCGTCTCTGAATCCGCCTATCGGTAATTCAGACCAAAGAGAACTGCCGTCTACAGCTCTGTCTCCGTAATCTGCGCCGTGGCGTATCATCTGATATTGAAAACTGAACATGCTTTGCGGGACAGGTATTGTTTCAAATCTTATAAGCAGTTCGTCCGAGTTAGGCGGAATATAATGTCCGAGCGAGCTTCCGAAATTTACATAATTTTGTTCCATGTAGTGCGTATGCCACGGTGTCCTGAGTCTGCTATGCGTATAATTGTAAGGATCGATTTTTGTATAACTTATTTTTAATGATGTAAAAGGTATCCACGGGATATGAAAAGAACCGCCTACTTGATACGAAAACATGCTTCTGTCGTACGTAAACGGGTTAACGCCGAATTTTAATTCATCCAAATACATCGCAAACCATATATTGCCGATTCCAGGATATAATAACTGGACATTTAAAAATAAAGCCATATTATCAAAGTCGCCGATATTATTTTGATAAAGAAAATTCTCCGTTACAGGAGAGATATACCCTAATTCAAAACGTTTAGGCCACACTACGCTGCTTCCGATACCTACGCTGAAATATTTATAGTTAACTTCTAACTGAACAATAGAAAAAATGTTTTGAAAAGTTTCCGAAGATTCTTTTTCACGAGCGTCATTTTTTTCTCCGATAGCGTTATGAAATTCAAGAAAGCCTGTTAATGCGGAAATAGAGAACCACTCAAAAGGATTAATTACTGTCTCTATCGCTAAAAAAGGCTGAGCGCTTTGATTTAAAATAAGACTTCCGTTAGTTGTCATTCCCGACCATTCACGATCAAGCCTCGCTAATCGATATGTAAAAGCGCCGTCAAAAAATTCGCCTGCTAATTCAGACATCAGCGAATAACCTATTGAATAATCGTCGGGCCAAGCTGATAAACCGGTATGACTTACATTACCTGTAGGAAAAATAAAACCATCCCATCTTTTTTTATACGTGTACGGGAAATACGCCAATGGACCTGAGCGGGTTGTAATTCTTCCGATACGCATTTGAGCTTGGTTATTTTCGTCATCTTTATCGGTATTCTGTAAATCTAAAATCTCATACGTGCCAAGTTTTACACGCGGAGATTTACCGATAAAACCGCTGAGTGTCAATCCGTAAGAAAATCTTTTCCCGAGATCGCCGTAAAACGATATTGACGGCAGAAAAGTTAAATCACCGTAAACGTCTCCCGATGCCGGATGATTCGCATCGGAAAAATATGAATCATCTTTTTCGTTTTTAAAACCGCCGGCTACCGGGTAATATCCTCCGGCAAAAATAAAATCAGCTCCAAATCCGAACTCTGCCGAAAAATAATAATTTTTTTTACTTAAGCGTTCCCACGAGACAGTGCCTCTTAAATAATCGAATTTCTTTCTTTCGGGATTTATAGTCTTTATAAAATTTTCTAGAATTTCTATTTCCGCTTCTGAAAGCCTGCCGAATCTGCGGCTTCCGTTTCTTTCCAGAATCTCATTAATACATGATATTACTTTCGCTCTTGAATATGGTTTTGCCGCCGGAAGAATACCGCATAATCCGCGGACTTGCGCCTGTTCTAAAACCAAATAAATGGGATGCCCCAGCGGAACCGAAATATGCGTCTGAGCGGAAACTGAAACAACAAGAATAACAGATAAAAATAATACAAAAAAAACATTTTTCTTCATCAAAAGGCTCCGTATTGAACATATTATATATTTAGACCCTGACTGTCAATGTTGATATTTAATATTAATTAATGTTCGCAGAACCTTGAAAAAACAATAATTTTAGATTACTTTATAATACGATGACTATTTCCGAATTTGATACTTGGTACAGAAAAAGATACCGCCGGACAAGTTCCGCGCTTACCGCAACAGCGTTTGTTATCTCCGATCTAATTGCTATTTTATTGTCGTTTGCATGGGGATTTTTCTGGGTCAGAATTTACGGATTTATTATCGATCTTCACAGTATAATAAACGCAAAATCATTTATCACCTATTGGCCGTATCTTCCTGTTTTCATCATCATATTTCAACTGTTAAAATTATATCCGGGTATTTCGCTTGCTCCTTCGGAAGAACTAAGAAGATTTTCTATCGGATCGATGATGGCGCACGGCGGTGTTATAATGTCCAGAATAATCGAGTACAGAATCTGGGATTCCATAAACACGGCTTTTTTAATCAGTTGTATTTTTATGACAATTATATTATTGATTTGCAGAAGTATCACTCACTGGCTTTTGCACATAACAAAACTCGGCGGAATTCCGACTGTAATCTACGGCTCCGGCACTGTCGGAAAACTTGTCGCTGATTGTCTTTTAGGCAGTATCAGATCGGGTTACAATCCCGTATTAATCCTTGATGATAAACCGCTTGGCGATGACGAATACAAGGGGGTTCCTGTAATCCATGATTTAAGCCTCGGACCTGAAATTGTTAAAAGATACAAAATAAAAATGGCAATAGTCGCAATGCCGAAGCTTGATGTCCAAAAATTAAAAAATCTTTTAAATACATCCGTTTCCGCGTTCCGTTACAATGTGATTATTCCCAATTTTTATAATATTTCCAGTATTTGGATGTCAGTGCGCGATTTTAACGGGGTTCTCGGCATCGATTCAAGCAATAAATTCAAACAATCATGGAATCGCGCAATAAAAAGAATTATGGACCTTTCTGTTGTAACAATCGGCGGTATTCTGTTGTTACCTTTTTTGATGATCGTAGCGCTTTTGATCAAAATAACATCTGCGGGTCCTGTTTTATATAAACAAAAAAGACTCGGTAAAAACGGGGTTTATTTTTACGCGTATAAATTCCGATCAATGGCGGCTGATGCCGAAGAAAAGCTGCAAAAAGTGCTCGATGAAGAACCTGAGAAAAAACTCGAATGGGAAAAAACTCACAAATTGCAAGATGACCCGCGAATTACAAAACTCGGCAGATTTTTAAGACGCACCAGTATTGATGAAATTCCGCAGTTTTTAAACATTCTAAAAGGAGATATGTCGCTTGTCGGACCTCGTCCGATTGTTGACGCAGAGATTGAAAAATACGGAGAAGATTATCAAAGAGTGTTTTCGATTAAACCGGGTTTGACAGGAATGTGGCAGGTTTCCGGCAGATCGGATTCAAATTATCTTGACAGAGTCGCTTATGATATTTATTACCTGCAAAGCTGGTCTGTATGGCTTGATTTATGGGTAATATTTAAAACCTTCGGCGCTGTTTTGATCAGAAAAGGCGCTTATTAAATGAAAAAATTAATCACGGCGTTAATAGTTTTATTATTTGCAGCTAACGCATTTTCACAGACGCGTTCATTTGACGAAATATTTCCTCATGCAGATAACATTATAAGAACGTCGGTTTTCTCTGAGGATGGCTATGTAAAAACCAGCCAAATGAGCGACGGTTTTATAATTCTTGGCAGCGCTCAAAGTCATTTAAATCCTGATATAATAAATATGGTTCTGCGAAGTAATCCGCTTTATTTTGTAGAATCAATTTTGGTAATTTCCGGAAACTCAAAAAATATAACGTTGTTAGATATTTATAATTCGCTTGGCAATATCCGCGATCTTAAAGGAAGAGAGTATGATTCTGCAACAAAGAAAAAAGCCGTTCCGCTTTTTGAAGAAGCTACCCGTATAACGAGCCAGAAGCAGACCTCTTCGATTCCGGACCCGGCTCCTTCGGCGAAACTTCCCGAAACAGAAACTGTTTATGTCAGATTAAAAGACGCGAATTTCGGAAACTCTTATTACCGCGGCGAAATTGCTGTTGTTCAAAACGGGATTCGATTTACGCTGACGAATTTCAGAAACATGACTTATTTATTTGTCCCGGTTATCAAAGAAGGAAAATTTATCGCTCAATTATATATTGAACCGATTAACGAGGGCGTTTTAATTTACAGCGTTGCCGGAGCTGACATTTCTGATTTTTTTGCGTCAAAAATCCATGTAGAATCCGCAATTTCCAAGCGTCTGGCTGTTATTACAGGTTGGGCTGCGGACGGAATATCAAAAAATTGATTTTTTAGCGGTTTTTCGTAACCATCCGCTTGTTTAATTTTTTATTTTTCTATACCATACAAAGTAACGGACGATTGTCTGTTGCTTTGACAGATGATTAATCTGTTACATAGACAGACATATTATCTTGATTACGGGGAGTTTCCAGAGTGGTCAAATGGGGCAGACTGTAAATCTGTTGACAACGTCTTCAATGGTTCGAATCCATTACTGCCCATTATGACCTAACTCTATATGTTATATGGAGTTAGGTTTTTCTAACCTACACAACAGGAAGAATAATAACTTATTTATTCAGATCGACACATAAAACGACATATAACCGTTTTAACCGTTGGTCTTATAAAGAGGTTCATTATGAACGCCTACCCCTTCTCTCTAATCAAAAGAGCAGACCGACCGTTTTTTCTGGTATCATTCAAAGATGATAACGGAAAATATCTCCCACCAATTTCTACAAAGAAAAAAAATGAAGATGAAGCAAAAGAAGTGGCTTTCT
>Ga0209755_10008439_pt1 | contig 11027 bp, 14 predicted proteins | sample TergutCo191P1_FD_187301 | JGI IMG/M metagenome (GOLD analysis project Ga0209755, IMG submission 187301) | Cornitermes sp. P1 segment gut microbial communities from Petit-Saut dam, French Guiana - Co191P1 (SPAdes) (version 2) | ecosystem: Host-associated > Arthropoda: Insects > Digestive system... | reverse complement strand
CACCTGTTGAATTTCCAAACAATTCTAATAAATTTGTTCAGATGGAATTAAATGCAAATCTTATTGATTCCTTTACAAGAGAAGCGCTGCTTCCATTTACATTTAACAACCGCGAAGGACATTTAACTCTAGCCGGAGCAGAGAATCGCGCATTTTTATCGGCGGAAGAAAAAATTATAAATGAATATAATGAAGTTTTAATTGAGTATTTTTCTAAGTTGCTGCCGGAGAGGTAGGATAAATAAATATTATTTTAATTATATGTATTATAAAATCCTATTGTATTAGCAGCAGAATTACATTATAATACAAGTAATTATCGTATTAGATGGAGATATGTATAATGTTTACACTTGAGAATTTTATTAATGGTATTAATGTTGCACTTAATATATGTTCTGAGAAAGAAAATACAGATTTAATATTAAAGCGTGTCTATACAGATGCAGATGGTACTGAAAGAAAGAAAATACTTGTAAATATTCCTATAAAGGATATAGAAAAAATAATTTCTGAATTAGACATTGGTTTCACTTTCAACGATTTAAAATTATTAACTAACAATTCATTAGAGATTGCAGTTAAGCCAATTAATCGAATGATATATATGCCAAGTATATTAGAGAGGCTTAGTACTGAATCGCCTGATCATAGTTATATATTTTCTTTATCAAAGGTAAGTAGTAAATATCTTGTTGCAATTATTTGTTATTCTGCTAATAATCCGGAATGTATAATAGATTTTAGATCCTTTAGCCATTCTTCTGTAGTGCTCTCATCAATTGAAGATTTAATAGATATATTTCGTCCATTAACAGTTAAAATTAATTGTGTAAAGAATCATTCGGAAGTAGAATTAATTCGTATGTTGAATTCTTATTTATTTAATATTTCTTATAATAATGATATTACATTCTCTGTTTTTAATTTTAATGAAAACAGACGTATTATTACAAGAAAAACCAGACGTAATGGGCAGTTGTTTCCATATAAATCATATAATCATGAACTTACTGAATATTATTACCAAGCTATCTCGACTGATAATCCATTTACTCAATTTCTAGCATATTATCATGTTATTGAGTATTTCTTTCAAGAAATTTCTGAACAAGATGCATTACAAGAAATTGTTGATTTTATAACTCGTCCATCTTTTAACCCATATAAAAAATTTGAAATTAAAAATTTCTATAAAATGATAAAGAAAAAAATAAGTGAACAAAGAGATGACAATGTTTGGAACGAAAAAAATGGTCTCTTATTATGTTTGAAAAAATTTATTCCAAATCTTGATTCATTAAAAATTTCTATAGAAAGAATCAACCCTGATATTATTAATTATTATGAAAATACAAAAGTTGAATTTGCAAATGATAGTCAAATTATTAATTTTAATGATAATGAAGATATTATTTATAAAAGTATTTGCAACAGAGTGTATTCAACAAGAAATTCAATTGTACATAGCAAAGAAAGTGACAAGAAGAGATATGAACCATCAAAACACGATAAGCAACTTAATAAAGAAATACCACTTATACGTAGTATTGCAGAGGAGATAATTGTATATAACGCAAAACCTTTAGAATTAGTATAAATATGGAGATCGGCGATTAATGGTTTTTTCTAATTATGGTGAAATGAAGGGAAAATATTTTTCGTGGGATTATTTTGATACAATGGAAAAAGTAAGACGAGCATTTAATAATTTAGAAGATAGGTTTAAATTTGATTATGATGATGACTATTAATAATTTAGATAATAATTCAAATCAAAATAAGCGTAACCTTAAAGAAAATAATCTATTATGCTCTTGATGAAAAACAACTAATATACTACAACCAAATCGTGGAATAATTGAGATTACTATTTTTTGTCAAATCAGCCTTTACCTTACCCATTAACCACATAAACTTGGTAGTAGATCCTCGCAATGAAACGCTTATAGGCAGACACGGCAATCAAGTTATGCATAGAGTATAATAATGTGTTCGCTGGATGAACCTACATAGAATAAGGTAATACTTAAATCAAAATGCCAAAAAGAACTTTGTGCCTTCGTGTGAGGTATTCATTCTCCTCAACAGGTTCAGAAAGTCGCGTAGAAAAAATCTTTTATTATGCTCCAACCAAAAGTTTTTCACGGACGAGATCGTTAATAATTTCTATTTTAGTTTTATGGAATTCTTTTGATTTTGAATATAAATATTCCGCTACTTCCTTGTCTAATTCATCTAAAAGCAGAGTGTTATGAACAAAGCCGGGTTTTACACCTAGTTTTAGAAGGTTTGGTCCCGGTTCAAAGCTATTCTCTGTATAGTAACTATCTAATTCATCACATTCTAAATCAGTCATCCCTGTTTTTCTTTCCACATCTGTCATAAGTTTTCCTTTTCATTAAGTAATGGTAAATACCGGTTTTGACAAGGCATAGCGTGAAAAATATTTACACCATTTTCTCCAAATTCATTATACAATATTTCAACTGGATTTGCTTTCAGATCAAAACCTAAAAGCAGATAAACATTCTCACGATTATCACATTGACCTAGATAACGGCAAGTATTAAACGCATGACGAATATCTGCTTCAGTTAAATCGTGCTTATATGCTGATTCACGAAAGATGAATTCCAATCCCATAGATCATTATATTATATAATCAATGATCAAACAAGAGTACGTATTGCAAAATAGAGATATATTATATTAACAATCTAAAAAACATCCCCTTTGAGGTAAAGAAAATAAAGTATCTAAATTACAGACATTTTTGTTGAATACAATATCAACTATGATCTTGATAAAAAATAAGCAATATACTACAATTAAATCGTGGAATAATTGAGATTTCTATTTTTTGTCAAATCAGCCTTTACCTTACCCATTAACCACATAAACATAGTGCGTATGTACTGTGAAAATTCTTGCTTAGGAGATTGTTATGGGACTCGTTTACACAGAAATCACATTGAAGAATGCCAATGATAAAATGATGGCAAAAAAAGGGTATATCAAAGAAGAGGATATACGGAGCAAAACCACCACTGCTATGGTAGATACCGGCGCGTGGACTTTAGTAATAAATGAAGCCATTCGTGAAGAGCTTGGACTTGAAATTTGCGGAAAGGAACCGGGAAACCTTGCGGACGGTCAAAAAATGCTTTTTGATATGGCAGGACCGCTTGAAATATGGTGGAAAAATCGCCGATTTTTAACTGATGCTTTAGTTGCGCCAAATGCAACAGAAATACTGCTTGGAGCTATCCCTTTAGAAGCTCTGGATTTGGTAGTAGATCCTCGCAATGAAACGCTCGTAGGCAGACACGGCGATCAGGTTATGCATAGAGTATAACAATTATATATCCGTCTCAAAACACCAACCCTTCAAGCCTCTCAGTTAAAATCTCTGTCTTGCCGTTGAAAATCGCAATCGTGTGTTCCCAGTGCGCCGAAATTTTTGCGTCTGCGGTAACGACTGTCCAATCGTCTTCGAGGACTTCGATGTCCCTTGTGCCGAGGTTTATCATTGGTTCAATGGCGAAGACCATACCATTGGTCATTTTGGGATTGGCGCCGTGGGGAGTGTTCGGTACATGGGGATCTTCGTGTAACACAAGTCCTACGCCGTGCCCGCAGTATTCATGCACAATTCCGTAGCCGTGCGGTTTTACGGCTTCAATGCCTTTGTAAAAGCTTTCGTTTGTAATTCTGTTAAGTTTTTTTATCTCAGCGCTTACCTGTCCTGTTTCGACGCTGACAGCCTGATCGCTAATAAAACAGTCAAAGCCGATGCCGCAATCAAGGGATACCAAGTCGCTCTCGCGGATGCGGCGTTTGGACGGGATGCCGTGGATAACTTCTTCATTAATCGAAATGCAAATCGCGGCAGGGTAGGCGGTTTTTTTTCAGACGGTAGCCGAGAAAGATGTTGTTATTACTAATAAAGAAGTTGAAAATAAACTGCTTCGTTTGTGTATAGCCGAGTTGGAAGCTAACAATTAATTTTAAGCGAATTATTTATCTCACTATAATTCCCCAAAAACGCAAGCTGTTGTGTGCTGTTTTCCAACTGTAAAATTAAATTATACACATCTTCGTTTTCGATATTTGCCTGAACGTCAAAATAAAACATGAATTCAAAATCTGTGTCCGCAATCGGGCGCGATTCTAGTTTGATAAGGTTGAGCTTTCGTTCCGCGAATTGCTTAATAATTTCGTATAACGCGCCGGCTTTGTTTTTCAGCGACAGCATAAGGCTGATTTTATCGGCGTTGTCAAAAATTTCGCATTCTTTTGAAATGCAGATAAACCTTGTGTAATTGTTATTGTTGTTTTGAATGTTTTTAGACGAAGCGGTTAAATTATAAAGTTGGATACAATTTTCCGACGCGATTGCCGCGATGTCATTCCTGTCGCTTTCCGCGACAAACTGAGCCGCCGCCGCCGTGTTGGCGCTTAAATTAATTTTTATGTGGCTGTTTTGTTCCAAAAATCTGCTGCACTGTCTTGCCGCTTGTTCATGTGTGTATATCTCCTTTATTTTTTCGATGCTCGTTTTTGTTTTTTGAAGCAGCATATGAGAGATACACACCTTTACGCTTCGCACAATGAAAAATTTGTATGTTTTCATTAAATCATAAACATCTGTTACAGAGCCAGCGTTTGAGTTTTCAAGCGGCAACACGCCGTAGCGGCACAAGCCATTATCGACAGCGCGGAAAACGCCGTCGAAAGTGCGCATATACATCACATCGGGATTTTTAAAAAGCGTGTTAGCCGCAATTTGCGAATACGCGCCTTCGACTCCCTGACAGGCAATAACCGCAGTCTCTTGTAAATCAGGTTTTCTGCAATTTTTAACATCAATCATATTAGTTCCATCTATTTAACAGTATCTTTATTAATAGTGCTTTTACCCAATGCCTGTAATATCCCGTTTAAACTGCCGACAAGTTCCGCGAACGCTTCCGGCGTTAACGACTGCGCCCCATCGCACAGAGCGTGAGCCGGATCGTTATGCACTTCGATAATCAATCCGTCCGCGCCGGCCGCCGCCGCCGCAAGAGACATCGGTTTTACCAGTCTTGAAATACCTGTCGCGTGGCTTGGATCAACCACAACCGGCAGATGCGTATGTTCTTTTAAAAGCGGAATAGCCGACAAATCAAGAGTGTTTCTTGTATATGTTTCAAAAGTCCGAATCCCGCGCTCACACAAAATTATATTTTTATTTCCGCCGGACATTATGTATTCAGCGCTCATCAGCAATTCTTCGATAGTATTGGCAAGACCGCGCTTCAGCAAAATCGGCTTATCAATTCTGCCAAGTTCTTTGAGAAGTTCAAAGTTCTGCATATTCCGCGCGCCCACCTGAATCAAATCGACATTTTTAAACATATCGATATGATTTACATTCATTATCTCCGAAACAATCGGCAGCCCGGTTTCTTTTTTCGCCTCATGTAAAAGCTCCAACCCCTCCGAGCGCAAACCTTGAAACGCGTAAGGCGAAGTCCTCGGCTTAAAAGCACCGCCCCTCAGCATAGCAGCTCCGCAATCCTTCACCTTCGCGGCAATATCTAAAATCTGCTCGCGCGATTCGATAGAGCAGGGTCCCGCGATAACAGTAAAATTGCCGCCGCCAATACGCCGCCCCATTACATCGATAATAGTATCGTCGGGATGAAACTTTCGGTTCGCCGCCTTAAACGGTTCCTGAATCCGCTTGACGCTTTCAACGATATCGATAGCTTTGACCATATCGATATCCACCACAGACGTGTCCCCGATCAAGCCCAAAATCGAAGACTGCTCGCCCTTCACAAGGGTAGTTTTTAAATTCAACCCTTCCAGCCATTTAAGCAGATTATCCAACTGCCGCTGCTCGTGTTTTTCCTTTAAAATTATTACCATATTTGTGCCTCCAGGTTCTGCCTGATATGTTGAGATTAGCATATTTTTAATGGAATGTGTATATGAGAGGTTATATCAATGATCATTATCCTTATTTCTTTTTATCGTATGCTTAATATTCATTACGGCTAGATTTATTTCAATGGTTGTTTCAGTTTCCGAAATATTTAAGGAATCACCCAAAATATCAGATATAATTTCTCCGCTTTTTTGCATTAACGGTTTCTTTTCTTCTTTTGTCGTTTTTACCGCCAGTTCTTTAACAGTTCTGGTCAACTCGCGTATTTTTGCAAATGTTTCGATAATTGTCAGAGTTGTCTGCGTTGCTTTTGGGCTTTTTAGTATCGTAGCAAGCATATATAAGCCCTTTTCGGTAAAAGCCTTTAATGGAGCTGATGAATGCTTTAGCGATTTTAACTGGTCGAAAATTTCGACCAGTTCATCTTTCTCGTCTTGATTCCAAAAATGGTGTCAGTCACCCACGCTAGATATGGTGTGGTTAAATTTTTTATATGCGCTATTAGTGGTGTAGGTGACTGACACCTTTTTGTTTATTATTTTGATGTTTTGTAATATTTTTATGAGTGACTGACACCGTGGAATTATTTATTGACAAAAAAGGTGTTTTTATATACAACATTATTAAATACAAAGAAAATGGTTAGTATGATTAAATATATCCCCATATTGGAATTGCCGCTCCTAATTATTATGGTTTTAATCCGTTCCGCGATGCTTCGCCGCCGCGGGATTAAAGCTATTGTATTTGGCGTGACTGACAAAACCGACTATTTTCTTATACCGGTTATTTTACTGTTTTTTTACGCATTATTATCAACTTTTATCAGTTTGCCTTTTCCGAGGATATTAATAAAATCATTTTTTGAGATGAATGTTTTATTTATAATTTCAATTGCAGTATGCGCAATCAGCCTTATATGGTTTGGTATTACCTTGAAAGTATTTGGAAAATCATTTCGGGTTGGCATCGATGAAAATACATGTGATAACTTAGTCACAAACGGAACATTTGCAATTAGCAGAAATCCGATTTATTTGGGATTTATAACATTTTTTATCGGTATTCTTATAGCATATTCAAATATTACGACTTTAATCTTTTTAATGTTTATAATAATTATGATACACCGGCAAATTATTCGCGAAGAAATATTTTTAAAAGTCCATTATGAAAATGAATATGAGGAATATTGTAAAAAAGTCCGCAGGTATTTATAACAAAAAATAAATAATGTTAGAAAGGTTAAAAAATTTTTCGTATATAAAAATAACAGCTAAGTAATTTAAAAAGCATTCACCAGACAACAGCCGCGCCATCATCTGGTGAACGCGGAAAAACAATTATGGCAGCGGATAAATCTTTTTCTTAAAGGTCGTGTTAACAACAATTGCCGAGCAAAGGTAAACAGCTATTACGGCGCACCCCAGTAACAACCACGCGGGTACGGGAACCAGCGAGGAAGGCAGGATGCCAAGATCGTTCAGCGCGATAAAAGGCAGCGCGATGCCAAGCAAGACTACAATTACCGATAAAAGGCTGAACTTTGCAAAAAATGCCGGTGCCCATAGCCAGACTACAACTGTTAATACCGCCCATGCGAAGCCGTCAACTCTGCCGTCTAAAGGACTGCCTGCGGTGATGGCGTTGTATTTCATGATCATTTCTAGGCCGCTTACAAGCATGAAAAAGGCGCAGAAATACAGGAACGTGTTTCCGCCGGCTGTGTTGCCGCTTTTTAAATCGAGCAGCGCGACAACGATTTGAACGACAAAACCGCCTAACAGCCAGCATCCGATTAACGGCATTGCCGCGGCGGATACATTGCCTGTTAGCAGAGCAAAAAAGCAGGCGCAGGCAACGGCGAGCGCGACTAACCCTGCAGGCGTCGGGTTTGCCCATTCTTTTACGGGCGGGACAGCGGCCGCTTCTTGTGCATGAGTTGGTTGGGATTTTGGTGTTTCTTCCATTTTTTTCTCCTAAATTTTATGTTTCTTTATTTTATTTTTAGCAAAAAAAAACGCCTGATGCAACCATTTAAGCTGCAACAGGCATATTATCTGCTTTTTATTATTCTTCCCACAGCCATGTTGACAGATAGCGCTCGCCGGTGTCTGGAAGAACCGCGACAATGGTTTTACCTTTATTTTCCGGTCTTTTGCTCACTTCAAGCGCGGTGTCAAGAACGGCGCCGGACGATATGCCGACAAGGATTCCTTCCTCTTTCGCAAGAAGGCGCGCCGCGTTTCCGGCTTTTACATCATCGTTTTGATAGATTTCATCTATAACCGATGATTCGTAAACCTGCGGAACAAAGCCCGCTCCTATGCCCTGTATTTTGTGTGGACCGGGTTGTCCTCCCGAAAGAACAGGGGACGCGGACGGCTCAACGGCGATTACCTTAACCGACGCTTTTTTCGATTTAAGGAATTTTCCGGCTCCTGTCACTGTTCCGCCGGTTCCGACTCCGCCGATAAGAATGTCGATTTTTCCGTCGGTATCTTTCCAAATTTCCGGGCCTGTGGTTTTTTCGTGAATCGCGGGATTCGCCGGGTTGTTAAACTGCTGAGGCATAAAAGAATTCGGCGTCGATGCAATAAGCTCTTCGGCCTTCGCGATCGCTCCCTTCATGCCTTTTGGGCCTTCGGTTAGAACCAGTTCCGCGCCAAACGCTTTAAGCAGCTTCCGCCTTTCAACGCTCATCGTTTCAGGCATTGTAAGGATAATTTTGTATCCCTTAACCGCCGCAATGAACGCAAGCCCGATGCCTGTATTGCCGCTTGTCGGCTCGATAATTACAGTTCCCTGTTTAAGTTTTCCGTCTTTTTCAGCCGCTTCTATCATTGCAATAGCAATGCGGTCTTTTACGCTCGACATCGGATTGAAACTTTCCAGTTTGATATAAACGTCCGCCCCGCCCTTATTGATTTTATTGATTTTTACAATAGGCGTATTTCCAATAAGGTCTGTGATTTTTTCCGCTCTCATAGTTAGTCTCCTTGGTTCTTAATAACACATAATACTTATGTGTATACTATGTTTTACGATAAAATTAAAATAATGTCAATAGGAAAAATCGTTTTTTTTACCCTTTAAAATCCCCCCGCGAGACGACCATTTGGTAGCTTGCAGCACTCACGCGGCGTTCAAGGCAGCCCTTACATTCGGCGGCTTCTTCGCCTGTACAAATCTTGTTATCGTAAAGCGAGTATTGTTTTCGTACCGAAACAGGCGACAGATTCGGCATAACCACATTTGCGCCCGCTTTTAAGCCAAGTTCGCGGCCGTCTGGCGATATTGTGCCGAGAGCGGTGGTAGCCGGGATCAACGCATGAGGAAACATCAACCTTAGTATCGCAAGAAGGCGCAGCGTCAGCTCCAGACTTCCGCTTTTCTGGTCTTTGAAGGGAGTATCGCTGTGAGAGATAAACGGGCCTATGCCGATCATCTCCGGTTTTAAATCCTGTAAAAATCTAATGTCTTCTATAAAATGATCTGTTTTTTGAAACGGCGAGCCGACCATAAAACCCGAACCTACCTGATAACCGATTTCTTTTAGGTTCCATAAACATTCCTTACGGTTTTGAAGGCTCATGCTTTTGGGATGCAGTTTTTGGTAGTGCTCATCATCGGCTGTTTCATGGCGTAAAAGGTATCGATCCGCGCCTGCGTCAAAATAGGCTTTGTAGCTTTTATACGGTTTCTCTCCGGCGGAAAGCGTAACGGCGCAATCAGGATATTTCGCTTTTATTTCTGAAACAATCGCGCACAGTATTTCATCTTTGTAGTAATCATCCTCTCCGCCCTGTAAGACAAATGTGCGAAAGCCCAGTTTATACCCGGTTTCACAGCAGTCCATAATTTCCTGCTGACTCAGCCTGTAGCGCGATAAGGCGGAATTTTCGCATCTGATGCCGCAGTAAAAGCAGTTGTTTTTGCAATAGTTTGTAAATTCTATCAATCCCCGAATGTAAACATCGGTTCCGTATACGCTCTTTCGAACGCGGTCTGCCGATTCAAAAAGTGAACAGTCATGAATATCCGTTTCAAGGAGAGCTGCTAATTCATTGTCGGGGAGATTTTTTTTTTCTTCCAATTGGCCGATAATTTCCCGGTTCATGTTTTTAAAGGTATCAAAAAAATCTAATTTTTGATATAGATTATATAATATGAGATACACTTATAAAACAAAAGGCACATGTTCAACAGAAATTCAATTTGATATTAACGGCAATATCATAACTAACATTTCCTTTACAAACGGCTGCAACGGTAATTTGAAGGCAATATCCAGTTTAGCCGACGGATTGACAGTTGATGAAATTATAAAAAAATGCAAAGGAATTGAATGTACATCAAGAGGTATAAGCAAAGGCACTTCCTGCGCGGCCCAGTTTGCGCTTGCGGCGGAAAAAGCTCATGCTCTCCAGGAATCCGGAGAGCATGAGAATTAATAACTAGGTTTATTCAACCTTAAATCTGTTCACTTCTTTAATCAATTTAGCTATGGCGTCCCTGTTTTTGGAGCTGATTTCGTTAACCTGTGTTACGGCGATGTTGATCTGATCTGCTCCCGTAGCCATTTCACCCATACCGGATGAAATTTCCTGCGTCACTTTTTCAAGGTTCAGGCTTTCCTTTATAACTTCCTGCGAACCGTCAAGCATTTCTGACGAACCGGTTCTTACATGGTTTGTAATCTTATTTACATTGCCTATTCCTTCCAGAATCTGCTTCGAGCCTTCCCCTTGTTCCTCCATGGCGTGCAGTATATTGTCTTCCTGTTGCGCTACAGTTTTTACGTTTGTATCAATCGACTCAAATTTGTTAAGCACGTTTTCGGTGGAATTGGAGATCTTGTCGATGGACTCCTTTATCTTCTTAAGCACCGTGCTGATTGTTTTGGATTGTTCGCTGGAACTTTCCGCGAGCTTTCGGATTTCGTCTGCAACAACGGCGAAGCCCTTGCCCGATTCGCCGGCGTGGGCCGCTTCGATAGCGGCGTTCATCGAAAGCAGGTTTGTCTGGCTGGAGATGTTCTGCATGACGGAGTTGATTTCCAAAAGGCCTTCGGACTCTCTTGATATCT
>Ga0209755_10008438_pt1 | contig 11028 bp, 8 predicted proteins | sample TergutCo191P1_FD_187301 | JGI IMG/M metagenome (GOLD analysis project Ga0209755, IMG submission 187301) | Cornitermes sp. P1 segment gut microbial communities from Petit-Saut dam, French Guiana - Co191P1 (SPAdes) (version 2) | ecosystem: Host-associated > Arthropoda: Insects > Digestive system >... | reverse complement strand
TCACCGTTCTTCTAGTTCACAAAAAAAAAAAAATTAAAAATTTAAAACTGCAGAGTACTACATTAGATTACTTGCTACTCTACAACAGTGACGCACATTTTCATTAGGTTAATCATCTTTAGATTCTAATGAAAATAACTAAGAACTCCTTTACGCAGCACCTGGGATTAATCAATGTAGCACGGCGCAAATCAAAACCGCCCCATCTTACAGCGCATTGGGGGTAATTGGTTGGCATTCCTGCTCCTTTATTAGGATATCCTGGGTTTGAATTTGGTATTCTAACTGCAAGGCTGTACAAAAGAAATGTTGAGGTAGCAAGCCATCTTCCCTTCCTGTCGGATGCCGTAGAGGGAAGCGCCACCATCAGTAGTAGACAGAAGCAAATGTAACACAGGGGTACACAAAATTTCAAAAACCTAGGAACCACCACAAAATTCTAGCTGTCAGAACGGTGACATGAAACAAGTTCCATAATGAGGACCTACAATATTAGGCGCTAACGTTGTAGATTCGGTCGCCCAAACAACTTGGCACCAGGGGTTTGTGCACGCCTGATGTTACAGAAGAATGAAAAGTCTCTTGTGTCTAAAAGATATACTGTACTGCCAGATATTAATGTTTATATCCTGTCTTGTCGTTCAGAGTACTGGGGAGTAAATCTGGCCACTTTCTCTATCTAGTGCCTAGGTTAAGAATGCGTGGAACCATACATTGAGTCTCCAACAGACCTAATGACGTGAGCTTAATAAAAAGAATTTTACCTCACAGTCAGTTGTATCAACGAATATTAGGACGATCAAATGCAGGAGAATAAATTGTGTAGGTCATGTAGCACGCACCTTCGAAATCATAATTGTTATTTTAATGGTAAACCTAGAAAGACTTAGTTGTAGATTGTGGACCAATATCAAAATTTGTAGAGGTTTTAAGGTGTTTAAGGTGATTGATTTTCAGTTGATATTTTTGGCGGGTTTTATATCTTATAGTAAACGTTCTATCCGATATATCTCAGAAACGTCGGAACAAATGCTTATTACGCGGTACAAAAACCAAATAATACCATTATTTGAACCAAAATGGATATTAAAAAAAGACGCTGTCAGGGTACTGAGTGTTTTTTTTTTGGATCGTGATAAGGATCAATGTGAGGCTGTCGTGAATATGAAAATAAACATTCAGAATTTGTTACTTAGGTGGACTTGCTGAGCGACTATAAGCTTCTCAAGGACGGTGTTCCTTGGAGTAATATTAGAGGATTCTTTCTTGTTTACAAAATTTCGATGATGCTGTTTTAACAACAGAATGTGCTAGTCGGAAAATCTTTGTCCGTGACTCAAAAACACTCCAGTGCAGTAGTGAAAAATTCCGCGACAAGTCACCCTAGCTAATAATTTTGCACGTTGGCCCCTAAATTGTTCAATGTGAAGCCTCGTAATTTTGTGACGTCTGTATAGCACTTGTTCATAAATTATTAAAAAAACTGTGCGCCCCTGCAATAATGCCAAAATTTTTGTGTTGAATTGTGATGAAGTTTGCTTGTCCCCTAATTTCAAATACTTTCCTGGAATATATGTGAATGGACTCTATTGAGGTGCTTTTAACAGATACTGTACGGAAATCGCTTAAAGGTTTTGTAGTCATTGTAGTTGTGGCTTTATTTTAAGATACTATTCCCTAATCTTTGTTCGTGGTTTGTACTAAAGCGGTTGTGACTTAATGGTAAGATACTGTAGATGAATATGCGTAAAGAGTTACTAGAAATGTGGTTGGTATTTTATTTTAGTGTACAGTCCCGTCATCTTTCTGAAGGTTTTGTAGGAAAGAGACTGTGATATTTATTTTAACATACTCTGCCAGAATTTTTTTAAGGGGATTATAGTAAAGAGGTTATGGTTTCTAATTTCATATACTCTGCCCAGAATATGTCTGGAAACTTTTAAGAATTCATTAAGAGTGCCGCTAATTTCGCTGTGAAAAAGGGGTTTGGAACGGTCCTTCTGAATTTGGAGCACGATTGCAATATTTGTTGAGTACAGATTCAGTACAGATATCTAAGATCCATTTTTATCACACGAACTTTCTACCCCGTAATGTATACCTGGAATCATCAAATCGCTGAAGAGATTGTAATCTGTATGTCGCAAAATTATCATTGTACTGATGTGTGGCTGACCGTGCATCGTAATTCAGTGTGGATATCCACACTATCATTGTACTATTAGAGGGAAGAAATAGAGAAAAAAGAAAGCCCTGTTGCAAACCTTTGCGTTCTTATTGGAAGAAGCAGTGAAAACCCCAGTGATATTTATTGAGAGTTCCCACAAATATTTCCTATAGCAGCAGCAAGTCACGTCTTCCAGTTGCTTGCATTGTTTATGCCAGCAAAGTTGTGAATCATCACACAAATTTCGAGGAGCAGATTAGAGCAAATTATTAGTAAATTATAGTTTGTTGCGTGTTACTTGAGAACGGAAATGTAACCCTTTACTGGATAATTTCTACACTACTTGACAACGCTGCTTCAGATGCAGATATTAACTGATGTACCTTGGAATCTTATTTGAAAGTAAATCCTGATTGTGTAGGAAATGACTTAGAATTAGGAACTCTCCTTCTTAAAGGATTATTCCATTATTCACGTGAAGAGAGAAACAAATTATGAAAACCACCAATTTCATTAGCCAATAATGCTGCTAACATTCGAATGGGATCCTCAAGAATAAAAATTAATAAATTCGGCTATATTTTAAGAGCAATAAATTTTAATACGTCTTTCTTATTACAAGTTAAACGTTTGTTCACCTAAGATATCATGAACCTTGAGTCAAAATCTTTTAAAGAAGTACAAGGAGAAATAATAAATGTTATTAACTGGGTCTGTCAACAATGGAATAACAAATTCCTACGCATCGTAAAAAATTATTATTCCGTTTTAGATCTTAATCGTATCAGTAATGTCAGCATAAGACGGTTAAGAATTAAGAAATGAGAAACATGTTTGTATCTTCAATAAGTAAACATTAAGACCACAGAGAATAGGGATTTGCCAATGTGGCATTTGTGTGGTGAAATTACTGTGATGGATCGTACCATTCTACAGTTATTATTTCGGTAATGATGTTGGGCACAATAATTTATTTCCGCGTCTCTCAGCCAGCCGGTTTGTGGCTATCTGTTTACTGAGGAATGCACACACAGGTCGGTAGAGTCGGTGTAAAATGAATTGATTTTCAGTTCACGACTCTTAAGTATCTGCAATACTACAAGAAATGCCCCTGTCTTTTTAGTAACAACAACCTGATTTTGAAACAGTTCAGTTACCCACAGACGTGCCTCCCTTTCGGAATATGTGTTCAGGGAAGTGTGTAGCCGTATCTCATGACAGAGTATAATGCATAAAGAATTATAATATAGTTTGTAATATTAGGTGTATAAGGTTATCACTGACACTTAGTGAAGAATAGATTTTGTACCCATTCAAAAGCAATTAACTTACTGGATCCATAAGTAGTGAACCAACAGTTACATAAGGAAAAGTGTATAGTTGTGAATTGCGTGTCTTAACACTGTTTCCTTAATTGAATCATGAAGACTGCCACAAACGGAATGTGCAGCGCATATATCTAACTCCACAGGTCACAGCCCTTGGTAAGCTAAAAGTTCTTCAAGTAAAGCAGAAGTTCTGGGCATTTTATAGAATCCAAATGTTCATTACCGGACTACCACAGCTCCCAGCTAATTTTTTTCATGAGCCATGTGAAACCAGCCTACACCATCCCTTCCTGGCTCCTTAAGATTATTTTGATATTACTCAAAAGATCTACACATGGGTTTTAAAAGCGTTTTCTTTCCTTCAGCATATAAAACAAAACCCTGTCGGCTGTATATATTTCTCTCCCATTCCTATAAACTATCCCGTCTTATTCTTCTTGTAGCAGCATGACAGAAGTAACAGATATTTACCTAATTATAAACGGAGAATTTGTTCAAATATGAGGCCTAAAGATGAAATAATAGTTTTGAAAATAATATTAAAGTGAATGTAATAAAACGAGTCTGTGAAGGTATATCATAAAATTGGAAGAGATCAAAGAACAAACTTTTTTCTTCACATGGAGGATCCAGCCTTTTTAAACCACGTTATTGTAGATGTGTCTGGTAAGTATAGAATGTTCTGGCAATGTTCTGTGAAATACAGCTAATTAGGTCCAGATCTCTTTGTCTTGGGCTTCTTTCTAAAAATCGTGTATAATAAAGGCGTACTGCTTGATCGTTATCTGTCCTTGCGAAGTTTCATTATTGTTCTGCTCAAAATTTTCTGTTCGTTGTGATATTGAAACTCTATGAAGATTGCTAGACGCAATTCTGCTGTCAGCAAAGATTTGCCATGTAAATAATACATGACCTAAAATGAAGATCTCGTTCAGCCTCTCAGCTGTCACTTGGCACAAGTTTGGACGTGGTGTGGACCTACGTTTAAGAGAACAGAAGAAAAAGCAATGCCTGTGTAGTGGTTATACATGTAGTATCGTGTTATATGCTTCGCAACAGTGGATTCCTTTCTGGAATAAAGTTATCCTTAGCTTAACTGCCACGCTATGGAGATTTATAGAAAGTGGCGTTTCTATAATGGGACTGGAGGCTGTGGGGAAAAAATGTTCTGCCTGTGCCGGGAATCAAATCCCGATTCCAAGGTCGCCCATTCTATCTCAGCTGCCCTGGCTCACTAGATGAACGTAATTCGAAGGAGTCGAAATGAATTCTCTCTAAAGCAGTTTTATAGCCTTTTACTCTGGATCAGCGTAACCACCAAAACTATAGTAGATGAAATATGAGACAAAAATGGCCGGAGAGAGCGCACAGTCGACAAACAGTTATAACGCCTTCAAGACGTAAGCCTACTGTAAGATTTGTGATTTTGATTTTCGGTTTGCAGAGTGCACTTTCCTCTAGCCGAGATTAATTTTCACAAAAGTGTTTTTTCTTTACTATATTCTGTCAGTGCATTATTCTGCTTCAGTGTGCAAAATCAGTTTCCTTTATTTTACATTAAGAATTCGCCGTAATCCTCTTTCAAAGGGTGGCAAGGATTGTGACTCAGATTGAAAGATTGATTAAATTTGCCTTTAAAATGGTTTTAAATGACGAATAAATCGTATAGATCATAAAGATTAGTATCGTGACAAGTCTATATAGGCTGGACGTTCGGGAGAGGAAAATGAAATATTTCTTTGCCACCACAGTCAGGCTGGCTTCGAGTCCCACTCAGTACACCGTCCGGTTTATAGTGCAGTTTAGAGATGCCAGGGCTTGAAGCTAAGCACTTGATTTCCATGAGTATTGAGCCAAAGATTGTTTGAAGCCAATTTCCAATATTCTTTGTAGTACTTTGCCCATAAAGCATAAAAATAGGTTTGCATAAAAAGTTAGAAAATTAAATGCGAAAAAAAGAAAATAATTTCGTATTACGTGGGATTATAAACGCTTGACATTTTGGATGTCCTGGAAAGTGCAAGGAGAAATTCAGTGAGGTCTTGATTTTCTAACGGCCATTCGCTACAAAGACTGCTGTCTTCTGGTGAGTGTCACTGCATGTGTTCTGCTGTTTTGCAGGAACTTGCTGCTACCATCGCTGTGGTAACGAGTCAATTAAGAAGAGAAATGGCACAACTAATATTCACTTGGAGAAATTTAGAATGTTGTGAGACAAAATGGTCGACTGCCAAGGCCAGTATTCGAAACTCGCACCTTCAGAAAGGAAGCAGGAGTGTTAATTGCATGATGATACATATGCATTGAGAACCATTTATTTTATTTTGACTTTTGGCTTTGTTATGCATACTTTATTTAAAAACACAAAAATTAAGAATTATGTTCCGTTCCGATACCATGTCTATGCCCCTTTGCAAAAACGAGTTGCACAAAACACGATCAGTTGTGCCCGGAGGTTGAGTAGGTTTCTTGTCACGCCCAAATGACATGTTGCAAAACCGTTTCACGTGAAGAGGGAGAGACTATTTCCGAAACATAGTGTTTATTATACTTGGTTCTTATAACTTTAAACAGTGGATGAAAGGCAAAATGCAGAACTGAATGATAAGCAATTTCACGGACAGTCGTCGAAACCCTACAGTATTTATGTCACGTCTACAATTTATCTTTACAAAATATATCCACCGCGATGACGTAGGCAGAAAGTTCTTGTGAAACGTCGACGTACCCTTAAAATACTGCACGGTATCACATCACAGAAGACGGAAATATTGATGTGCGTTATATTTCGTTTAAATAAGAATCGCAAAGAATGCAGTAGGTTAATGCTGTGTGCCTTATCGTGGCAGTGGCAGTGGTGGGTGTTTTGACTGACAAAATGTGTAGATGGTGAAGGGTGGAAACCGAATTCTTAAATTACCTCATAGTATTGCGAAACTTCTTCCTGGATTAGGAAATCATATTTTCTCTTAACATTTCTTTGACGTGACTGCGAAACAGGTGCTTCCAAAGCTCGAAGTGCTCTGCCAGGTTCCATCTGTGCTCTATTTCAGACCTGAATCTTAGCATCAAATGTTCTATTTTTATTTGAAGTAATTTCACTTTAGATGTCGTTGCTATAGGAACCCCTATCCTTGGGTGAGTAAGGGAGGAAAAAAACGCGAGGGTGAAAAAATAGGGGGTGCGACTCGAATAAAAAACCCGATCGATATTAACTCTTTTTTACGGAGCCGCACGGTTTTTCCGAACATCGCTATGCATCGGGAAGACGAATACCTTTCTCAGTACAACGGTGACTGTAAGGAAACTTTAATTTTAATTAGACTACTTTCATCTCCAGTACAACAAATGTTTGCAATTATTAACATAATAACAATAATAATATATATAATATAATAATATATTATTATTATTATTATTATTGTTTTTATAAAATATCTGGCTAATAGAGGGAAACTGACCTATTCTAATAGACGATCTTGAAACATTTAATATGATGTCTTAAACTGATTTCATGTATAACTGTGTATCCACACTTATATGACCACAAAACCTGCCATTGTCAAAAATTATTTACGGAAAGCTAATAGATCTGTTGCACATGAAACCGAAACATGGACCTACAATTCCTAAGGATCTTAAGGCGATTCATGTCCGTTGTGTATTATTCAGGAGTTATATTAAAAACACGTGGGCCCGGTAGCTCAGTCGGTATAACGACTGACTACGGGCTGGACGGTCCGGGATCGAATCCCGGTGAGGACGAGATTTTCCGCCCGTCCAGACCGGCCCTGAGGCCCACCCAGCCTCCTGTACAATGGGTATCGGGTCTTTCCCGGGGGTAAAGTGCGGCCGGGGCGTGCTGCTGACCACTCACATCTTTCTAGTGCCACGGTAATGGAAGAATAGAGCTATACCTCTACCCACCCTCTGGGCCACACCGGGCCTGTAACGGGATCACCTTACCTTACCTTATATTAAAAACACAGTCTTACACAACAAGTTTACAAACTTTCCAGTTTACTAGTTGCAGATTTGTTAACAAGCCATAATCAGACATTTTTCTTTATCATGAGCCGTTCAGCGAAAACTAGGTTTGAGATTTAATTTCTTTACACTATACGTCATAACATATAATGAAATAAATGTATAAAATTACGGACTTTAGAAAGGATTAAGGCTACATTTTTAAATATATATAAAAATAAGTATGAATGAAGTACAAATAAAAATGGTAGGTACATCTGATGTGTTGAAGCACACGTCTTTCTTGTGCTTCCAAGACAATGTGAATGTCCGATTTGCAGGAATAAATTACTCCGGTTTTGTAATAATTCCAGTGTTATGCGTGGGTACTCACTGAAAGTTTTATTATTTGGTAGTTGTTTTATTCATGTCGGTAATTATGACATTTGATGTGTGTTAATGCAGTGCTGGTTTTCACATTCCATGTTATGTCCGTACGGAGGGTCATTGTACCGTAGACATTCAGAGATCGATGTTTCGTATGTGTGCCTGACATCGTTCAAACAGCACTTCATGCACGAAAAAAAAAGGGTTAATAATTATTATAATAAAATTAATTTCTATATTTTAGTGGAATTTCCTTGCGAAAAACTTGCTTTTGCTTCGTTGATACTAGGATCCTGCGGGTCATCATTTGAGAAACAACGGAATGATTATTCTTTAAACGATTAATTTGGAAAAATGCTGTAATATTTATTACTTGGCAGTAGGACAAAATTTTCCCTGTGATTATTTAAGCTCCAGATGATGAAGACCTATAAGGGATAGGAGTTACAGCCCCAAGCATTCGTAACCTCAGCTCTAGATGCATGCATGTAGTCAGATTCACCTCCTGGCCATCTTAACCCAGGTAATCGAATAGGACCGTGAGTTGGTCCTGTTATCATTCTGGATGTCGTGAGGAAGAAAAACATATCTTCGCATGGCAACAATCGTCCTACTATTTCTGAATCCTCCAACCAGCAGCGTAGTCGCTATATCGCCTGAACTGTCGCCAAACCAAGATTAGAACCCGGTACATGCAGAATACTATCCAGGACTATTAAACCCTTAGTGGAATATTCCATATATATTTTATTTTAATCAAATGAAGGCTTCGACACTTTCAGTGCAGTATCAGTGGCTTACGTAGGAGAATATTTTTGCTCAGCAGTTGGTCAGTTAGTAATGTTTGAAGAGTAACGTGATGCCGACTATTACAGAATCTGGACAAGAAAGTGTCTTGAAACGTTCGCACGGGCTGGACAACATCGGCTTCATTCTTACAAAACTCGTGCGGGTGTCAATTCTCGTAAGTGACAAAAAAAAGGTACTAGGCATTTAAGGAAGCTTTGCACTAAGAGAAATGTTCATGCTGGATGTAAAGTGGGAATTAATACTCTACACTTTTCGTGATAATCTTTCTAAATCTTGTGTCATAGAACCCCCTTCTTACATTTATGTGACTGAAATTTTGTTCGTAGTCCTGTATCCTCTTTTCAATACGAAATATGGAGTGCTGGAACATTTTCCTTATAAAGGAGTTTCACGTTTCCTAGAAAGAGGGATTTTTTCGTTCAGGTGGTGGGATATACATTTTTCAAGTTTGCGGAAGCAAGCTGGTCTCCTTGAGGGTGGCGGCAATGTTAGCTTGTGATGCTCTATTAGTGCTAAAATGTACTAAATCCACTCTTTGTAACACCACTTATATAATGTAAAAAACTGACAAAATTTTGCCATTTTTTTTTAGAAGTTATTCTTAAAGATTCACAGTAATTTTCCGATCCCGCTTTCCATTCTTCCTGAGAAGTTTAAGATGCGTAATTTAAATTCGATGCAAACATAAACAAAATGGCCGTCAGGAAGCGCGCGCCCAACCGGAGCTGCTGGAAAGGTGGTAACAGCACGAACAGCGCTGAAATTATTTGGGTATCTTCCAACATTTGTCACATTTTGTAATCCGAAAAGGAAAGTCAGAAAAAGAATATGTGAATAAAGTGTTACTTTCTTATGAAAATTTCGAGTAAAATTGTAGAGTTTTCAAGGCTTAAAGGACGTATTCCAAATCCGAAAATGAAAGGGTGAATTGTTATTAGTATCCTGTACGTAATATTTGACGCTGACTGTCCAAAGACCTTCCAACTCACTGACTCAAGAAATGCTGTTGCATATTTCATTGCAAGTAAAGCCATGCAAACTGCATATCACTTCCGTTTTGAGTGCATGTTTGCTGGGATGAATCTAGTAATAATTTATTGCCTGTTAAATTAATAATGGTCTCGTGCCATTTGATATCCCTAAAGATATTTAAGCGCAGTGTTTTACAAGTTGTCAGAAAGTTGGCTTCAAAAAAGTAAGAAGTTTTCTTTGTGCACACCATGAAGGCATAAAAAAGAATGGAGGTATAAATCCATCAATTCTTAACTTCTTTAGTAGATGAAGTGGTCAGCTTCACGTTTCGGCCGCTTTATCCCCGATAAAAGTGAAGGAGAATTTTCCCCTGTCAACTCCGTGAAAGCATGCAGAGGCAGTAGAGGTACAGCACCACTCAGTCTTAACCTCAGCACTAGATGGAGGCGAGTGGCTAACCTCATACTCCCGCCCCCGTACCCCCGGGGTACAGATCCTATACCTTCTGAATGAGAAGCTGTGTGGATCCCAGACACGTCTGTATATTTTGGAGAAGTGGAACTTCTACTTCTCTCGGAACTCAAACACCGAACCGTCCAGCCGATGGCCTAGTCCCTATACTGACGACTTTATCCTGGCTCTCCTTTACAGCCAACAGCCATTGAGTATGATGCTTTGTGAGCTCCAGGATCAGTCTTGACCCTCCGACGAAAAGATGAATTTTTTACCTCTAGTGGGAAATGAAACACTATTTCCGATCTTCAAGCCCGTATCCAAGTGAAGTCCTAAAGTTTAAAACTTGTCATTATTGTAAATAATTTATTTGGTATCGGGGTATATTTTGGTGACGGAAGTGACCAGGAAGTGATCATCCATACAACTTGCCTTTCATCTCTGTAAAATATCCTGCTTATGCTGTAGTCTTTCTTTTGGGTGATTCCTCGGCCTCTGAATTTTATGCGCCGACGTTTCGAAACAATCTGTTCCGTCGTCGTAGGTGGTATAAGCAGGTTACACCACCCAAGAAAGTGGAACGGTGTTCCGAAACGTCGGCACTCAAAATTAAGGCACAAGGGAATCACCCAAAAAAAATAATACAACGTTCAGAATACGGCGAAATTTGGAAGTCAGGAGTAATTCACCCTGGCTATTGTTTCACTGCGTCGTACACATTTCAAGACATTGTACTTCATTAAAGCGCAGAGATGGATACGTTCACCAATTCCTTTTTCTCTTAACAATACTAAACACGTTTCATAAATATAAAAATGTGTCTAAACGTACATAAGCTACTGAACTAAATTTTTCATTTCTAATCCCGAAGCAAATCACTCTCGTTTTTATTGTTTAAGGTTAGATTCAGTAAAGCATCCGACAGATTAAAGATTCGCCCAATAG
>Ga0209755_10008437_pt1 | contig 11030 bp, 8 predicted proteins | sample TergutCo191P1_FD_187301 | JGI IMG/M metagenome (GOLD analysis project Ga0209755, IMG submission 187301) | Cornitermes sp. P1 segment gut microbial communities from Petit-Saut dam, French Guiana - Co191P1 (SPAdes) (version 2) | ecosystem: Host-associated > Arthropoda: Insects > Digestive system >... | reverse complement strand
GGGTGAGGAGAGGGGGGTGTATAGGGTCTTGGTGGGGAGACCGGAGGGAAGGAGACCCCTGGGGAAACTTAGGCATAGACGGGTGGATAATATTAGGATGGATCTCCAGGAGGTGGGATGTGGGTATATGGACTGGATTGGGCTGGCCCAGGATAGAGACAGTTGGTGTACGCTTGTGAGTGCAGTACTGAACCTTCAGGTTCCGTGAAATGCGGGGAATTTCTTGACTAGCTGCAAACTGGTTTAGCTTCTCAAGAAGGACTCTGCACCATGGAGTAAGTAAGTAAGTAAGTAAGTAAGATCATGGTTGAATCAGGATGTCTGAATATAATGTGAGGAACTAAACATTCTGCATGGAAAATGATTATGAGCTTTTGTTTCTGCATGAAACTCCACAACTTAAGTGCTTATGCAATATCTGCCTTTTAAGAGTGACTGGCTTCCTTTGGTAGTATTATACAGATGGATGTGAAGTTATGCTTGATAGCCCAAATAAATAATGTGCATAGGCTTAAAAGTCCATAACTTTTTGAAATCGCATTATTCAGTTGTATGTACTTAGTTATTGTGTGAAGACTGTAACCTGTGTTTTATTGTGGATACTTTGGCTAATAGTATGCATATTCTTTATTTCAAACTTCCACTGCTTTCTGAATGTTGAATGCTTTCTTCTGTGTAGCTCCCTGGCATCTGAATTTGTGAACCAGCGTTTCGGAACACTCTGTCTGTCCCATCTTCATAGGTGGGTAACTATGAAGAAGCCCTAGGTTTGAAGTTGTTAGGGTATTTATACGGGAAAATGTTTGGCTCGAAAATAGCCTGAGCCAGTTGGAAGGAGGGTGACAGGGTAGGGGCAGGTGCAAGTAGAGAAACAGGTTGTGGAGGGCAATGGCCCGCATGGAGACCATGGGCACATATGTGAAAGAGATACGGTGCGTGTCAGGGTGAGCCATAGGATGGTAGGGGTCAAATAAAATACTTTGACCTCTACCATCCAATGGCTCACTCCGACACACGCCATATCTCCTTTACATACATGCACATGGTCTCCATGTGGGTCATTGCCCTCCACAGCCTGTTTCTCTACTTAGACCCACCCCAACCCTGTCACCCTCCTAATTGGCTCAGGCTTTTCCTGTATAAATACCCCAACATTCTCAATGTTGGCATAAAAAATTCAGATGCCAGGGAATTACCCAGAAGAAAGCATACAACATGCATATTGCCATTAATGAGTGACTACTTATGGTTTATTTGCCATTACCAGAACAGTTACATTTGATAGTTATTCTATGCTAATTGACTGTGACGTTATTGCGTCTGCATTTATAGTTTTTCTTGCTCTATGCAAGTTAAATTGATATTCTCTTATGCTAATTAGGTATTTTTTAAATCTGGAAACAGATATTCTTCGAGTAAATGACCACAGCACACATGATGGAGTCACTACACAAAGCCACACTGAATACAACTTGGAAGAAAGTGACTTTGTTCGAGTCTTGTGCAAGACAAGCAAAGGGGAGATGTATGTACAGTAACTCTTTTAAGTGAACTTTGTTTTGTAAACTTTAGACAGATGTAGTGGATACTGTTTTAATGTATGTACTGTGCATCTTGTACAGTTTGTTATCCAGACCAACAAATACACAACATATATTATATTAATAATGCATTATATACCGTAAGCACTCCTACATGTTTCACTGCATGTGCATCATCTTCATGGAATCTTATTTGCTGAAGTTACAAAATTATTAAAATTACAACTCAGTAAAATTAGTAGATTAAAATGTTCACATGATTGTTGTTGAATGATAAAATACAATCTGTAAAAGAGTAATAACTGTAACACATAGAAGTTGTTTGCTTTGTGGCTACCTATACAGTCTCTACAGTCTCCTACCAGCATACAGGAAACATTAGTATAGGTATTACACCTATAACACTGTCCAGATTGCATATGCAGTCACTAGGCAATCAACTTCCACATATTATAATTATTAATGTTTTACAGTTTGTATTTTATCATAAATAATGATCTCATGAACATTTTAATCTACAAATTTTATTGAGTTTTAATTTTAATAATATCATAATTTTAGCAAAGTACAAGGTTAAGAGTCCCAGAAGATGAGGCAGGTGCTTGAAACATGAGGAATGCTTACAATATATGATATATTATTATTAATCTGTTTGTTGTGCGTATGCTGGTCTGGATAATAAAGGTGTAGTGGATTATTACATGTTTAAACTCATTTTATAACATATGTATTATGCATTTTTATTTTAGTGTGGTGTAACTGGGTCTTTTTAGAGCTGTAAGCTACAGTGACAAATCATAAATTAAAGTAAGTTATTTAAATTTGTTACCACAAAAATTTGGCCACTGTCACATGGTCAATGCTACAACATAATTGTGACTGTGGAAACTGTGATCATCTTTTCAGCTGCATATTCATGAAATACTGAATTCAATTTCTTGTCCCATTTTTTTAGGAATGATTTTTGTGGCCAGAACATCTGTTTGTTTCCAGGTCTACTGCTTCATTCCTCATATAATTCTGCATTCACATGTAGCTTGCTTCACATGCAAGTGGAATACATAAAATGAGCAAAAGAGATTTTTGTTTGTGGTGTATTGCATGGTTATATAGATTTCACATAATGCTTGTCTGTCATGGATTGCCACATTACACTAAAGGTCTTTTGTGTAGTTTGCTTTTGTGTGTAGTTACGTTATCTGACAGTGTGTACCGTATGTAGGGCTGTCCATATGTATGCAGAGTGTAGAACAGAGCATATTCTGCAGAGCCGTTATAGCATATTTGTATAGGTAAGATATATTTCCTGTACAGGGTAATTATGAAAGTTGCCCAGAATTTGTTTTGGCTCACTTCCTAAAGAGACAGCACATAATAAATACTGCCACTTGAAAACTGTTCTTGATGGAACAAAGAAGACTATATTAAAATGAAAGGGGGGACCTCATGTTTGTTTTAACTGAGTGCTTTTGTGCTGAAGCTTTGTGGGAGCTCTGCAGCCACTTGTTGAAACACCTACACCCACTCCTACTTATACCCTTTCCATTAATTACAGAGTTATTAAACCAGATATTATTTAATATCTTAGAGCCTAGAAATATTCCAATTACATTATTAAAGACAAGAGTGGACATATACATACAAAACAAAATATTAATAAAATCCAACTCCAAAATATCAAAACTGGCTGAAATTAATACAGGAGTACACCAATGTTGCCCTCTCTCACCTACACAATTTAATATACACTTAGGTGAAATAATAACTAAATGGCAGAAAGAAGATGTAACAGGAATTCCACTTTCAAAAAATAAGTTACTGTTAACACTGTTATTTGCTGATCACCAAGTTATAATATTTAAGACAGAAGATAACTTGTAGAAAGCTATGTATAAATTAAATCATAACAAAACATGGTTTAACTATATCTGCACAGAAAACAAAACTGATGGCATTTAAGGGACATGTGCCAGTTAGAAGTAAAATTGTAATAGATAACAAAATTATAGATAAGTAAATTCCTTTAACTATTAGGAAGTCTGATATCTTATGAAAAAGAAGTGGACATTGTTAACAAATTGCATAACTCTTTGAAAATAGTATTTATTGTAAATGATATGTTCAGATCACAGAAAACTTTAAAGCAAACAGGAATAAAATTGTACAATACGCTAGCTCTTCCAGCTTTGTTATTCAGTAGTGAAAATTAGACCATTAAAGCAAGAGATGCAAGAAGAATAACAGCAGCAGAAATGAAATATATGAAACAGCAGGATAAACTTGGGCAGATTACAAAACAAATACCGAGATTGCAAAGAACTAAATATAACCTCAGTTTTGGACAGAATAGAGGAATACAGAAGAAACTGGTAGCAACAATAAACAGAATGCCTCATAATAAATTACCAAGAGTAATAAAAAACTACAGACCAAAAGGCAGAAGAAACCAGGGGAAACCGTTAAAAAGATGTGTGAAACCAGAACTGATCAACAAGTGGCCCAACTCCATGTTAGCTGGATGAAGATGATTATGATTATAATTATGTTATTAAACCATGAGATAAAGGCAGTAGTTTCTTTTTCAGGATGTAGAAACCTGGAACTCCATAAAGGAAAGGGCAAAAAAATTGAACCTGTTTCCTTATACTGTATGGACTGTATGACCCCTGATCCATGGATAGTGGTATTGTGGAGCTCCTGTGTATCACCATTCATTAAAATGGTAATGACAGAATCCCCATTTCATAATTTTGAAACGATTACAGTAAAACACCATATTTTGTACTGTAGAGCAAAATTTATGCCTGTTTTTTATGTATGAAATTGAGTAATATAACATACTTGTAGTAGACACGTCACTACTGGTGGTCGGTGTGTAAAACTAAACTCATGCCAGTCTCTCAAAAGATGTTTTATTCCAGATGCCATTATGCTTATACATGTACTAACATTGTGAATTAAAATTTAAAACTGAATAATTATGGTGGGTGTTGAATAAGAACATACCTTTCTTTCAGATGGGGAAATATAATGGCAGGAATTCGCCATGATCAAGATGTGTTGGATCGCACAGGTTTTGATAAGCTCCCACACGATGCTTTGCGACTGAATGTGTTGATGTTTGGTTTTGACTCTCTGTCGCATAACATGTTCATACGTCATCTACCCCGCACATACCATTACCTTCGTGAGACTCTACAAATGATTGACTTACGTGGCTACAATATTGTTGGGGATGGAACGCCACAAGCTCTTATACCAATCCTCACAGGTGTGCCTCAAACTATAGAAAGGCAAATACAGTGTTTCTGGGTTGTATGGTTACTGGTACACTTATCTTAAAGTATAACATACATAATTTATTAAAATAGAAAGATGACATGTCATTTTCACCCTTATGACATTTTTAATGTTAGTGGGAATATAGGAGGGGTGGCCAGCTACTTGTGTCTCAGGAGCCTCACTTTAAAGGGCAACTGATGCAAGAGCCATGCAAGAACTTTTAAGAGATGGATGTAAGTGCCAGTTGTATCCCTTGACAGTGTGAGTTTGCTGGTTTAGCAGGGACATTTAAATTTGTTACCAGACATGCACGCAGAGACCAGCACATGGCATGCGTCGCCATTCACCAGTATGTTTGGAGACCAACATAGGATCACTTAGGATGATAAAGGTTTATAAAATAATCTTTCTTATATGATGTCTTTACATTTGTGTTCATCCAACTACAATAGGTCAATTTCCATTAGTTGTGAGTCTCAACTGTCAAAATTCCAATTACATTCAGCCTCCTGTGCACGTAAGCAACCTGGATATTATTTTGTTAAATGTAACTGTGGTGAGTCATACCACTTGTGTACAAGCCACTTTTTGGCCACCCCTGGAATGTAATGTAATGTGATGTCCCTTTTAACAAAATTAAGTTGTGTGAAGTGTCATATTTTTAGTTTCATACTAAATATTGCCATGAATTTTGGATTTTAACTTCAGTCCAACTACAGATTTTTAGGTGCGTTCGAGAAATTGCAAAAAGCAACTGTTAGCTTCATCCTGTTTCTCTGTCTGTGTGTCAGTCCGTCTGCGTGGAACAACTCGGCTCCCATCGGACAGATTTTTGTGAAATTTCATATTTGGGTATTTTCGAAAATCTATTAAGAAAATTTAAATTTCATTAAAATCTACCAAGTATAATGGGTCCTTTACATGAAGACCAGTAGACATTTCTGATCATATCTCGCTCAGTTCTTAGAAGGAGAAATGTTTTTGACAAAAGTTGTAGAGAAAATCAAAACACATGTTTTCTGTTCAATACATTTATTCAGAAATTGTGCCATTTATGAGATAATGTTAAAATATATTGTAGAGCCAGACAGGCCATAGATGACAGTATGGAGCATGTGCATTGCATGCTGGATACCTAAGGCTACAAACACACACTCCAAGTATGTACTCGTAATACTGCTCTTCCACTGCAACAGTGGTTGCATGAACACGCCCCAATGCTATGTTATACATACATTGCCTGCCTTGTACATTTGTATCTACTGTTAAGTCTGAAATCAATGCATATCTCAAATCAGATTTTGTATTATTATTGCTGCTAGAAAGGTTTGGGAAGTCCTTTTTATGTGAATGGCCATGTTTCAAGACTTACTGGTTATATGAAAAGTTGTCATCTTCTTGAAGAAAGTTTTTGATTTAATGAATATTATACAAAATTGTCCAAAAATATTGGGTTGAAATTACTAACTTTCATTGGCTGGTATCATTTAAGGTATTATGTGTACTTGTATTTTATTAAAAGAGTATGATATCAAAATTTGCTTCATGTGGTGACAGTTTTTGAGAATTCAGATTTGGCATTTTATGTAAGGTAATGGTCAGTTTTCATTATGGCTCTAGATTTATATTCATCAGACTTTAGTACATTCAGCTAGTTTTGATTTAGTGCAAACTTACTGAGCCAGATTGAAGCTTATAGGGTCCCAAAGGAGGATTTATATTTTATTGCTCCCCCACTGACAATCTGACTGTGTGTTGTTTGTTCATTCATTCCTTTATACTGTGGACATAATGTTGCACTGAATTTTTAAGTCAGGGATGTAAAAATTTGCCTGTTATAGTTACTACTGTATGATTTATTTTTCAGGGAGAACAGAACTTGAACTACCAGAAACACGTAAACGAATGGGAGATAAGGCTTCATTTGTAAATATCTATCCTTTTGTGTGGAAGGAATTTCAGGAAAATGGGTACGTGACAGGTGAGTCCAACCCCCTGCCTCTCTTTCACACACAACTTTTCCTTATATTTTGTTGAAGGCCAGGTTTATAGTATAATTTTGTTTTTTGTCTTTGTCTCCACTGTTGTGTTTGTTGTGCTTACTAGCCAGTTTTCACAAAACTTTGTGCAGATATATGGCACATGTGGAGACAAAGAGTTTTTGGTGTCAATGTATTTTGAACTTTCTTCTCTCTCCCATCTCTAACTGTGACATGGAAACCTTTTCTAAGGCAAAACTGGGGATTTAGTGCATTGTACTAGCCTGATCCCATTACTGTTTATCGTGGTTACAGACTGGGTATTGGAACATGCAGCTGGTGCACATTCAGGCATTAATGCATGCCAGTGCTTGTAGGGAGAGAGGAATGGAACTCAACATGAATAAAAGTAAAACGGTGCATATTGCAAAACGGTTACAGAGAAGATTAACCATTGTATTTGGTGGGGGGAGGTGAAAGAATGGAAAAGTGGTGAAGATTGAATACTTATGCACATTAGCAAGTGTGAATGGGAAAATTGATACAGAAATTAGTAAAAGAGTGCAAAAAACAAACCAGTTTTACTTCCAAATAAATCAAACAATAGTGGGTAAGAAGGAAATCAACAACACTAAAATGGGTATTTATAATATGGTTTATCTCTCAGAACTATTCTGTGGCTGAGAAATGTGGACAGCGTTAACAAAATATGAAAGTAGGATTACAGGCGCAGAGATGAGGTGCATTAGAAAATGCATGGGGAAAACAAGCAGAGAGAGAATTAGAAATAGCCAGATTAGAGGAATACTAAATCAAGAGCCGGTTACTAAAATGGTTGACAAGAGACACCTAAGATGGTTTGGGCACCTAATTAGGATGGATAGCAGTAAGAAGCCTTGGCAAGTAAGGGACACAAGAGTTGAGACGTGGGGAAGAGGAAGGCCAAGGATAGAATGGGAAGAGCGTGTGTGAAAGCTGACAAAAAAAAAAGGCAAGACCTTACAGGAGGTGACTGGGCTGGTGAAGGACAGGGAAGCATTATGGATTTTGCTGATAAAAACTGACACCTGGAAGGTGACAACAGATTAGAAGAAGGAGGAGCTGGAGAACTGTGTAATGCAGACGGATTTTGTTGTGGCATCTTACATAAGGGAGAAGTCCTGTAAAAAGTATTGCACCAAATTTAGAAGTTAGTTTTCCAGTGTTTTATTCCTGTCAAAATCAACAGTATGTTGACTGCTGAACAAACTGCAATCATCAAGTGTCTTGTTAAAGATGGTATGAGACTGAGCACAGCATGGTCTTTCAGAAGAAACATCAGATAATTTGGAGTGCAGGTAGAAGCATCTCCACAAAAATCTTCAGATGGTTGTCCCAAGAAACCAGTGTATCCAAGTCATCTGTACATGCAGCCACAAAATTGCTTTGAAACCATACAAATTTATAGTTGTGCATGAACTGCCAGAGGCAGACTGCGTTGCAAGAATAGACTTTAGAGGCAGTGTGTAGTGGTGAAGTCAATCCAGTGCTAACGTTTTTTGCAGATGAAGCATGGTTTTACTTCTTTGGCCACATAAATACACAAGATGCTGGTGTGTGACATTAAATGCGGCGTATGATGTGCTGGCAGTGTACCAAGAATAATCATATCCATTTTCTTTTTTGACAGTAAATTTGGAGAGCTGCACTGAGCAAATTCTCCCACAAGTTTTTGAAAATTTAGATGCTGAGAACAAGGAATCCTTATTCTTCTTTCAGCAAGATGCTGCAGACACCCACATAGCCAGATAATTCAGTGATAGCCTTACTGCCTTAGTAATATTTTTTTTCAATCAAATAATTGGTCGTCCATTGTGGCCTGCTTATCCACCTTATTTGATGCTATATCATTATTATCTGTGGGAAAGTTTGAAAGACAGTGTATATAAAAACAATTCACACATAGAGTACTCACTTAAAAAATTAACAGGTGCTCAGTATCAGTAATTGTAGGTAACAACTTCAAACAGTTTTAATAATTTGTTTACTAGAGTCAAGCATGTGTTGAGAACTGAAGGAGGTCATTTCCAACAACCACTTTAATATGTGATAACTTATACTATAAAACTGTGTTCTTAACATAGGTCCTGTGATAAGATTCTGCTTTAAGTAGGACTCCCTATATATGAGACGTAACAATTCCACATGGTTTGTTGTGAAGAGAAATTTTTATACACGAATATTATAGTTTTATTTTACAGCTGTGTCTTTGTTTTAGTTGTTCATACAAACAAGTTACAATGAGTACCTTCATTGGAGCATGATAGTAAAGGTGTTGATGATATTTTACCTATAGTTGTACACAGTGTGATCCATTAGTTTAAGGACTGATTTTTTTAAATAACAGAACTAGAGCGATCTATCGGCCAACCCTCTTAACTAAGTACTATCAACCGACATCCGTTCACACACCGAGTTTAGTTTGTCTTCGACAGTGTATGAGTTATAACTTGTCTTCTAAAGTCAGTTTTCTTTGTATGCCATGGATGGCAGAAATGAACAGAGAGTTGCCATAAAATTTTGTTTCAAAGCCGGTCTCACTGCAACAGAAACACTAGTATATGTTGCAAAATGCTTATGGGAATGAGGCTGTGAACCGATCAAACGTTTTTAGGTGGTATTATGGATTTTGAGATGGAAGGGAGCTGGTAAATGATAAGAGAGGTGGCCATTCATAATTGATTTGAACTGATGTAAACATTGCTGCTGTTGCTGATTTTGTCAAAAATGACTGTCTAATCGCATCAAGAATGGTAGCAGTATCTTTGAGCATCCCCAAGACTGTAGTTCTTTGCATTCTGAAAGAGGATTTGGGAAAGAGAAAGGTGTGTGTACATTTTGTTCCTCACTCCTTGACACCTGAGCAAAGGGAAGATTGAGTCATATTGCCAAGACATTATCGCGATGACCAATGCAGACAAAAATTTTTTTAACAAAACTATTACAGGAGATGAGACCTGGTGATTTGCCTGTGACCCCAAAACAAAGCGACAGAGTTCTGAATGGGTTGGTGAGACATCCTCTGGGCCAAAGAAACTGAAATTCAAAAGGTCCCACATCAAGACCATGCTGATAATGTTTTTTGACTCTCAAGGTGTAGTGCACAAAGAATTCGTACCGGAGGGAATGACAGTAAATGCAGAATTTTGTAAAGGAGTAATGAATTGCCTCCTGAAGCACATTCAGCAGGTCGTCCAGCTGCGTTCTGCTCTCGAGATTTTTTTCTTGTTGCACGATAATGCACCCGCCCACAAAGCTGCAAGTGTTCACCAATTTGTGACCCCAAAAAAAGGTTACAGCCCTTTATCAACCCCCATACTCTCCAGAGTTATCTCCCCCAGACTTTTTTCTGTTCCCCAAGTTGAAAATGAAGTTGAAAGGACTCCACTTGGCGGATGTCACTGAGACCCAAGAAGATGTAACTGATGAATTAAAGAAGGTCCAAAAGAGGAATTTTCAGCAGCTTTTCAGAAACTGTACAACTGCACAAAACCCTGTCTATATGCCAGTGGAGCTTATTTTGAATAAAAAAGTTATGTGCCTTCCTTATGTGTCTAAAATTTTTAAAAAAACTCGGTCCTGATACTTTTGGACTGGACTGTGTATATGCATGGTTAAAAGAAAATGTTGATGTAACAGTTGCAGTACCTGAAACTGTACATTCAACTGAAACTTCAGGAATACACACATGTTTGAAGGTGTTACTCACAGTTATTCCTCTTCATTTATAAGTGTTTGTCTACAGGGTACTTAGAGGATTGCCCTCATATTGGGACTTTCACATACCGGTTAAAGGGATTTGACTCTCCACCAACTGATCATTATGCTCGGCCTTATTACATTGCTTCTACTCAAGAATACAGTCGTCACAAGAAATACTGCATGGGTTCTATACCTCGCCATAAGGTGAGTTCAGAGTACCTGAAGCCCATAGTTACAATAACTTGCAGACCAAACCAAAAGGACAGCAGTCATATGTTTATATAGAATAGGCCTGTCAAACACACAGCACTTTATAAATTTCATTGTTGTTCTTAAACCGTGCAATCCTATTTATTATACATTCATATACCAACGAAATTGCACTTATATTTACTTAATTAAAACAATACATTAAAATGATCGTATTGTTTTAAAATTCTTAAAATTCTCGTACATGTTTCGGCCAAACTTTGACCATCCTCAGGGA
>Ga0209755_10008436_pt1 | contig 11030 bp, 7 predicted proteins | sample TergutCo191P1_FD_187301 | JGI IMG/M metagenome (GOLD analysis project Ga0209755, IMG submission 187301) | Cornitermes sp. P1 segment gut microbial communities from Petit-Saut dam, French Guiana - Co191P1 (SPAdes) (version 2) | ecosystem: Host-associated > Arthropoda: Insects > Digestive system >... | reverse complement strand
GGTACCCCTGTATCTGCTCCTCCAATTTTACGCTTGCTGCTTCTTCTGACCGCTCTTTATTTCTCTTGCGGCCAGGCTTCGAATACATACATTTGCAACAAATGCATGTATCCCCTTCCTTCGCTTCCCCGGTCTCCCGGTTCAGCTTCTCTCCCCTTCCCTTATGCCCTCAGCTTCTTCACCTCAGGCTCGTTGCCAAATATCTTCCACCCCCTTCAGGGCGGCGCTTCCGCTTGATCACTAAAATTTAAAGCGCTATTCAAAATTAAACAGCCGCTTACCCAGAATGACCGAGCGCGTTTTATGAGAGTACTCTCTTTAACAATATCTTGTCAAGTGTTTTCAGAAAAAAAATAATCTTTTTTTTTGCAAATCTTCATTACTTCTTTAAAATTGGATTCAACAAAAAAAACAACCAAAACACAAAATTCAACACATTATTCCTGCCAATAACACAGGATATTAAATTAAAACACGTTTAAGAGCGGCTGAACAACCGCGTCATAATGTTCAGAATTACTTTCTTCGATTACTTTGCATTGTAACACCGACCCAACATGAAGAGCTTCTCCTTCACATTTAACAAGAGCCTTAAGATAATTCTCAGTAATTCCGCTGAAATAAACAGCTTCATTATCTCCCCTTCCATTGTGCGGCTTTGCGGTTAAAACCTTCTTTCGTTCAATCAGAACATCAACATCACGGCCAAGACAGCTTTTTATATATTCAGCTTTACCGCGTTCTGCCAATGCCGTTAAAGTTTGCACGCGTTTTGTAACATCGCTTTCTTTAACCTTATTGGAAAATGAAAAAGCGGGAGTACCAGGTCTTCCTGAATAAGGAAAAACATGAATCCATGCAAATTGAAGTTTCTGACACAGAGAAAAAGTTTCATCAAATTCCATTTGCGTTTCTCCGGGAAAACCCGTGATAATATCGCAGGCCAGGAAAGGATTATCCTTTGCGCTTCTCAGAAAAGAAACCGATCTTTCAATTGTATCTGCGTTATAGCTTCGCCCCATTTTTTCAAGAATTTTTGCGCTGCCTGATTGAACCGATAAATGAAAATGAGGGCGAATACGTTTATTGGAAAGCGTTTTGGCAAAATTATCATCTATGCGTTCAGGTTCAAGAGAGGATAAACGAATGGCAGCCTTTTCTGTCCCGTTTAAAAGATAATCCAAAAGCTCTGCCAATCCAAAATCCCCGATCTCCGATCCCCGATCCGAATACTGACAAATATTCACCCCGGTAAGAACTGTCTCTGCATGACTTTTTTCGAGCAGTCTCAGTCGGGATAATACTTCTTCCTTTTCAAGGCTGATACAAGGACCGCGGGCCAGACGGATTCTGCAATAGGTGCAAAACTTATCGCAGCCATCCTGAATTTTCAAAAAACTCCTTGTATGACCGTAAAACCGCTGCGGATTAAAATCGAAGCGTGAGTTGCGTTTAACGTTTTGCACATTCCGCGGGCAGAAAGCCGAAAGATGGGAACTGAGATCTGATAACCGGGAGTTAAGGGATGAAAGATTAGAGCTAATCAGATAGTGCGGCAAATCCAAAATAGATTCTTTATTAATCACAAACAGCCGCTTAATGTTCCTTAAGTTCAGGTTTAAAATCTCTTCCCTGTTTAACTGCGCGTAACAGCCTGTTACAATAACGCATGAGTCAGGGTAATCGCATAATGCTTTTCGTATAACGCGCCTTGCCTTCTGATCCGCTTTCGATGTAACCGTGCAGGTATTAATAATAACTATTGATGGAGACAGCCCGCTTCCTTCATCCTGTATGCCGCTCACATCCGGCCGCTCATTTTTATCCAGCAGCCGGAAACCGGCTTTCAGGAATGCGTCTGTTAAGGATTCGCTTTCAAGCTGATTGAGTTTACACCCCAGTGTCTGAACCAAAAATGAAAGCATATTGTTCATTGTAAATATGTGATTGAAGGTTAATTCGTTAACTGCGCCGCATGTCAGGTGCCGCTCATGGCCCGTCTGATTCGATCCAGCCCGCGCTGGGCGTCTGTAAGCTGTGAATTAAGGGAAAGAGCGCGTTCATACGCTTCTCTGGCGCTGATGAAATCCCCGGCGTTTTCACGGGTATACGCGAGCCTGACCCACCATGCGGCATTGCCTGGCATCCAGTGAACTGCGGTAGAGAGGGCTATATCCGCATGGCGGAATTTTCCCTGACGTATAAATATTTCGCCAATTAAATAATAAACAACATCAATCCGCTGCCCCTCAGGCGCAAGACTTACATACTCCTGAAGATACTGCAGCGCTTCATTATTTAAACCCTGATAATAATGTATCTCTCCGAGGATTTGGGTAATTCTGACATCAAAACGGTTTAACGATCTGCCCGTGCGCGCATACCGCAGCGCCTCTTCATAACGATTCAGACGAAGCAGACTCCAGCAGATCACAACATGAGATTCCAGATTAGTTGAATTTTCAGCTAATTCATCGCGGCAAATCTGCACCGCGCGATCATAATTACCTGCGCGGTATTCTGCCAAAGCATCGGGCGGACGGCTTTGCGCGTTAACAGTGAAGGTAAAAAATACCAGAATAAAGAGAAAAAAAAACAAACAACGTGTTTTCATTTAATCTATACTTCTCCCAACCATTGTACACCTGCCGTTAAAAATACAGCCGGTTTCCATGAAAATTTCAGGCGCTGTTACATTTCCGGATAATTTTCCGGTAACTGTTATTTCTACTTTCTCAACAGCGGTAACATCGCCTTTAACCTGTCCCCGGATAAGTACGCGCGAAGCCTGAATATTCGCGTTAACAACCGCTTTTTCATCAATTACCAGTATTCCTGTTGCGTTGATTTCTCCGGAAACCTTGCCTCTGATCAGAAAAGGTTTTTCAAAATGAAGAGTCCCGGTAAAATCAATATCAGGAGACAGTATAGTATCAAAATCGGCATCTTCTATTAAATCATTATATGTTTCAGTCATTAAAAGTTATTATATCAGCATTTATTTGTATTGAAAAGCAATATGTATGAGAATTATAAATTAATGTTGAAGAATTTAAAAAAACCGGGTATTCTATAACATGGAATTTTTCAGAAACATACATTGCTGAAAAACATCTTTATAAAACGGCATTTTTTCAGGGTTCGCCCGGAGAAATGCAAAATTTGTGATGGAAAATAAAGTTCCTGAACAAATTAACCAATGAAGGAGGAAATATGGACTTTGTATCGCAAATGAAAGCCAAGGCTGTATCCGCGGCAAGAAAGCTGGTTTTACCCGAGGGAACTGAACCCAGAACTGTCAAGGCAGCGAGAATTCTTGTTAATGAAAAACTTGCGGGAAGCGTAACTCTATTGGGGAAGTTAGCGGACATTCAGGAGGTCGCAAAAACAAATGGCGTAGATCTTAACGGGATTCAAATAATATCTCCGGCGGACGATTCAAATTTTAACAAATACACGCAAACCTATTATGAATTACGCAAGCACAAGGGAATGACGCAGGATCAGGCAAAGATCGATATGACCGATACCCTTCGCTGGGGCGCGATGATGGTACATCTGGGAGATGCTGACGCCATGGTTGCGGGAGCGGAAAATACAACAGGTAATGTACTGCGCGCAGGATTGACGATAATCGGAACTGTACAGGGATTAAAAACCGCTTCCTCATGTTTTATGCTGACTGACATGGATCCTCAATACGGGAAAGACGGTTCGTTAATTTTTTCTGACTGCGCTGTGGTTCCCAATCCAACACCTGAACAATTATCGGATATCGCAGAAAGCGCGGCTCTATCATGCCGTGAATTACTGAATACCGAACCTATTGTCGCCATGCTGTCATTTTCCACCAAAGGTTCCGCAAAACATGATGATGTCACAAAGGTGCAAAGCGCTGTGGAGATACTAAAAAGCAAAAAGGTGAATTTTATTTTTGACGGCGAGATGCAGGCGGACGCGGCGCTGGTTCCCGAAGTGCTGGAAAAAAAGGCGCCCGGCAGTCCTGTACGCGGAAAAGCAAATGTTATTGTTTTCCCGAATCTGGATTCGGGAAACATCGGCTACAAACTGGTTCAGCGTTTGGGTAAAGCGCAGGCGTATGGTCCGTTCCTGCAGGGGTTTGCGAAACCTATAAGCGATCTTTCAAGAGGCGCTTCTGTGGATGACATTGTTACAACATGCGCCATTACACTGTCGCGCGTTAAGTAACCGGTTATTAATTTAATTCAACATTGCGCATCCTGCAGATTAATTTACCGAACTGAAAAAAGTTACATTAAATATTGGTTGCTAAATTAATATAGAGTGATTATAATTTTAGTTATAATATAATCCATAAAGGAGGATATATGGCGACAGTAAAAAAAACTGTAACTAAAGCGACTAAAACCAAAGCAGCGGCAAAACCAAAAACCGCAGCAAAAAAACCAGCTGAAAAAAAGACCGCGGCAAAAACCGCAGTAAAGAAACCGGCAGCAAAAACCGCAGATAAAAAACCGGCTGTTAAAAAAACAGCAGCGGTAAAGAAACCTGCTGTAAAAAAAGCGGCGGAAAAAACCGCAGTAAAGAAACCGGCGGCGGCAAAAAAACCAGCAGCTAAAACCGCAGTAACAAAAACGCCTGATGTGAAAAAACCAATTGTTAAAACATCTGTCAGCAAGCCAGCCCCGGAGAAAAAACCGGCCGCGGCGGAAAAAAATCCCGCTACAGAAGCACCGGTTGAAACATCAGACCCAAATATAAAATACCGTAATTTATTTGACGCTTTTGCCCAGGGCAAACTTCCATTCGCGCATGGTTATATAGTTTCATCTTTTTTCAATCCCACATCGGCATATTCAATCTATGAGATTGTATCATACGCTGGTGTTAAAGAAATATTTATAACTGACACAGGTCTTCAGTTTATAACAGGCGGAAAAAAACTGTATGTATTGGTAGAGCCTGATATTTATTACAACAAACCGGTAGAACCAGTCAGCAGAATAGAGGGTGAACGTATTCCAAAACGGTTTAGCGAGCTTGAAACAATAATCGCGAAGAACCAATCGAGAATAATGGTAGCAAAAGAGCCAAATGAAACTTACGGTTCCTTTACAATTCTTAAACCTTCGGGTGTTAATTTCGCGGTAGTATTTTACCAATTGCCCAATATGTATGCTTCACTTGCCGCGTTTTTTGAAGACTCCTTAAACAGACAGCGGAAGATACCTCAATCCGACGCGCGAAAAGCTGCTAATTTAATCGCAACAACCATAGAAAGATCCATGGGCTTCAGAGGCGAGTTCGAGCAGGCATAAACAAAAAAAAAGGCGTTCTCTGATAAGTTAAGAATTTTACAACAAAGGCAAAAAAGGCGCACAAAGGAAATAACGAAGATTTTTCTTCAATATTTCCTTCGTGCGAACCTATGGTTCGATGCACCTTCGTGGTGAATACTTAATGAACAACTCCCTTTTTATTTCAATATGAACCTACGAAAAAACAGAGCGTAAACCTTTTAATCAACAGGACAGAATATTAAACTTGCTTCGCTTCCGCTTTTTCAATTTCAGCCTGAGCTACAGCCAATAACGCGATTGGAACTGAATACGGAGAACATGAAACATAATTTAAGCCAGCATCCATGCAGAAGCGGACATTTTCTGGATTGGCGCCGTGTTCGCCGCACAGACCGCAAATCAAATCGGGGCGCGTAAGCCGTCCACGTTCGGTTGCGATTATTATTAATTCTTTAACTCTTGGATCCAAAGTACTGAACGGGTTTCCGTTGATAAGATCATACAGGGTATAATCAGGCATAAAAGCGGTAAAATCATCCCTGGAGATGCCAAGCGTTGTTTGAGTCAGATCATTGGTTCCGTAACTGAAGAAACGTCCGTATCTTGCGATTTCTCCTGCGCCAAGAGCGGCCGCGGGCAGTTCAATCATGGTTCCGATTGTATAATCAATCTCTTTTGCCTTTAACTCTTTGCGGAGTGCTTCTTCAATGTCAACAATACCCAGATATGTGAAACCTTCTATTTTTTTGCCGTACGCGATAAGTTTTAATTCAGACATATTCATCACGATGGGAACCATAATTTCAGGCCGCACATCAATTTTTTCGGCGCGCAGTTTATAAGCGGCTTCAAAAATGGCTTTAACCTGCATTGCGTAAATCTCAGGGTATGAAACAGCTATACGGCAGCCGCGGTGTCCTAACATCGGATTAAGTTCGTGTAACGCATCTATCCGGGCCTTAATTTCCGTTTTGGACGTTTTTGTTTTTTTTACTTTCGCGGCATGTTCAGCGTATTCATTTAAACTATCGCCGGTTTGAGGCATGAATTCATGAAGAGGTGAATCCAAAAGACGGATGGTTACTTCCTTGCCCGCCATTTCTTTCATGATACCGTAGAAGTCATCCCTCTGCATAACCTGAAGTTTATCAAGGGCTTTCTGACGTTCTTTTTTATCATCAGACAGGAGCATATCGCGGAAGACATTGATTCGATCTTCCTTTAAAAACATGTGTTCTGTACGGCATAAACCTACGCCGTCTGCGCCGAAAGTAAGCGCAAGGTTAACATCGCCTGGAGTATCAGCGTTGCAGCGCACATGGAAATCTTTTATAAAAGTTTTAACAAGAGAAATAAATTCCAGCAATCCTGACTCTTTTGGATCAGGTTCGATTAACTGCGCTACTCCCAGATAAACAGTTGATTCACCGTAGAAGGGAACATCAATAGTGATATAATCGCCCTGGGAGAAATTAAATTCGCCCAGCGCAGCCTTTGTTCCCTTAATTTTAAGTACAGGAGAAACAAGGGAGACTTTTCCGTACTGGCGCGCTACAACAGAGGCATGTGCGGAATAACCGCCTTCTGCGGTTAGTACGCCTGTGCTCACTTCGATTGCTTTCACATCTTCGGCAAACGAAGATTCCAAAACAAGAATAAACCGATCATCTTCACCGCGCTGAGATGCAGATTTTTTCGCTTCCAAAAGCGCGTTTGTGCTGAAGTAAACCCGCCCTATTGCCGCTCCTGGCGCGCCTGCGATACCTCCCTTCCATGATTTAAAACCTTTTACGCTTGCAGGATTTATTACGGGGTGGAGAATTTCATTCAGCCTTAATGGATTTATGGATTTAACAACATGAGAATTATTAATAATTTTACGTTTCGCAAGATCAAGCAAAAGTTTTAAGTCCGCCTGGGTGGATTTCTGCTCAACAAGTCTCTGTTCAATCAGCCAGAGTTTTCCGTTCTCCACTGTAAAACGAATCTGACGGATTTCCCTGAATTTGTCCTCGAGAGTCCAGGCGATTTTTTCAAGCTGTTTCAGATGAGATGAGTCTATTTTATTTATCTCGTGTCCGGTAGAATCAATTTCATTGAATTTGCCTGTAGAGTATTTCCCCTGTAATTTCTTTTCGCCGGTTACTACATTGCGGCTGTAAAAAGACCCGGAACAGGAATCATTACCGTAGTTCCCGTATACCATGGGCTGTACCAATATAGCGGTATCATCGTCATTCTGTTCATCCATTTTCAGCATTCTGGAAATTTCACAAAGGGAAATAATCAATTGGTTTTCCGCGTTATTGAAAAAACCTTCAGGAAAATATTTCGCGTACTCATCCATATATTCAACAGCGGTCTTTCTCTTTGGCGGCGTTTTTTTATCATCCCCTCCGTGCAGTTCATTGGAAGGCCCTTTAATGCCAAGCATATTTTTTAAAAATTTTAACTGCCCAGTTATTTCATCCTTCTCTTTTGTTTTGCCTTCCAGTTCCTTTATCTGCTCTTCAATTGACAACATGCCGTTGATAAGGAATAAAACTTCATTGACGGCGAAATCCGCTCCTACCCACTTTGAAAAACCTTCTATTGTTGGTTTAGCCAAACCTAAATTATGCAAAGCAGGATAGTTTGTTATTGCCAGATTTGAAGAGACAACAATTTTTAAGAGCATTGGATTTTCAAAGTCGGCGAATTTTTTGCCGGTTATTTTACCGCATTTATCCAGAAGATCCAAAATATCTTTTTTTATTGATTTTGGATCAATAACAGGCGCGATTTCCGTATCAAGGATAAAACCAGGTAAAATGGGGAATGCCAGTTCCGCAAACTCATTGGCCTGCCTTCCGCGGATACCTAAAAGTTCCGCTTTTACATTTGACGGTATAATATCCTTTTGACTGAAAAAATGAATTCTTGAGTCCATAAGTTCTCCCTAAAACAGTTTTAACACGGAAGATACAGGTCCATGTAAAAATGCTTCAAACATATTGCTTGCTCCATGTGCGAGGTAGCGCTGTAATTTTGCAACATCCTTAATTTCAGTACCTGCTACGGCAAATTCTATGGCACTGCCGTGTTTTACTTTACCCCATTTAAATAATGAATTAATGTCCAAAATACGCTCGCCTTCATAATAAATAAAAACCTGCAGGTAAGGATGTTTGGCATTGTAACTTGCTATTATCCGTTTCCACGCTTCCACATTTCCGTTATGAAAAAGTTCGTTACGCACAACTACCGCGTACCGCGGCGTCATTTTAGCGGGTCCGCCTGAAGACGGAGATGCAAGCGCTGCCGCCTGCGGTACAACAGGCGCGGCGCTTTTGGTTTGATTTTTAGCTTTTGCCGGTATGGATTTTACCGTTTTATTTTCGATTACTTTCCCGGGTTTGGCGGTTTTATTAACGGTGAACTGTCCATTTAACAGAGCCGGCGGTACAGTAACTTTCGCGCCTTCAAATAATTTTAAGGCAAGAGACGCGGCCTTTTGGCAATTATCACCGGTTTCCTTTCCCTGAAGACCGGCATAAACTACCAGTAATTCGCGTTTACGCAGACTGCCAAAACAGGAAAGCTCTTGCGCTATTTTTGGGTTCGCTATCAATAAGCCAAGTTCCGGATGATGATAAGCCGCTACAAGATCTACTCCGCTCCACTTTTCAAATTCATCCGCGAGTACGGAAAGATCATCGACAGCGGCGCAAAGATTAGCTGAAGCTGTTTTATATCCAAGTTTATCAACAAGCAGCATCCTTAAAAGATAGCCGGCTTTTGCGCCTGTCATTTCTTCATCATCAGAATTCCGGATGATGCTGCCAAGATTATCCGTAATTGCCGCTATTTCCATTGTTTTTTTTATTTGTCTGACAGCGCTGTTAAAACCGCTGCGGGTAGAAAGCGCATCAAGAATTATATTATCAGCCATAAAAATTCCTTATGTAATTTTAGATTTTAATGTAAAAAAACACCCCCGAATGAACGCGCGTTTAAACTACGTTATTCGGGGGAATTAAATTCAACTCTGCATCGGTGTATTAAGCCTTTTAAATTTCAGTAAGCTGTGAACCGCCGCGAGCCGCCGGTTTTTTGGCTTTTGCCTTTGTGTCTACAACGCCTGGTTTTTTCTTTGGAGCGGCGGCCTTGGGCGCTGCGGCGCTCTGCGCGGGCGCTGCTATTGTTTTAACTTCCGGCACTGTCTGCGCGGTCTGCGGTGCAGGCGCAGGTTTGCTCTCTTCTCCGCCGCCGAATGACCGGTTGATATCATCGCGGACTGTCGACCTTCTGCGGCTGAATGACGCGAAAGAGGCATCGTGGAAACCTTTGGATACGCCGGACAGGAATTCATTAAGCACATTCCCCATTGCATCCAGAGTAACTTTTTTCCGCTTGATTGATGTAATATCAACATCCAGAAGGAGACCAGGCTGCAGGTGGTACGGATTGATCATGTAGTCAAACCGGAAGTATTCCTTTTCAAGCAATGTAAGCCTTTCTTCCATTACGCGCCTTTCAATCGGATACTGGAAGTCGTACATCATTTTAAGCCTGTTCCTCATTCTGATAATACGCGTGCGTACCCTGTCTTTTTCAAAAACATACGTGCGATTGGATTTTTCAACTTCGGTCTCCGCCGGTTTAACAAAGGAAATCTCGTCCCATACTTTCGCGATATCTTCGTACAGCGGTTCCCCTGATTTTTCCTTGATAAGTTTCCTGACCTTGTTTTTATTCTTTTTTGCAAGATCTTCAAAATCATTAACCTTAAAGGGTTTCTTCCAGTTATCCTGATAGATGACTTCCAGAATATCCCAAAGATGCATAATTTCAGTTTCAAAACTTTTAAGCTGCACATCGTAAGCCTTGCGATCCTCGATAAGCTGGGCATTGTCAAAATAGCGCATTTTAATCTGATAACGCTCATCAGGCAGATTGGAAAGATCCGTATCTTCATATTCGCGTATAATAACTTCACGGCCGTTTTTAAGGTTTTCGATATACTGGTAACCCATTTTGGATGTGTCAAGAATCGCGGTAATTGAGTTAATCGCCGTATTGAAACCGCGGCTGCGGATATTTTCCATGTCGACAATCTTCTTGATATGTTCACGGACATTGAGAGCGTCAAAAGTTTCAGGATCAATTTCCGCGCGAAGATCCGCAATTCTTTCCATAAGCGCCTTGGCAATGTAAGAATAGCGTTTTGATTTTGGATCATCACCCTTGTCGTCCGTGAATCCTTCCACATTGTTGATCTTGGCAAAAATAATTTCACTGTCAGAAAGTTCTTCCTGATTTTGATTGATTCTGTCATCTTTGAGATTCTCAATAATTTTATCAATATTGTCGATTATGTGTTTGGAAATCAGATCTTTAATCAGATACTCTACCGTAACCTGATAATGGAAAATGGGACTTATAAGCTCTGAGTCCAGTATGTTAACGGATAGTTTTACATCGGTGACTGTCTTTGGTTTGGTCTGGTTATCTTTAAAGGCGCATTTAACAATTGAATACGCGTTCTCGCCGCGGACAAAGGCGCCTGTGTCTGTCTTCTGGCGGAGTATACTGTTGGTGTGGGTTTCAAGTTCGTTAACGCCGCGCTGAATATGCCCCTGTAAATGACCGTACATGTTCACTACGGATTTTTCCACTTCGCCTGTGTTGAACTTGTCCGCGCCGCCTACAGCGTCAATCAGGTCGGCTATTTCTCTTGATGTATACCTTGTCAGTACCCTTGTCTCT
>Ga0209755_10008435_pt1 | contig 11030 bp, 3 predicted proteins | sample TergutCo191P1_FD_187301 | JGI IMG/M metagenome (GOLD analysis project Ga0209755, IMG submission 187301) | Cornitermes sp. P1 segment gut microbial communities from Petit-Saut dam, French Guiana - Co191P1 (SPAdes) (version 2) | ecosystem: Host-associated > Arthropoda: Insects > Digestive system >... | reverse complement strand
CCCAAGCTTGAGTTTTTAGCGAACAACGGCGGCAAAACGCCCAACGGAAAGGTTGGATTTCATACGCCATTGGCATGGTGCCACCCACGTCCATATTTGTGTTTTTTTCTCATTTTTGGAATACTGCAGTCCGTTGATCGGGGTCTGGATTCTCAATTTTGCATGTTCGGGATGGCCCGCATAACCATGCGGAAGGCGGGCCGCCTGCAAGGAAGGAGCTTTTGGCAATGAAGAAAGCAAGACTTTTCGGCGTTATCGCGATTTTGACGGTAACCGGCTTTTCGTTCACGGGATGTCGTACGGACACGCCCGAACCCACCGTAATCGGTGTTACTGTGGACGGCCCTTCAAGCGTAACCATCGCAAGGGGCGGAACCCATGCGTTTACAGCGACGGTTGCGGGAACAAACGACCCGCCGCAGACCGTTATCTGGGCAATCGTGCAGACAAACAGACACGCCCAGACTACGATCAACGCAAACACTGGTGCTCTTTCGGTGGCGGCCTCCGAAACCCTCACCACGCTTACCGTGCGGGCTACCTCCACGTTTAACACCAGGGTAAGCGGAACGGTTACCGTTACCATTCCCGCTCCGCAGGCAACAGTAACCGGTGTTACGGTAGATGGCCCTTCAAGCGTAACAGTTGCAAGAGGCGGAACCCATGCGTTTACCGCAACGGTTGCCGGAACAAACGACCCGCCGCAGACCGTTACCTGGGCAATCGTGCAGACAAACAGACACGCCCAGACTACGATCAACGCAAACACCGGCGTTCTTTCGGTGGCGGCCTCCGAAACCCTAGCCACTCTTACGATACGGGCAACTTCGACGCTTGATCCCACAAGGAGTGGGACGATCGCCGTTATCGTTATCGCCCCTTACGCAACAGTAACCGGGGTTACGGTAGACCCGGAAACCGTTGCCGTGGCAAGGGGCGGAACGCATGCGTTTACCGCGACGGTTGCGGGAACAAACAACCCGCCGCAGACCGTTACTTGGGCAATCGTACAGACAAACACGCATGCTCAAACCACGATTAACGCTACTTCCGGAGTTCTTTCGGTGGCAGCCGACGAAACCCTCACTTGGCTTACCGTACGGGCTACCTCCACGTTTAACACCGCCGTAAGCGGAACGGCTATCGTCGCCATTCCGGTTCCTCCTCCTATAACCGTAACCGGTGTAACGGTAGACCCGGAAACCGTTGCCGTGGCAAGGGGCGGAACGCATACGTTTACCGCGACGGTTGCGGGAACAAACAACCCGCCGCAGACCGTTACTTGGGCAATCGTGCAGGCAAACAGACACGCCCAGACTACGATCAATGAAAACACGGGCGTTCTTTCGGTGGCGGCCTCCGAAACCCTCGCTTGGCTTATCGTGCGGGCTACCTCCACGTTTAACACCGCCATAAGCGGGACGGCTATTGTTACCGTAACCGACCCCGTTCTGCAGCCCATCGCAAACGCCGAAATCACCGTTGCCGCACCGGTTGCGGGCGCGATACCTGACACAGTGGCAGTCAGCACGGGTGACTTCAGCGTCGGTGCGGTGTCGTGGAGTCCGGTCCATAGCCTATTCCAGGGTGGCACGGTGTATAGCGCAACGGTTACGCTTACTGCCGACACGGGTTTCACCTTTACCGGTGGACTTACCGGAACCGTGACCGTCAACGGAACCCCCGTAATACCGTCAATCGCTGGCGACGGCGGGACGGCGACGCTGGCCCACACGTTTGGGCCGACGGATGAAACCGACCACGAAAAGGGCAGCGAGGCCAATCCGTTCTGGCTCGACGAAAACGTCTGGGCCAGCGGTGAAATTACAACCCCAAGCGGGGATTTTTGGTTCTCGTTTGACGTTGTAGCCGGAACCACCTACCGCCTCTGGTGGAACGACAGCCATCATGGTGACGGAACAAAAACAATGGATACCCGGGTTTTCATTTTTAACCCAAATGGAACCCATGCAGCGAACTCTGCCGGGGAAGATTCCCGCTGGAATACCCCGTTTGTTATAACGCCGGCACAAAGCGGCACTGTAAGGGTAAGGTTTACCGGATGGATCTCCGGCAACATCGGCACTTTCGGGATTGTGTACAGCTCCGGCACTGTGAGGCCGCCACCGGCCGCACCACCTCCCCAGACCAAAAGCTTCACCCTTGGCTTTACGGCCCTTACGGACAGGGCAGACGGAATCCTCGACATCGGAGACCTCAGCCTCCTTGGACTTTCAAGAGAGCCGGCGGCAATCACCCTTAAAAACCCAGGCGGGCACACCTTCGGCAATATCAGGTGGCTTTTTGACGGGCAGGACATCGGCGACGGCACGAAAACGCTTACTCTGGGCGCTCGCGTCAACGGCCAAATGTTAAAAATAGGCGAACATTTCCTTACGGTGGTGGTCGAAATAGACGGCAGGGCGTACGGTAGCCGCATCGCCTTTAGGGTAACGCCTTAAAACAAGGAGGGACGAAAATGAAAACCATACAGTCGCTGAAGGACAACGCGCGAAGACCGGCACTGAAAATCCCAGGCGCAAGCCTGCTGTTTGCCGCCTGCCTTTTGCCTGTTTTGGCCGGATGCCAAAACCCGCTCCAGCGGCAGGACGCAACCGGAGCTTGTGCGGATATAGGCACCCTTTCGCTGACAGTCAGCGGACGAAGCGCGGCACGGACGATAATGCCGCCGGAAACCTCGTTCGACGATTTCGTAAGGTTCGAGCTTGTCTTCGCACCCTACGGCGGCGGCGGGCCCAAGCACGTGGACTGGTGCGCCAGCTCCGACCTGACGGGTGGAACGGGTACTCTGGAACTTGGCGAGGGAGCCTGGGATCTGGTGGTAACCGCGTTTATCTTGGAGAACGGCGGGGAGGTCGTCGCCGCAAGAAGCGGCCCCGACCGCATAGCGGTGCCTGGAGGGGGGCATGTCGAGAGGAGCGTCGTTCTTTTGCCTGTCGGCGGAACGGGCGCGTTCAGTTGGAGCATCGAACTGCTTGGCAGCGGGATCGTGGCCGTCCAAATGGAAATCCTGCTGTATCCCGAAATGGACACGTACCGCGGCCCCTATTGCCTTATGGTCGGCGAGTCGCCAATCAGTTTGGAGGGCTCTGCCGGCCTGGACGCGGGGCAGTACTTCGTGGTTTTCACGCTGTCCAACGGCGAAAGAAACGTGCTGGCGACGGAAATCCTGCGCGTATACGCATACAGGACAAGCCATTTCCGGGACTCCTTTTCCGACTACATTTTCGCAGTTTCGTTACTGTACACAATCCTGGGCGCGTGGAACGGCGGCGAGTGGGACTTTGACGGCGCGGGAATCGAGGCCGGGCACTTTGCCCTTTTGGAGATCGAGGGAGTCGATGACGGCGACGGCGGCTTTGTTGCCGGTATCCTCGATTGGCTTAACGCGCTTGCCTATAACGGCGGGAATCCTATTGTCCCGGATTACGCCGTTTCGAACGTCTTGGAGATGTTAAAAGCTCTGGTGGACGCGGCACTGCTGGGCATGGCCGGCGAGGACGAATATTTTCTTTACGTAGGCAATTACAAGAACCGGGCCGCCGCGGAGGAGGCTATCAGAGAGCAGGCAAGAAACGGAACCGAGGTAACGATTACATGGACTGGCGACGACAGAGCAGTTGTGGGCGCAGGCGCTTATGAGGTGGAAATCGTTTTCAGCGACTCCTTCCTCATGCCGGCTCCGATAACCTGGACGGCAACCCCTTACGGCAGCCCAACCACGACAGCCATAAACTTTGCCTTTACTGCCAACCCGGGAACGCTGGCGGCAGCGGACTTTACGATTGCCGCAGGAACAGGCTCGGCAACAAGAGGCATTCTGTCCAACACCAGAACAATGCGGATATTGGAAATTTCCGACGTAGAAGCCGGAAGCGTATCGGTTTCCATTAACAGAGCCGGTATTGCGCAAGGCCCGCAGACGGTGACGCTTGTTGCCCCAACAGAGCCCGTTCTGCAATCGATTGCAAACGCCGTAATTACCGTTACCGCTCCTGTCACGGGCGCGATTCCAAATACCACGGCTAGCGGCGAGGGCAACTTTGCAGTCGGAGCGGTGTCGTGGAGCCCGTCCCATAGCGCGTTCCAGGGCGATACGGAATACACGGCAACGGTTGTGCTTACCGCTGATACGGGCTCCACTTTTACCGGCGGACTTACCGGAACGGTAGCCATAAACGGGCAAACCGCAACGATAACCAACAACACTGGCGCAAAGGTTACGCTGTCGCGTGCTTTTCCAGCGACCGCCCTGACACCCATCGCAAATGCCGTAATTACCGTTACCGCTCCTGTCACGGGCGCGATTCCAAATACCACGGCAAGCGGCTACGGCAATTTTTCCATAGGAGCGGTGTCGTGGAACCCGTCTCATAGCGCGTTCCAGGGCGATACGGAATACACGGCGACGGTTGTGCTTACCGCCAACGACGGTTTCACTTTTGCCGGCGGCCTTACGGAAACCGTGACCGTCAACGGAAACCCCGTTACGCCCGCAATCGCTGGCGACGGTCTTACGGCGACGCTGTCGCATACCTTTGCGCCGACCGATCCCGTAACCAACCCCGTGAGTGGCTTCACCATCGGTTTTGACCACTTCGTAAACCCTGAATTGGATATCGACATTCCGGCATCCTTTAGTCTTTTAACACTGTTGACAACGCCGGCGGCAATCGAGCTTACGTCCCCCGAAAATTACGACGAGGGCAGCATAAGGTGGATTCTTAACAATGTTGACATCACCGACACTGCCGCCGTCGGCGGAAGTAACAGGGAAACGCTTACCCTGGAAGCCCCCGTCCCTGCGGGCTTTCCGCTGAGGATAGGCCAAAACACCCTGACAATAACGGTGAGAGTGGGCGGTACGCTGTACAGCCGTACCGTCGCCTTTAGCGTTACCGCCGCTGCAAGGCCGTCTGATTCACAGCCGAGCGGCTTCGCCGCCGGTTTTGACTATCTCGTAAACCAGGAATCGGATACCGATATCGCCGGCAGGAGGAACTAAAGATGAAACATATACGGGCACAAATGCGCCAAGGGCGCAAGGCGGGAATTTTCGCGTTATTGGCAGCAGCGTGTCTGCTTCTGGTTTTGCCCGCCTGCCAAAATCCGGCGCAGAGGCATGGCAACAGAACGGGAACCGTTTCGCTCACCTTTAGCCAAGGCCTGGAACGGACAATCATGCCGCCGACCGGGGTTGCCCAGTTCGACAGGTTCGAGCTTGTCTTCACCCGCGACGTCTCCGAAGTGCGGCGCGTATGGACCTACAATCAGCTTATCGCCGGCACAGTCGAGCTTGCCGCCGGGGAATGGTTCTTGACGGTGACCGCGTCTCGGGCTTTCGTCGTAGAGGATTCCGCAGAGCCGGACGGAAATGGGGACGGGCTTGAGGGATTTCGCAGAGCCGCGGAAAGCGAGGCAATACCCGTATATGTGGCGTTGGGCGAAAACACCGCCGTCCCCGTCGAGCTTAACCCTATTGCCGGCGACGGCTACAAGGGAACGTTCCGCTGGAACATAAGCTTTGAGTACGAAACCCGCATCAAAAGCGCCAAGCTGGTGATATGGGAGTATGCGGATCGCGAATATGCCGTGGAAACATTTGACCTGTTGAATTATGATACCGGCAATTACATTGTCCTGCCCACGGGCGAGTACTGGGTGGCCGTTAAGCTCGGCAGCGACAGCCCAAGGGTAGGCGGCGGGCTTGGCAAAGCCCTGCGCGTCTATTACAACATGTGCAGCGTAATGGAGGATTTGGAATTCGGAAACGCCGATCTCTCCGTTTCGCCGCTGGATCTTATTCTTCTTGCGTGGAACGGGAACGAATGGGATTTCTCTGGTATCGAGGCGTGGGAGTTTGGGGCACTCGAAGCTTTGAGCTTTGCCATTGTGGGCGTGGCCGGCGTGGACGACGGCAATTTTGACCACCTTGAAGCTGCGTTTAACAATGTTGCCAATTGGAGCGAACCATTTGTGGCTCCCGATGACGCGGCGCTGTTAATGCAACTGGTCGATGCGGCGCTGATAAACATAGGTGCCTGCAAAGGTTTTCGCGGCGATGCTTTATTGTATCAGCCTGCCGTATGGACGGCCATTGAAGCGATGGTCGAGAACGAGACCCCAATAGACTATCAATGGACGAACGACGATCACACGCTAACCGTAAACGTAGGCGGTGAAGACGGCACCGCTTACGTAGTGGTAATTGATTTTGGCAGAACAATTCCCTTCTTGCCTCCGTTGACGGGAACGGTGTGCGTAACCGGAACACTTCAGGCCGGCCAGACACTGACGGCAGACACCACGGGGCTCGGCGGCAGTGGGATTATATTTTATCAGTGGATGCGGGAAAATACCGTCGTTGGTACTGATAGCACTTATACCGTGCAGGCCGCCGATGTGGGTTCGCTCTTCACGTTGAGAGTTTCCCGGGCTGGCAACTCGGGCTACATTACCAGTCTCCCTATACTTACCGGAACGGTGGGCATAACCGGGATGGCCCATGTTGGCCAGACGCTTACGGCGAACATAGCCGAGCTTGGCGGAACCGGGGACATTGTTTTTCAATGGAGACGGGGAACAACCAATGTGGGTACAAATAGTAGCACATATGTCGTACAGACTGCGGATACAGGTTTTGCCATTACCGTGACGGTAACCCGCACAGATAATTCCGGCAGTGCTGTCAGTACGCCGACGGCTATCGTTATTCATCCGCCCCTAACCGGAACCGTAAGTATAACCGGGACAGCCCATGTTGGCCAAACGCTTACGGCGAACACGGGTAGCCTTGGTGGCACAGGAACCGTTTCCTTCCAGTGGAGACGTGGAACGATCAACCTTGGTAACAATAGTACCTATGTTTTGCAACCAGCCGATGTTGGGTCAAGCATTACCGTAACGGTAACCCGCACCGGCAATTCCGGCAGCGTTACCAGTGCGCCGACCGCTGCCGTTATACTGCCTCCTTTGACCGGAACGGTAAGCATAACCGGAAACGCCCATGTCGGCCAGACGCTTACGGCTAATATAGGCAGCCTTGGCGGTACAGGAACCGTTTCCTTCCAGTGGAGGCGTGGAACAACCAACATCGGTAACGATAATACCTATGTTTTGCAAGCTGCCGATGTAGGCTCGACCATTACCGTAACGGTAACCCGCACCGGCAATTCCGGCAGCGTTACCAGTGCGCCGACCGCTGCCGTTATACTGCCTCCTTTGACTGGAACGGTAAGCATAACCGGAAACGCCCATGTCGGCCAGACGCTTACGGCTAATATAGGCAGCCTTGGCGGTACAGGAACCGTTTCCTTCCAGTGGAGGCGTGGAACGATCAACCTTGGTAACAATAGTACCTATGTTTTGCAACCAGCCGATGTTGGGTCAAGCATTACCGTAACGGTAACCCGCACCGGCAATTCCGGCAGCGTTACCAGTACGCCGACCGCTGCCGTTATTCTTCCTCCTCTGACGGGGACGGTGGGAATAACCGGAACCCTACAGGCGGGACAGACGCTCACGGCAGTTACCACTGGCCTTGGCGGTAGCGGGGCGATTTCCCACCAGTGGATGCGGGGAACCACAGTCGTCGGAACGGCTGCCACCTATACCGTGCAGACCGCCGACATCGGCTCTACGAACTTTACCTTGAGGGTAGCTCGTGCCAACAATTCAGGTAATGTTACCAGCCTCCCAATGCTTGCCGGAACGGTAAATATAATCGGAACCGCCCATGTGGGGCAGACGCTTACGGCTAATATAGGCAACCTTGGCGGAAGTGGTACTGCGGCCTTCCAGTGGAGGCGTGGAACCATCAACATAGGCATAAACAGTACATATACCGTGCAGGCCGCTGATGTAGGCTCGACCATTACCGTAACGGTAACCCGTGCCAATAATTCTGGCAGTGTTACGAGTGTGCCGACTGCCGTCGCTACTTGGCCGCCGCCCGGAAGCGTTAGCGTAACCCCAAGCTCCGCAACCCTTGTTCAGGGAGTTGGCGGAACGCGGCAGTTTAGCGCTGCGGTGGGGCCGGCAGGGGCACCCCAAGCGGTTACGTGGACCGTTTCCCCCCAGCCGGCGGGCGTTACAATAAGCTCTGCCGGCCTGCTTACGGTAGGGACGGGCGTATCCGTACCCACGCTGACCGTCAGGGCTACGGCGACCGGCCATCCTGCGGTATCCGGCACTGCTACCGTTACCCTTACCCCCCCGCCTAATTGGATCGTGTCCGCAGGCAGTTATCATGCCGTGGCAATAAGAGAAGACGGAAGGCTCTGGGCCTGGGGAAGTAACTCTAGTATTGGTATGGATTACGGCAGGACAGGTCTTGGGATGCTTGCAGGAGCCGTATTCATTCCTTTTCCAGTGGGAACCGCAGCAAATTGGGCCTATGTGTCTGCTGGGGGTAGACATACAGTAGCCATCAGAAGTGACGGCTCGCTATGGGCTTGGGGAAACAATAGGTCTGGTCAGCTTGGTGATGGCACAACGGATCATCCATGGCCTGGGGTTAGCAACGATCGGGGCATCCCCGTTCGAATAGGAACCGCAACAAACTGGAGGTCCGTGTCCGCAGGTGGAGATCATACCGTGGCCATAACGACAACCGGCGAACTCTGGGCCTGGGGAAATAACCGGTCGGGACAGCTTGGCATTGGTACGACGATCTATCGCAATATTCCCACCCGAATAGGAACCGAGACAAATTGGGCTTCCGTATCCGCTAGCGGCAATCACACAATTGCCATAAGGACAGACGGCACATTATGGGCCTGGGGGGATAACAGTTTTGGTCAGCTTGGCGACGGCACGATTGGCTGGTTCAACAGTAGTACTCCCACACAAATAGGAAACGCGACAAATTGGGCCTATGTTTCCACAGGGGAGAACCATACGGCAGCAATCAGAGGGGACGGCTCGCTGTGGGCCTGGGGAAATAACCAGTGGGGCCAGCTTGGTGACGGCACGACGACCGACCGCAACAGCCCCGTTCAGATAGGAGAGGCGACAAACTGGGTGTCCGTGTCCGCAGGTTTTAATCATACCGTGGCCATAAGAGGAAGCGGTGAGCTGTGGGTATGGGGAGGCGGCATTTATGGGCAGCTTGGCGATGGTACGCTAACCAACCGCACTGCACCTGTCCAGATAGAAAGGGATGTAACAGACTGGGTTTCCGTCTCCGCAGGTAATCGATACACGATAGCAGTCAGAGCCAACCGCACGCTTTGGGCCTGGGGAAGTAATTTGGGTGGCAGAGCCGGTCATGGTGTAATATCTGAAGATGTCCTTCGTCCCATCCAGGTAAGGGAGGCAGCCGTGACTGTGCCTCCCCCAGCCGTAAGCCGTTTTGCAGCGGCATCCGCTGGCAATGGGTATACCTTGGTTGTCGGAGAAAACGGCACACTTTGGGCGTGGGGAAATAGCAATAATGGCAGAACCGGCCTTGGGATGTCAGAGGGAGCTCCTTCGGCCCCCCTCCAAGTAGGGACGGCAACAAACTGGTCATACGTGTCCGCTGGTAATAGGCACACGGCAGCAATCAGAAGGGACGGCTCGCTTTGGGCTTGGGGATACAATGGGGATGGTCGGCTTGGCGATGGCACGGAAACTGCTACGTGGATGGGGGCCTACAACGATCGGGGCAGCCCCGTTCGAATAGGGACCGCAACAAACTGGAGATCCGTATCCGCAGGCGGTTCCCACACCATGGCAATTAGGACAGATGGTACGCTCTGGGCTTGGGGAGGCAACAATAGAGGAAAACTAGGCGACGGCACGGAAACCAACCGCAACATTCCCACCCGAATAGGAAACGCTACAAACTGGGCTACCGTATCAGCAGGGTATAGCCATACGGTAGCCCTCAGAACCGACGGTACGTTGTGGGCCTGGGGAGATGGTTTCTGGGGGCAGCTTGGCGACGGCACGAATAGCTGGTCCAACAATACTCCCACACAAATAGGAAACGCGACAAATTGGGTCTATGTGTCCGCAGGTTCTAGACACACGGTAGCCATCAGAAGGGACGGAACGCTCTGGGCTTGGGGGCACAACTCTTTTGGCCAGCTCGGAGACGGCACGACAGCCGACCGCAACACTCCAGTTCAAGTAGGGGAGTTTACAAATTGGGTATCCGTGTCAGCAGGGACTAACCATACAATGGCCATCAGAGAAGGCGGCACACTCTGGGCTTGGGGACAAAATGGGAGTGGCGAGCTTGGCGACGGCACGGGAATCAATCGGAGCAGCCCGGGTCAGATAGGGAACGAATCAAACTGGGCTTCTGTGTTTGCGAGCAGTGGTGATCCAATTTTCTCTTGGGGAAATGGTCACACATTAGCCATCAGAACGGACGGCACGTTGTGGGTTTGGGGAAGCAACGATAGTGGCCAGCTTGGAGACGGTACTATGACCAACCGCCTCTACCCCTTCCGGATTACAATACCGTAGGGCAAAATGCAGGGCAAACATGCCAACCGCCTTCCTCCACAGTGGGGAAGGTGGTTGGGTGGTTGCACAAAAAAACAAGTCCTTGTGGCGCGGATTTCGCGCCACAGGGACGGCAGGGCCTATTTTGTGATAGCCAAGACTTGATCTGACACTCGAGGAAATTCACGCGCCCCGTCCGTCAGGTTCGTCGTGGCCAAAAAGCCTCTCCTTGGCCAGCGGGATCGAATCCACGAACGTCCGCATCGGCGTCTTGCCGTAGCAGTATTTGCCCGAATGCGTTCTCTCGTTGTTATACTGCCCCAGCCATTCGTCCAAGTCAAGCTGTATCTGCTCTACGCTGCTGTACACCTTGCGACGGAACGCCACCGAGTAGAACTCGTCCTTGCATGTCTTGTTGAACCGCTCGCATATCCCGTTTGTTTGAGGAGACTTCGCCTTTGTCCTTGAGTGCTCGATGTTCTCAAGGTCAAGATACAGCGCGTATTCGTGATGCTCCCTGTTTCCGCAGTATTCGCTGCCCCGGTCGGTCAGTATCCGCAGAAGCGGTATCCGGT
>Ga0209755_10008434_pt1 | contig 11031 bp, 5 predicted proteins | sample TergutCo191P1_FD_187301 | JGI IMG/M metagenome (GOLD analysis project Ga0209755, IMG submission 187301) | Cornitermes sp. P1 segment gut microbial communities from Petit-Saut dam, French Guiana - Co191P1 (SPAdes) (version 2) | ecosystem: Host-associated > Arthropoda: Insects > Digestive system >... | reverse complement strand
CACCCCCCACCAAAAAAGAGGCAGTAAAATACAGATCCAAAATACATCCGTGCCACGACTCCACCTAACCACGCAGTACAGAGGGGCCACTGCCAGAAACCCCAACGCAGCCCAATGGAGCCCTATTATATATAAAAATTGCTTAACGATAAAACAAAAGTTTGATACAAATATCACAGAAAACATTAACGAACAATGAATGACTATACAGAACTGGCTAAAGTTTTTCAGTATTGTGAACATTATAGCATGCTAGCTCTAAGTATAATAATTAAGTATAATTAGTAAGTTACCAATTATAACACACTTTTACCATAGAATGTGTACATAAACAAAACTAGAGAAAATTCACTTCTAACAACTCGGGGTCATGGTACCCACTATTGAAACGAGATCTCGTCCCCCCCTCCACACAAATGTCCCACACATCTTGTATAACTAATCTGTAAGTTAAAAATCTCAACCTGAAGATGGTCCACATATAGGGCCGAAACATGTAGTTGCATTCTTACTGTACTAATAGGTAAAATATAGTTGAGTTTGACTGTACATGTAATACACAAAATTCGTTGTTGTTAAGTAACTACAAATGTTCCTTAATCCTACTTAATCCTCCTTGATCTTGCTCCTCCCTTAATTTTAGCTGCTACTGTAATTACATTCTATTCTACCAAGGAGCACAAACTGCTACGTATCAGTACAGCTCAGTTTCTTCATTTGAATGAATTATTTGTCTTAACTTGGCGGAAGAATCACTTGCAATGGATTTCACTGTTTCAGACTGGGATGTCTCTGCTAACAACATTTCAGCAGATTACAGTCATATTTCATCTTTAAAAATGTACTATGGCTTGTCACACGTCAACTCCAAACACATACTTTACTGTTGCTCACTCAAATGGAAAACATACTGGAAAACTCAAATTACATAAAGAACAAAAATAATTAATGCTGTTCTTGAAACACAACTTATTTAACGTTTTATGCTGATGTTATTTTGTAATATGCTTCATGTATTACTCCGATATTCAACTCAAAGGACTCAACAAAACAAAGATGGATGACACCACAACATGATCGAAGTCAGGTACCTCCTGAAGTCACATATTTTACTGCAGAATTAGAATGCACACATCCCATCTGACAAGTCTTCATTGTTAAACTGGCATGTAACACCTAACATGACAGCAGCAATTTATAGCAGCTGAAAATTTTTAGTGAAATAATGTTTATAAGCAGTCTTATTTCATCCACACAAAAAAAAAAAAATTCAACTCAAATGAAATTATGGTAGGCACCAGAATATCTGGTGGTCACCCACTGCCTGAACAATAACACACCATACATTCTGCTCTGGTCCACCTTATGTTACAGTGAGCACAAGCAGCTGCTTTGCACCTTCATACAAAAATCTTACCTTAGGAAAGTGGACTGTGAACAGCTGGATGGAAATGTTTCAGCATCAGTTCCAGTGGTAAGATTTGATATTAACTGTGCTGAAACTCTCAGGCTCATTGCCACAACTTTAGGTTGGGTGACAGAACAGGACTAATGGTAGTACCCAATTCCACCACAATACTCTTGCATTATATTAACCCTTAATGCCTATGGAATACTGTTAACCGCAGTTAAGCATAACGTCTACACAGAAAAAGGATTTATGCTGCCTTATCCTACAAACTGATTGAATTAACAGATACAGGCAGGTATGAAAAATACTACCACATACCATACAAAACACAAGGACAAGAGAAGAGATCACCAAACCCTCTTGGATTATGTTTTCCCCAGACAAACAATTTCAAAGGCAAGTAAAATTACAGATCTTGCAATTCACGTAAGAAAAATTAAAGTCCTTGCTTTCTAATGTGACAAGGATTTCCAAAAAGCATGCAACTGGATCAGTTTTTCATAACATAATGCTTTAATGAAATAGGTATGGAGCATAATATTGAAATGTATGCAACTGTACCTCCTCCAGTGTGTTTGATATCAAAAATGAAAACAAAATACACTACCTGGAATTACACTTACCGTGTAATACCATATAACATGCTTCACCTGAGATAGTTGCTTTCATTGACCCAGTGCCAGCCATAACTACCATCTTCCAAGTGTCAGGAGAAGTAAAATATTGAGGAAAACAGTGTGGCATTACAAATGACTAAACAAGGACCATGGTATGACCATTATATGGTTAGCACATTAGTGAAAATTAAGATGTTAGCCATATATATATATATATATGCTCAGCAATTGCCTCACTGATGCGGTATTACTGAATGAAACCTACTTTGTCGATCTTATTTCCTACAACCATTTTAACAATATTGTTCTTTGTAGAGTATGTTTCCAGTTCATCAAGCCATGTTTCCAGTTTCGTAAAAGTCTGTAGACTGGTGACATCATACACCAGAACTGCACCTTGTGCATCTCGATAGTAACTGGGAGTTAACGTTCGAAACCTCTCCTGTCCAGCAGTATCCTACAAGATTAAAAGACACGAATTGTACCTACAGATTTCACACATATCTTATGTACAAGCCCAAAGACATAATATTGTGAAAAGCTCCCTGTAAGTGGTAAATTTACCCATATTGCTAATTTCACCGTATTGTCATCAACTGTTATTTTCTTAGTCTTGAAATCCACGCCAATGGTCAGGGCCTGGCTGGGATCAAAGTTATCATCGACGAACCGCAGCAGCAAACTATAAACACGAAGGAAATAAAGCAGTATTCGTCACTATAACACGTATCATTAACCGAAAGTCCATCCAAATGTAACCTCCAATGCCCACACATAAATAAAATAAACTGAACTTGAACTAACCTGGATTTACCAACACCACTTTCGCCTATTATTAGAATCTTCAATGTTGTCAGAATATGTTCATCCATAATTTACGTACTAGATTTAACGTAAACGAATCACATGTAATGACAAATATATCTGTACAAATTGACAATCACAATACAGTCATGCCTTCGTTACTTGCAACATGATACGTTACTCATCATTTACAATAACCTTCGATGTACAGATACAACCACAGATTAGGTGTACCACTAGTTACAACCGGGTGTACATAAGATGGAGCGCGCATCGCCGAGGCCACGGATGAAAACAGATAATTGGCAGCACAGATTACTACTTGGCAGTATATGGTGGACACACGTAAAGTATTGTCTACAAGCGCGGAATATTGCTCCATGTCCATTACAGAACCATGTACTCACTAGACCAACTGCAGAATATCTCTATTTTCATCTGTTCCATAAATCTGTGCCTGGTTGCACACTCCCACAGTATTGTGGCTAGGTGGAGGAACAATTTCTACCAGCTATTCAATGTGCGTGGGTTTAAGGATGTTGCTCAAGCAGAAATACACACAGCAGAACCATTAGTACCTGAGCCAAGTGCCACTGAGGTTGACCTGGCTATCGGCAAACTAAAAAGTCACAAATCGTCAGGTATTGATCAAATACCGGCAGAAATGATTAAACCAGTGGGTAGAACAATTTGCTTGGAGATTCATAAATTTATTACTTCTATTTGGAAGATGGAGAAACTGTCTGAAGAATAGAAGGAGTCGATCATAGGACCTATTCATAAGAAGGGCGATAAAACAGATTGTAATAATTATAGAGGCATATCACTTTTGCCAACCACTTACAAAATTATATCCAACATCCCGCTCTCAAGGTTAATTCCAAATGCGAAGGAAATTATCGGGGATTATCAATGTGGCTTTCGACTATTGATCATATATTCTGCATTCGCCCAATGCTTGAGAAAAATTGGGAATACAATGAAGAAGTTCATTAGCTCTTTATAGACTTCAAGAAAGCTTACGATTCATTTAGGAGGGAGATCTTATATAAGATTCTCATTGAGTATGGTGTCCCTAGGAAAATTGTAAGGTTAATTATGATTAGTCTGACTGAAACATATAGCAAAGTCCGGGTAGGCAAGAATGTGTCTGAAAGGTTCCCTATTAGGACTGGTTTGAAACAAAGAGATGCTTTATCGCCACTGCTTTTTACTTTGTTTAGAGTACGCCATTAGGAGGGTTCAGGTAAACCAGGATGGCTTGAAACTAAATGGTACAGATCAGCTTCTGGCTTATGCCGATGATGTTAATATACTGGGAGGAAGTATACAAACGCTAAAGGGGAAACGCAGAAGCTTTAGTAGCTGCTACTAGGGAGATTGGACTGGAAATTAGTGCGGATAAAACTAAGTACATGGTTATGTCTCGAGATCAGAATGCAGGAAGAAATCACACTATGAGGATTAATAATAGTACCTTCGAGTGGGTGGAAGAGTTTAAATATTTGGGAACAAGATTAACACATCAAAATTATATCCCGGAAGAAATTAAGAGCAAACTGAGTTCAGGAAATGCTTGCTATCATTCGGTGTAGAATCTTTTGTCTTCTAGGTTGCTATCCAAAAATTTAAAGATTAAGAAATATAGAACTATAATTTTGCCGATTGTTTTGTATGGGTGCGAAACTTGGTCGCTGATATTACGGGAGGAAAGGAAGCTGAGGGTGTATGAGAATATGGTGTCGAAGAAAATATTTGGACCTGGGAGGGACGAGGTAACGTAGGAATGGTGGAGACTACATAACGAGGAGCTAAATAATCTCTACTCCTCACCCAATATTGTGCGGGTGATAAAATCGAGAAGAATGAAATGGAGCTGGCATGTGTAATGTATGGGTGAGGAGAGGGGGGTTATAGGGTCTTGGTGGAGAAACCGGACGGAAAGAGACCACCGAGGAGACCTAGGCGCAGATGGGTGGGTAATATTAGGACGGATCTCCAGGAGGTGGGATGTGGGTATATGGACTGGATTGGGCTGGCCCAGGATAGGGACGGGTGGCCGAGGCTTTTGAATGCGGTAATGAACCTTCGGGTTGCATAAAATGCGGTGAAATTATTGACTAGCTGCAAACCAGTTAGCTTCTCAAGAAGGACTCTGCACAATGGAACAAGCAAGTATGGTGCAAATTTAAAAGATTTGCTAAGACAATTACTGCCATATGGTATAGGGTGCCTGATGAATGATTGAAAAATAGACGATTCATGTAGCAGTTTATTTAAAATTTTTGCATCAATAAGAGTAGTGTGCATTTGTGAAATACGTTTTCTCATTTGACGCAAACCACCTAGAAATGTGAATGAGTGGAGCCTAGAACCGTTGCTCCAAGATGGCTCGCAGCGCAAGTCATCCGCGACAGCGTAATTTCCGTGACAAAAGCAGAAAATTGTGTTAAGTCACGCAAATGACGATGTAGCAGACGACTTTTGCTCGTTCGTAGCTGTGGGCGGAAAGGACATCATTCTTTTTTAATACAGTGGGCAGGTTCGCGCGCACGATGTATTACGTGACGTGTAGAATTTCCTAGAATGTGAGATTAGCCTGCTGGAACTACGAGCCGTGCTTGATGGATCTCGACTCAGAACACTTTGGCCCAGCAACCCTCTTTCGACATGCGACCAAATTCCTTCACGAATATTTGCTTCTACGGACTACGTGATATCTCAACCGCATGTGTCGCACTACACCTTGCTGCGAAGCAAGCGCTCGTCCTTCAGGAACTGTATGACGATGGCCTATCACACAAAATGTGAGTGATATCTTGTTCGGTCCACCGTCTTCCCGTGTTATCGGACAAGTGTATGAGAACCTCAGCATGAACGACATCCACTGCAGGCGTCACTCGTACTCTGTAGCAACTTCACAGATATTTTGCACCAATCTGTTGTCGGAAACATACGCAACCTATTACAAACCTTGGATTACCGCACGAAGAATGGATGTAGGACCGGTACAGGAAGTGCGTTCCACTGTGGGCGCTAAAAAAGAAACCCGAAGAAAAACTTGAAGGGAATACATATGTGTTGATGGTGGAATTGAAAACCTGAAGAAACTTAAAGAAGTGAATTATGAATTTCAATTATACAACCAACTTAAAATTCATCTAACCTCTGTCCGTATTGCAGTTATACAACTACTATGAAACCCACCTAAGCTTTTTCCGTTGTGATAAATGAAGGAAGTGAAGGGTGAATTGTATTTATACAAATAATCTAAAACCCATCTAACCTTTGTCCGTCCTGATAAATCGTTAGGCTCTACGACTGTAGCGACACACGTGTCGGTGAGCGACTTCTCTGGGCCACCCTTCTGCAGTGTTGCATCCACAGATTATCTAGTTGCATCTAAACCTCGTGGAATGCATGATGCCACGGAGTGCTGTTATCAGTGAGCTATTGGCGTATTGTTTTCCGTGGTTAAACAATGGTGTTCAAAACAGTAGCATTGTTTGTTCGAAATAAAGGGCCGGACGAATTTTGGAAGAAGAGAAGAATATTAAAATTGTCAGCTGTAAGATCTTATATGCATTTATACTGCTAGCGTCATTATATGCTGTGATAAATTGCGTGTTGCCTTCTCTTAGGTTAGGTGAAGTAATTAGCACTATGCATTTGCACATGCAAATTTTATCGTATAGACTGTTCATAGTAATTAAATTGACTTGCTTCACGATTTTAATTTCAGATAATATCTAATATGTATAATGTTCATAAGTTATAACTTTTACTTGTACAATAAAATATTTACCATGCGGGTTTATAGAGCGTCAGTGCGGTTATAGGTCAAAATCCGGCAGAGCACTCCTTATATCTGAAGAGTCTAACCTTTCACGTCTTACGTGGTACTTTAAAGACCAACTTATTACCTAAATTAAGATTGCTGTCTCTTTGGATGTGGTGCCAGGTCGAAATACTACGGCACAGTGTGACAGCCCAGAATACAGTACTCTTACTTACAGTTACGGTTTAAACATCTAGGTTTATAGGTTTATTTCACTTTTTCAGCACTTCTATGGGAGGGCCAGAAACTGCTATTCAATTGCTGTCAGGGCTGTTCACCGAGCTTTAGTGTTTGCTACGAACGGAAGGAAGCTGAAGAAGCAAGATATGGCTGCTGTGAGTATAGTGTACTACAATTGTGTGTGTACTAGTTTGTCAGTGGATGCACATTCAGTATTGCATGGCTTCATTTGTTGACCACTTTTACAGCTTTGGGAAACTCGCATTACAGCAGGGTGTGAGGAACACAACATGACGTATCCTCTATTTCGAGAAGGTCTGGCACGATGCAACATCTTGCTGAACAGGAAAACGCTTGCAGATCTTGCCATATGGGAACCTCGTACATTTAAGGTATTTTTTGTCATGAGTTTTTTAATCCCTATTGGCCTATCTTTATTCCAGGCATGTGTAATTTTAGAGACTTTTGGGCCTACCTTGCCCTGGCAAGGTGTTAAAAGTACCCAAGCCTTCTGTGATAATAGAATTTTATTAAATAGTGTTTACAGACTAGTTGACCCAGGTTGATGTAATCATTAAGACTCAAGTTGGTGGGGATGTGGAGAACGTTTAGTGCTTATGTCATTTCATTCCATTTTCTTTGTAGTGTGTATTGGCAGTACTGAGAATGTTAGCTTTCAGACAGCTGTTAGACATAACCCTCTGCATTCATACATACTTAGTTTAAGATTGGGTATTGAATTCAGTTTGTGTACCTGTAACTGCACAGAGGTGACCAGAACGCCATGGAGGAAAACCACATAGGCTCTGGAACAAGGTAATGTGTAACATTGACACATTCATGAAGCAAGGGGCCACATACACCCATCAGATTTCATCAGATTCAAAAACAGGTGCACTACAAGTGTTTGAATGCAAGCGTTGCCAAGAATGGTACAAGCAGGGAAAACCACAGCACACCCAATAAAACATACAAACCTAGGTATTCTTTGGCTGTCCTGAGAAAAACTGGAGCTTCACAACTTCAAGAAATGTGTTAGGTGTATACATGAATACATTAGAGACTGATCATTAGAACACTGCAATGAAATGACCGAATTCCATCGAGATACATAATAGTTAGCTCAGGAATTTAAATGAAGGGGTTTGAGCCTTGAATTGCACTGAAAAAGGCACCTAATAAGACCTGTTTTAGTGGAGTGTGGAAATATTCACATTCTTTTTGTTGGCTATGTATGCAGATGTAATGCGAGGTGATAACCTTGACGAAACATAGGTCAACAGCACTAATTGTAAAATAAAAAATGCAAGGTTTAAGTGGCCAGGACATATGATCAGAATGATAGCAAAACACCAAAAAGAATTATGAAATACAAGGCAGAAGGAAAAATAAGGGTAGGAAGGCCCAAAGTAAGCTGGATTGATATAGTGAATACTAGCATAAGGAGGCAGGTTTATAAAACTGTGGATAGAAGCTAAGGATAGAGATGGTGGAGAATTCTAGAAGCGGTCAAGGCTCACTTGATAGCATCACTGACAAACAACAAAACAAAAGGGAGTTGTGGTGTGGCACCAATATCCAAGAGGGCAGTAGCAGTCTTATGCAGGTGGAGAGCAGGATTTGGCAATAGGGGATTCACAATTTAGAGTAGACCACTTTCACTTACGGGGTTTTACCTTACTGGTTGATTTGCAAAGAATTAGGTGCTGGTCGTCAGTAGTATGTGCAGATTTAACTTTTAGTTTGGTGGTTGTTAGGTGTAAGTGTTCATAATTCATTGTGATGGACAAATAAATGAGATATCCCTTAACAACACACATATTGAGTTTCTTTGCGGGGGTTGCATCCAGTTAAAGTCGTGGCCTCCACCTTGTTGACACATTCTATATGACAATTCTAATTTATAGTGTGTTCTAACATGTGCATATGCATAACACATTAAATACTGTACAAATGCAGCAAGGATGAAGGTTGCATGAGGCTGCAGCACTGTTGCTGTAAGACCAATGGTGTACTGCAATCAGTGAGTCCTCTTATAGGCAGGCAGTACTGATGATGCAGGTCACAGTGGCAGTTTGGGGACTCAACACAATGACGAGTTACAGACTGATAAATGGGTCCAAGAAAAGTTGGTGCCAGTTTTCCACCACATCCCTTATGGATCTATAGTGCAGTTTAAACATCTAAAGATATCCCATGCTAGAAGATTGGAAATGCAGTTGTGACTGGCACAGCAGTACAATCTATTTGCTACCCTGCACTCTGAACTTGTTCTGATCTGCAGATGTGCCTGTCACATTGTCACAAACACCATATTGATGGTGTGTTGGCTGATGTGCACCATTTTATCCTTTCCTTACCACCATACCACATGGACTTAAAACAACAGGCTGATTTGGTTTACAGTTATAGACAGGGTAGCAGAGAAAAACATCACTACTTGTGAAGCAAACATGTGAAGAAAGTGATATTTTACTGGTTGTTGTGGCACTTCCATTTGGACTGTGTCCATTTCTGATAAAATTGCATGCTAAAGAGCACAAGTACTGAGCATATCTCTCCCCAGCCCCTCAAGCAGTTTTCTAAGTACCATTTTTTAATATAAACAGCACACAGAGTACATGGCTGGTCATGTGGTACAGCTCTTTCTTCTTTTGGAAATCAGACTAATGAGAGAACACACCTTCCCACTTCTTCTTGCTTGGACTGCTACCATACATGGTATTTTTCGATACATAAAAGTTTCTTGCATGGAAGTTTTTTGTATGTTTCAATTCTTACCTATGTGACCACCCCTTTCTGTTGCCACATCTTCTACTGCAATATAGGACAACTCAGTTAAGGCAGCTTTTATAACCTTGTTTCTTATGAAAAATTATAAAATTGTACAGAGTAATTTATGCAGTAGAAATTATGCACTGGTATAGTATGTGATAAATGTATTTATTTTTCAGTCTCTGGTTAAAGTGGCACATGCACGGGTATCACAAGATGGCCTGGCTGGAGTAACTGAATTGGGTGATCCACCATCAGGAGTCATTACAAGAGGCATGTTGAAATGAAGTATTTGTACATTTTTAGTAAAAATAAATATGAATAGTACCAAAGGTCTCAAGGTCTTTCAGATTCAGATGGAAAATTGTGTGATCAAATTTCATCCAGTCTGGTCCTGAAAAGGGCAACTACTCCAGGACAGCAGCAGCCCTTCCTAGGGCACATAAAGAAGACTCAGAAAGAGGGCTTTTCAGGGTCACGTAAGGAAAAGAACAATGCCCTTGTGGACAAAGTAAAGACTGTTGTCCACAGAGCTTGTTTCATCCCTTCATTGTAAAGGTGTGGCTTCCATGACTACCATGGTAAAGTGCACACAACCAAAGCCATTTGCAATCAGGACAGTCTTCATGTTGCATGGGAACTTGTCCATACAGCATTGCAGGCATGTTCACCAGGATCTTAATACACCTGACACAGTCCTGTAGGGTACAAAGAAATTGGCAGCTTCAAGGGCCTTTGAATCTTTGCAATACCTTGCACTGTATTAGTACGATGCTCCTGAAATGCATCAGAACAATGGGCCTCCTGCTGACTTAAATTCAGTTTATTTCAGCCCAGAAGTGATGGTCAGGCCTTGGACAGTGGGCATGTGCAGCGTCACCTGTGGGTGTGGTATAGTTCATGATGTCCAGACAGGACATTAGGACATAACAAAGAGGACCATCAACACGACTCATTTATCATCCATACATGAGCCACAGCACAACATAGCACAAACTGTGGCCATTACGTTCTGTCATAGTACACAAAAAATTTCACACTGATCATGAAGCATGAAGAGACAGTCCCATTCCAACCATGTGAACAGGGAAGACAGTCTCTCCCCATGCATAGGAATCCTGTTCTTCCTGGTTTTCTTGGGACAGTCCTCGTTTTGTGGTTCTTAGGTACCTCTGTCCTGGTATCCTGCAATATTTGGTTCAGGCTGCAAAATGTCCCAGATTTTCCTAAATCATACTAATATATTTCTGACAATGCATATGCATATTCTGACTTCCTCACAGTGGGATAATCCATCTGTGGGAGCTGGATAACCAGCAACAAACCACTTCAGAAAATGAACAGGAGATGATTATCAATTAGGAAATCTGAACTGAGACCACAAAGGTGAGCAATGATTATTGGGG